>Ga0075458_10000379_pt1 | contig 14531 bp, 18 predicted proteins | sample DEB3_08_DNA_FD_77576 | JGI IMG/M metagenome (GOLD analysis project Ga0075458, IMG submission 77576) | Aqueous microbial communities from the Delaware River and Bay under freshwater to marine salinity gradient to study organic matter... | ecosystem: Environmental > Aquatic > Marine > Coastal ... | reverse complement strand
CAGACCTTTTGAACCGGATGCGTAAGAACGTGGCTCAACAATGATGCCCGGAAACCACGCTTTAAATAAACACATTCCATACCCTGAGTTTAAAAAACTAAAGGGTTTGAAAAGGGCAGAGAAGCATCGGGTATCGAAAGTTAAAAAGGAACTCGTAAAACTGTTTACCGAGATATTCAGTGAGCAAACTCAAAGAGATTCTTAACCGGAGAATTAAAGAGCATGACGAAAACCGATCAAAGCAAGCCGCAGACAACCGACGAGATTTTCCTGAATCCTCAAGAATCCTCGACCTTATTCGTTCCGACTTTGGATCAGATTGCCGAATGGTGTGGTGCGAAGAAAAAGGAAGAAGTCTCGGAAGAAGGTCAGAAGGCGTAGTGCCTGTTTTAGTTGATAAACCGAAAAGGAAGCGTAATGAAAAAACTAAGTAATGAACAGATCGAAGAAATTAAGTTAGCAAGGGCAGATAAGGTTTCCTGCAAAACACTAGCCGAAAGGTACGGTGTAAGTGTGGCCAGAATCAGCCAGATCGCGCCACAATCGACGCGGAAGCCCAAAGACATATCCGAGGCCCAACCAGAGCCAGCGGAAGCGCCACAGGCCGTTTAATGAAAAGTAAGCACAAGACCATCGGTAAGTTAAAGAAAGACGCTTGGGATTTACTCTCAAAGATTATTCGTCTTTCCAGTGCTGACGAAGGAGGGACGGTTTCCTGTTTTACATGTGGTCATTTGATGCATTGGGAGAAGGACGGGGCGCAAGCGGGTCATGCGATACCTGGTCGGACGGGAACAACGCTTTTGGATGAGTCGATAATAAAAGTTCAGTGCATGTCATGTAACGTTTTCCACAGAGGCCAGTATCACATCTTCGCTACGAAGTTAATTGAAGAAAACGGCCTTGACTGGTGGAAATGTAAGTTAGTCGAAAGTAAAAAAATAAAGAAATGGAACCGAGTTGAACTTGAGGAAACCATTGAGAAATACAAGGAAAGACTAAAGGAAATAAATGGCTAATCTCAGAGAATCCCTAGCTTCTACACACCACGCTTCTCTAGTCTGGTCTCCCGAAAGAGAAAGGGCTATAGATAAAGTCGCCGCTTCAGGTAGATGTGATGAGTTGGGGGTTTTGCTGTGGAAAACCAAATACATGTTTGAGTCCGCAGCCAGAGAGAAGGCGGAGAAGATCATCCTTGAGATGATGTTCAAGCGGTTTAACTTTCACACAGCCTTGTTATTGGTTAAAGCAATGGAGCAAGCCTTTAGGGAGTGGCTAGAAGATCAATGTGAGGTCTGCGGTGGTCGAGGCCACGTAATGGCGGGTGAGGTTAGGATAGTTTGTGAGTCCTGCGATGGTTCTAGGGCGAGGCACTACACGGACACGAAACGGGCGCAGCTTATGCAATTACCTATGGGGCATGTTGAGAAACTTTGCTCCAAACGTGGCCCGATGACCTGGACTCTAGATTTGATGAGAACAAGGGACAGAAAAGTAAACCTAGAGATGAATATGCAGTTAGAGAGACTGCAAGTTATTGATAACATTAAGGAATAAAAAATTGAACTGTATGTATTGACAAGGTGTCAAAATATACAGTATAAGGTTAGGAAATCCCCGAAGTCTCAAGCAGCGGGGTGCGCGAAGTTGCGTAGTCTTGAGCTAACCGTAGGTGGTCTAGCTCGCCCATAAAATCCAGGGGTCGCCATCAGCGCGGCCCTTTTTATTTGTTAAGCCCCTTAACCGGGGCTTTTTTCATTTAAGGAGCCTTGTACGTTCCACATGAAACCTTTAAGAATGCGCCTCCCGTCAATCCTCCACTCCTCTTATCGCAAATCAGCGATTTAGACGGCTCGGGCGCATCCTTAAATGTTCAGAGAAAGGCTTGTTAAGTTTGAAAAAGACTTACAAGCAAGGATGGCTGAATTTAAATGTCCGGTTCATTTATGTTTAGGACATGAATCTGTATCAGAGGGATTAAGTAAAGTCTTAAAGCCTGAGGATTGGGTGTTTTCCAATCATAGGAACCACGGGCATTACTTGGCGAAGGGTGGTAGCCCAGAAAAGCTATTAGATGAAATCCTGGGCCTTCCTAGTGGCGTTAATGAAGGGTTTATGGGGTCTATGGGGGTAATAGACCCGAGTATTAATTTCTACGCCGGCTCAATGGTTGCTGGGACGGTAGGAATAGGAGTGGGAACGGCTTACGGGTTAAAGAATCAAGGTAAAGAGGGTAAGGTCATTATCGTCTGTGGGGATGGCGCTACAGATGAAGGAGTGTTTTGGGAATCGGTTAATTTTATTGCCTTACATAAACTTCCGGTTCTTTTAATCGTAGAAAACAACGAATACTCCATACACGTTCATCAGTCCGAGAGGATGAAAACCCCCATAGGTCACAGGATTAGAGCTTTTGGGTTGAGTGGGGTTACTACAGACAACCCTATAAAAGAAATCGAACACGGATATAACTGTGTGCCTTACTTTGTTGAGGCTCAATTAAAAAGAGAATGTAACCACAGTAACCAGATGCAGGATTTTCGTGAAGTTCGCTGAAGCTATAAATAAAGCGTTAATAGATTCCTGTAGAGACCCGAGTGTTTTAGTCTGCGGTCAGTTAGTTAAATACGGTCAGGGAGGGAACATTACTAAGGGTCTCCCAGAGAACCAGACTTTAACTTTCCCGGTGGCTGAGTCCCTAATGAACTCAGCGACTTTAGGTTTAGCGTTAACAGGCAAAAGACCTGTAGTAATTCACGAACGAATGGAATTTATGATGACCGGCCCTGATGCCTTGCTTAATTTCATTCCGGTGTGGCCGAAGAAACCGTTAGTAATTTTGGTGATTGTAGGCAAAGGAAAAGGTCAGGGGCCGCAACAAAGTAAGGACTTCTCTCACTGGTTCAGTAAGTTTGAGGGTTGGGATGTCGTGATTCCTAAGTCTCCGATAGAGGCTTATGGATTACTTAAATACGCGATCTTCGGTGATAAACCCGTGATGTATGTCGCTCATCGAGAGTTATTCAAGCTGGATGACTTTAAAGACATCCCTTTACCTGAGTCTGTAGGGCTTTGTGGTGCTTCACAGAGGCATGAGATGGAGTTTTACGGGTGATTCCGATTTATGTGGGTTACGACCCCAGAGAGTCAGTTGCTTATCACACGTTTTGTAATTCAGTCATAAAAAGATCAAGCAAGCCCGTTCAGTTCATTCCGTTAGCGAAGAACTTACTTAACTTCGATGGTAGAAGGGACGGGAGTAATGACTTTATCTATTCAAGGTTCCTAGTTCCCTACTTAAACGGGTATAACGGCTGGGCCTTATTTGCAGACGGGGATATGGTCTGTTTAGAGGATATAAGTAAGTTATTCGATCTGGCAGACCCGTTTGGTAAGGCTGTTATGGTAGTTAAACATGACTACAAGACCAAACAAAAAGTTAAATACCTCGGTAACGTCAATTCCGACTATCCCCGAAAAAACTGGTCGAGTGTCATTCTCTGGAACTGTAAGCATTTCTCTAATCTTAAATTAACCCCTGAGTTTGTAAGTAAAAAGGATGGAGCTTACTTACATAGATTCCAGTGGTTAAGAGACGATGAGATAGGAGAGCTTCCTAAAGAATGGAATTGGTTAGCCGAAGAATATCCGCATAACGATAAAGCAAAGTTAATCCACTACACCCTTGGAACACCTTGTTTTAAGGATTACGAGAACTGCGACCATTCGGCCCAGTGGCACGAGGAAAGGGCTTTAATGGATTATCCGCAGAACAAACAAGACCCAAGATTGCTCGATGCTTACTTAAACCAGAGTGAGTGCGAGGGTTAAGTTAATAAAAAGATTCAATTAAATCAACAACATGAGTGATTCGCTAGAAAACCATAGCCCGGCAGACGCGGTGTATCAATGGGATATTAGTAGGCTGAAGCCATACCCGAATAACGCGAGGACGCACAGCCTCGAGCACGTCCAGCAGATCGTCGCCTCGATGAAGGAGTGGGGCTGGACAAACCCAGTCCTTGCGACGTCGGACGGGACGATCATCGCAGGGCATGGCCGCGTCATGGCGGCTGCTGAACTGGGCAAGAACACCGTGCCGGTCATGGTTGCTGATGGCTGGTCAAAGGCACAGATCAAGGCATACGTCCTTGCCGACAACAAGCTGGCGCTCAATTCAGGGTGGGACGACGCGATACTGGCGACGGAATTGGGCGAACTGAAGGATTTGGAGTTCGACCTTGATTTAATTGGTTTTTCGGCCAAAGAGATCGCTGCATTAACGCCTGAAATAATCCCGCCAGGACTGACGGACGAGGATGCGGTGCCGGAAGTCAGGCCCGATCCGATCACGAAACCGGGCGATGTTTGGATACTCGGCAAGCATCGGCTGATGTGCGGGGATTCGACCAGCATTGATGCTGTTGAGAAGCTGATGGATGGGCAGAAGGCGGATATTTTTATTACCGATCCGCCATACAACGTTGAATATACAGGTAAAACGAAAGACGCCCTTAAAATCAAAAATGACGCGATGGGCGACGATGCTTTCCGTCAATTTCTGAGAGACGCGTTTATCGCCGCTGATTCTTCAATGAAGGCCGGGGCAGTTTTCTATATTTGGCATGCGGACTCGGAGGGATACAACTTTCGTGGTGCAGCAAAAGACTCTGGGTGGACTGTTCGGCAGTGCTTGATCTGGAAAAAGCAGACTCTTGTTATGGGGCGGCAGGATTACCACTGGAAGCACGAGCCGTGTCTTTATGGCTGGAAGGATGGAGCAGGTCACCTTTGGGCATCGGATAGAAAACAGACCACCATACTTGAGTTCGACCGACCATCTCGCAGCGGTGAGCATCCAACAATGAAGCCGGTGGCATTGTTTGAATACCAAATTCTAAATAACACGAAGGGGTCTGATATTGTTCTTGACCTATTCGGTGGAAGCGGGACGACGACGTTGGCCTGTGAAAAGAATGGCCGTGAATCCCGCCTTATGGAGCTAGACCCGAAGTATTGCGACGTAATAGTCCGTCGATGGCAGGAATTCACTGGAAAATCAGCCACTTTGGAGTCTGATGGGTCAAACTTCCCCTCTATAAAAGGGGGTGACAAATGACTGTCGAGCATGTGCCTTCCGAAGAATGGAGGAGGCAGGTAGAAACAGCGTCAGGTTACGGCTTGCCGCATGAGCAGATCGCGGTGCTGGTTGGTATTGACGACAAAACGCTGCGTAAGCATTACCGGAAGGAATTAGACCAAGGTATGGCGAAAGCTAACGCCCAGGTGGTTAAGAGTTTATTTGGGAAATGCACTTCTGGCGACGATACAACTGCAATGATCTGGTGGACGAAGACCCGCTTGGGCTGGAAGGATTTAAGCCGCGTCGAACACGTAGGCAGCGAGGGTGGCCCGATACAAATCAACTCAATAATGAGAACGATTGTCGATCCTCACGATTGAAACACCGAGAGTCTTTAAGCCTTTACTTAATCCGAGCCGTTACAAGGGTGCTCATGGTGGAAGGGGATCGGGCAAGTCTCATTTCTTCGCTGAACTGTTAATCGAGAAGTGTTTGATGGGCAAGACGGATGCTGTGTGTATCCGGGAGATTCAAAAGACATTAAGCGAGTCGGTTAAGAAACTCCTTGAGTTAAAGATAGAGAAGCTAGGGGTAGGCAAAGCATTTAGGGTTTTAGAGTCGAAGATAGAGACCCCCTACGGTGGTCAGATCATCTTCCAAGGGATGCAGAATCATACGGCTGACTCGATTAAATCCCTTGAGGGTTATGACGTAGCATGGGTTGAGGAAGCGCAGAGTTTAAGCCAGAGAAGTTTAGACCTGTTAAGGCCGACGATTAGGAAGGAAGGCTCTGAGCTTTGGTTTAGCTGGAATCCTCAGCTACCAACCGATCCTGTTGACCAGTTTCTAAGGGGTCCGCAACCTTATCCTGATTCGACCGTAGTTAAGGCGGATTACACGGATAACCCGTGGTTGCCTGATGTTTTAAAGTCTGAGATTGACTACGACCGCAAGCGAGACCCGGATAAGTTTAATCATATCTGGATGGGTCAGTATCAGGAATTCTCCGAGGCGAGAGTATTTAAGAACTGGACGGTTGAGGAGTTTAATTCCCCGAACAGCGCGACCTATAGGCTAGGTGCTGACTGGGGCTTTAGCGTTGACCCTTCTGTTCTTGTGCGGTGCTGGATTGACGGTAAAAGGCTATACGTCGATTACGAGGCCTATATGGTCGGTTGTGAGATAGACAACTTACCTAACTTATTCGACCGGATTCCAGATTCTCGAAAGTGGTTTATTACCGCTGACTCTGCAAGACCCGAGACGATAGATTACTTACAGAGGCATGGTTTCCCGAAGATCAACGCGGCGATTAAAGGCCCGAAGTCTTTGGAGGAAGGTATAGCTTTCCTTCAGACGTTCGACATTGTTGTGCATAAGCGATGCCGACACGTAATAGATGAATTGACTTTGTATCGTTACAAGAAAGACGAATTGACCGGGAAGATTCTCCCGATCTTAGAAGATAAGAACAACCACTGTATTGACTCTCTCAGATACGCCTGTGAAGGGGCGAGGCTGGCTAAAAGTCAGGAGTGGAAACCCATTAACTATACGAACGCGGGCATTGTATGAACTTGACACCTGAAGAACTGGCTGCTCGCATCGAGCAGGAGGAAGGCCAGGCATACGGGATTAACGACTCTCAGCTCTCGTATGAGAGGGCCGAGGCGCTTAATCTGTACATCGGCGGGAAGCTAGGTACCGAGGTAGAGGGCCGGTCTCAGGTTGTCTCTTATGACGTTCAGGACACGATTGAGACTGCTCTGCCGCAACTTATTAAGATATTTGTCTCTGGTGATGAAGTCGTAAGGTTCGACCCTAAAAGCGGCGAGGATGAAGCCGCTGCCCGTCAGGAGACTGAATATATCAATCATGTGGTGATGGAGAAGAACAACGGATACTCCATTTTCTACTCATGGATTAAAGATGCACTTCTTTCTAAAAACGGATATGTAAAGGTCTGGTACGAGGAGGAGGAGTCTTGTGATACGGAGTCGTATCAAGGACTATCGGATGAGCAGTTGTCGATGATCCTCAGCGATCCTACGGTTGAAGTTTTAGAGCATAGTGAATACCCGGATTCGATAGCACAGGCTGCGGCTCAGATGCACATGCAGCAGATGAGTCAGATGGGCGGGCCGATCCAGCCGACCCAACCGCAAGTACCTAATCTGCACGACGTAAAGATTAAATGCTCCAAGAAATACGGCTGTATCAAGATTGATAACGTAGCCCCTGAGTCGATTATGGTCGCGGTGGACACCAAGACGGTCAGCTTACAAGGGGCAAGGTTTGTCCAGCATCGTGAGCAGATGTCCAAGTCTGAGATTGAGGAAAACGGTTGGGAGATTCCAGAAGGGTCTGTTGAGGAATCAGACCGATTCATGGACGAGTCTAATAACCGCGATTTGTACTCAGAAAAGGACTACGAAGAACACAAAGGGTATCTTGTTAAGGATACTTATTACAGGATCGACGGGAAGCTCAAGCGATACGTTGTTATCGGAAACAAGATTGTCCATGAGGAAGATGCGGAGATCATCCCCTTCGCGTGTATTACTCCGATGGTCATGCCTCACAGACATATCGGGCGGTCTTACGCTGACTTAACTAAAGACATTCAGGTTATCAAGTCCACGATGATCCGTGGTCAGTTGGACAATATGTATCTGTCTAACAATGGAAGGTATGCAATATCCGATAGGGTAAACCTTGAGGATATGTTGACCTCGCGCCCTGGTGGTGTGGTGAGGGTTCAGGGTGGGGATTTGGCCGGGGCCTTGATGCCTCTGTCTCATACGCCTTTCCCGCCAACGTCTTTCTCAATGATCGAATACCTGGACGCGATGAAAGAGAAGCGCACCGGGGTCATGGCACAGAGTCAGGTCTTGGATGCAAATTCTCTCCATAAGACCGCCACTGGTGTTCAGTTGTTAATGACTGCATCTCAGGCTCGTTTAGAGTTGGTGGCTAGAACCATTGCTGAGACGGGTGTAAAAGAGTTGTTCATGCTGGTTCATCGGTTGGTGAGGAAGTACTACACCAAGCCGGATATTGTAAGACTGAGGAATGAATGGGTAGAGGTAGACCCGAGGGAGTGGAAAGACCGCAAGGATATGACGGTTTCCGTTGGTCTTGGGACGGGTAACAAAGACCAGCAGTTAGCCCATATCGTTACGATTCTTCAAGCCCAGAGGGAGGCTATACAGATTGGTGTGGCTTCCCCGCAGAACATCTATAACGCTCTCGTAAAACTGACTCAGAACGCAGGGTTTAAGAATCCCGAGGAGTTCTGGACTGATCCTGCTAAAGCGCCGCCTCAAGAGCCTAAGCCTGATCCTGAAATGATTAAAGCTCAAGGTCAGATGCAGATCGAGCAGATGAAAATTCAGGCCAAAGAGCGCGAGATTCAGATCAACGCAGAGGCAGAGGCTCAAAAGGCGCAACTTCAACTCCAACATGAGCAAGTCAGGTCTCAGAACGATGTAACCATCGAGCAGGCGAAGATTCAGGCTCAGATGGAATTGGAGAGGTGGAAGGCCCAACTAGAGGCCGAGACTGCTCTTAGAAAAACACAAATGCAGCTTGAGGCCGATAAAGAAATCGAAATGATTAAAGCCCAGAACGATGCTGCGATTCAACTTAAACAGCACAGCATGGAATTGGGCGGGATGTTGGAGAAGGTTAAGGGTTCTCAAGGGTCAGATCAGTCTCAGGCTGTAATCCAGGGGCTTCAGGCGGTGATACAAAGCCTTAACTCGCCAAAACAGATTGTAAGGGACGCTAACGGCAGGGCTGTTGGGGTGGCTCCTGCTTGAGTAACAACACGACCCTAAACCGTGGCTTACACGGCGACGTAATCCACACGATAGATGACGGTGAGAAAAAGACCCAGGTTGTCGCACTGTCAGGTAAGCAGGACAACGGTAATCTTAAACTGCTGAACTCCACGGCAGAGGGGCATTTAGAGGTTGCAATTCACGATCCGATAAACCCTTTTGGGTCAGTCCACACTGAAAGTCTGACTCCGGTTTTTCAGTGCGATGCGGTATATGGGGTAAATGCTTCGGAGATGGTTGCGACCACGGGATTGGGTTATGACCCCGGAGTAGCACCACCCGCAGCAAATTCAGGTTCCGCAACCGCAGCGAATGACCTGTTTACCTGTTCGACGGGAACCACGGCTTTTTCCTTCGGGACATTACAAACCCGAAAGAGACTCAGATACCGAGCCGGTCAGGGGATTGTCGGGAGATTCACTGCCTTGTGGTCTGCTCCCGCTGCGTCAACTATTGTGGTCTCCGGTTTTGGCTCTGCGGAGTCTGGATACTTTTTTGGGTATTCAGGGACTACGTTTGGAATCCTGCACTCCACAGGCAACGCCAGAGAGATACAGACGTTTACGGTCTCTACTGCGGCGACTGTCGGCGGCGCGGTGACGTTTACGCTGAATGACAAGCAGATCGCTGTTACGCTGGCCGCTTCCGCAACGACGACATTGACCGCGAATGACATCGCCAGCCAAACCTTCCCCGGCTGGAAAGCAGAGGCAAGGGGCGCGACGGTTGTGTTTTTGGCTGACGCCGCTGGTAACAAAACAGGGACATTCGGGGTAACACCGGGAACGTCTGGATTGACCGGCTCTTTTGCTGAAACGCTTGCCGGTTCGACAACGGCAGATACGTTTATCGCTCAAGCCGATTGGAACGGCGATCCCTGTGACGGGACGGGCGCTAGTGGGTTTATTTTAGACAAGACAAGAGGCAACGTATTTCAGATCGGCGTGGCTTGGCTAGGGTTTGGCCCGGTTACGTTTTCGATCATGCAACCAAGCTCTGACGGAAACAACGCAACGTGGATTGTTGTTCATACAATAAACAATCCAAACGCAAGGACTAGTGTTCACGCTAACCAGCCTAGTTTCCCGTTCACGATGTCCGCTTATTCAGCGGGAAGCACGACGAATGTAAGTGTTTCGGTTGGGTCGGTGGCAGGGTTTATAGAGGGGCCAAAGAAGCTGACCGGCCCGCGCATGACGTATTTCAATACCTCTGCGGTAACGTCATCGACATCAGCCTATACACCGATATTTTCGGTGCGGAATGATTACGTTTATGCGACCAGAGCAAATCAGTCTGTAGTTAATCTACTTTCTGTCGGCGGCTCTGCTAACGGTAACGCGAATGCCGCGACTTTGTTTGTCTTGATTAAAAACGCAACATTGACCGGCCCCGCATCTTGGGCGGCATGGTCAACAACGTCATCAACCTATGTTGATACCGGAGCGACAGGGTGTACGTTCTCAAACAATAACCAGATTATCTGGACAGGCACGATTTCACAGGCCGGTAACTTTGTATTCTCGTTCACGGATGAATTGACGCTACAACCGGGTGAGACTGTGACAATGGCGGTCAGGTCTGTAACCGCAACCGCCGCATGTATTGCACAACTAAACACTAGAGAAGATCAGTAATGCTTCTCCCGTTGTTGATGAATTTGGGGATGTTCGGGCTTCCCCCGGCAGGGTCATCTAGCGGCAGGAAAGTCAGGCGTTATTTGGAGCGCGACGGGAAGATTCTAGTCTTTTCGTCCGCAAAGCAGATCGAGGCTTATTTAGAGGCCGAAGCAGAGGCTAACCGGGTCTTTGCTGACGGGTTCAAGCCTAAAAAGATCAGGATCAAGCCGAAGGTTATTGACGTTGAATTTCTCAAAACAGCCCTCCCGCAAGAAGTTAAGCGGATTGATTACCTGTTTGAGACTAAAGACATTGATGAGCTGTTGTTAATACAGGCCGCGATCTTAAACGGTGAAATCAGACGTTACTTAAAAATGATCGAGGATGAAAATGATATTGAAATCCTCTTACTGAGTATCCAATGAAAGATAAATCATACGAGGAAATCGTTAAGGGCGATGAGGCTGAGCGAATCCTTGAGTCTGAGGTCTTTAAACATGCCCTAGAAAGCGTCAGGAAGGGCGTGGTTGATGCGATGTCAACAAGCCCGATGGGTGATGAAAAAACACACAACCGATTGGTTATAGCACTTCAATTAATCAATCAGGTTGAGAAGAATCTTAAAACGGTGATGCAGACCGGGAAGATGGCAAAGATACAGATTGAAGGTGGTGCCGTTCATAAGTTGAGGGGCATCGCTTAATACCCTTCTGCAAGGGTTTTAGCCCTCTGTCGTGAGACATGGCAACGGGTGGACGCAGATTAAACCCGTAAGACTGAGGTAATTATGACCGACCAAGCCGAAGGGCAGTCGCCAGAAGATCGCATGATGGCGCTGCTAGATGCAGAAGAAGAACAAGGGAGCGCCGAAGAAAACCAAGAAAATCAAGAGCCACAATCAGAGGCTCAAGAGGAGACCCAGGACGAAGTTGAGCCGGAGCAGGAGGCGGAAGCCCAACCCGCGAAGGTGAAACTTAAATGGAATGGGGAGGAGGTTGAAAAAGACCTCAATGAAGTGGTGGAACTGGCTCAACAGGGCTATGACTACACCAAAAAGACCCAAAGTCTTGCGGAAGAACGCAAAGCGATTGAGGCGCAGGCTCAAGCTATTAAGGCTCAAGAGTCGATGCTTCAGGAGCGAGCCGCAGTTCAGCAGGCTTTGATTAAAGATTTTGCAAAAATCTCATCCGTTGATGAATCCATCGAGCAATTCAACTCCGTGGATTGGAACGCTTTAACGGACAGCGATCCGGTTCAGGCACAAAAGCTGTTTTACCAGTATTCGCAACTGACGAATCAGCGAAACAAACTGGTTGCCGAATTGAACCAAAAACAAGAGCAACTCGCGCAGCAGCAACAAGCCCATTATCAGGAATTGCTGGCTAAAGGCGTTGAGCAACTCAAGCGGGATATACCCGATTGGAATCAGGATAAGGCGAAGGAACTCCGCGATACCGGAAAGGCTTTGGGATTTACAGACCAGGAGCTTTCCTCTGTCGTTGACCCCCGAATGGTTCGGGTGCTTTGGGAGGCTTCGCAGTTTCGGAAACTTCAGTCAAGTAAACCGCAAATACAGAACAAGGTTGCCGGAAAGCCTCCGGTAGTAAAACCCGGTTCTAAGGACAGCAACGCAGCGAATAAAGCCGAGGTTCGGCAACTCCGCGAAAGCCTCTCAAAGAGAGGGCGTTTGGAGGACGCTGCAAGGCTGATAGAAAAAACACTCTAATAAGGAAAAATCATGGCTATTGCCCCAACCAACACGTACTCCGGTCTCACCGGACTTGCGGAGGACTTTCAGGATACGATTTTCGACATCTCGCCTGATGAGACCCCGCTGATTTCAATGGCGAAAAAACTGAAGGCCAACGCGACCCTGCACCAATGGCAGACCGACACTCTGGCCGCTGCTGCGTCTAACCGCCAGCAGGAAGGTTTTGACGCTACTTACCTGACCGCTGCGCCGACGACTGTAAACAGCAACTACTGCCAAATCTCCTCGAAATTCGTGAAGATTTCCGCAACCGCTGATGCAGTTCGGAAGTATGGCCGCAAGTCAGAGATGGCTTACCAACTGGTCAAGCGTGGTAAAGAGCTGCGTCTTGATATGGAATTCGCCGCAATCCGCAATCAAGCATCTTCGGCTGGTGGTACGGGTGCTGCCCGTTCTTCGGCTGGTCTTGAGTCGTGGATCGGCGGGAACCGTATCCTGGCGAAACTCGGCGGCGCCACTAACACCACTGGCACGACCCCCGGTTTTGCTTCGGGTACTGTCGTTGCGCCGACCGATGGCACTCAAGCGACGTTTATTGAGTCTGATCTGCAATCGGCGCTTCAAGCGGCTTGGACTGACGGTGGCGACCCCACTGTTATCCTGATGTCCTCGACCAACAAGCAGCGCTTTAGTGCGTTCGCTGGTATCGCCACGAAGTACAACGAGGTTAAAGGCAAGTCTCAAGCGATGGTCATTGCTGCTGCTGATGTGTATGTTTCCGACTACGGAAATCACATGGTCAAGCTCTCCCGCCAGTGCCGAGACCAAGCTGTTCTGTGTATTGATCCTGATTACGTCGGTATCGCTACTCTGCGCCCGATGCAAAAACAGGAACTGGCTAAGATTGGTGATTCCACCAACTTCCAGATTGTGTGCGAGTGGACTCTGGTGGTTCAGAACTCCAACGCTCACGCGAAAGTCCAGGACGTTGGCCTGTAATTAATAACTAACCAACATTGGGGCTGGCTTCGGTCAGCCCCTTTTTTTATGCCCCTTATATTTGATTACAACCAAGAGACCGGAGTTACCCAATACTTCGATTACGACGAACTGACGGACGTAATGTCTATTACTACGGTTCAGGACGTAAGCGGGATATTGGATCAACTTAAAACCAAGAAGAACGATCCAGAGGCATGGAAAAAGGGCGTTAAGGGTTCGTTCGCGCATTTTGCGACGATCCCCCCTGTTGTTGAGGTAGAGCTGAGAAAAAAAGGCATAAACATTTACGACAAGAACTGCACAAAAAGACTCATTCAAGAGATAGAGCAGAACTATCCTGATTTGAAGGTAACGGAGGCGAAACTCTGGAGACCCAAAGCTAAAGCATGACTCAAAATGAGTTGTTGGAGTGTCAGTTAGCAATAAAAAACCTGATAGAAGAAAACAAGTTTGACGATGCTCTCCCGCTGATTTATTCAGTCTTGGAGAATTACCCGGACGATGCGGCAACTTTGCATTACATGGGATATATCTATCTGGTTTCTGAGCAGTCGGCTTTTGGTTATCAGTATTTCAGAAGGGCGTTACAAGAATCTCCCAATAAAACGGTCTGGTGTTCGATGGGCCGAGCCTCCCATGAGTTGGGGAGATATAAGGAAGCGATTAACTGTTATTTAAAGTCCGCTGAGTTAGACCCTAGTTACGCTCACGCTTACACAAACGCCGCCGCGACATTCGCCCAAACTTCAAAATGGGATGAATGCGAGAAGTCCGCGAAACTGGCTTTAGAGTGCGACCCGAAAGAGTTAAGCGCAGAACTGAATCTGGCTCATGCTTATCTAGCTAAAGGTCAATGGGTCGAGGGTTGGGAGCATTGGGGCAAGTCTCTAGGGTGTAAGTACAGAAAAGAGTGGGTTTACGGAGATGAGCCTCGGTGGGACGGTTCCCCGAATAAAAGGGTGGTTGTTTACGGGGAGCAGGGGTTGGGCGATGAGATATTTTACGCTTCATGCCTTCCTGATCTGATTAATGTCTCAAATAAGGTCTGGATTGACTGTGATCCTAAATTAACGGGTCTTTTTAAGAGGTCTTTCCCTAAAGCGGAAGTTCATGGGACTAGGTTAGACCCTTCCCCTCAGTGGCTTCCTGGGGCTTCGATAGAAGCAAGAGTTGCGATTGGTGGTCTACCGGAGTTCTTTAGGAAGAAAGACAAAGACTTTCCTGGGACACCTTACATTGTTCCATGCCCTGACAGGCATTTGATGTGGAAGTCA
>Ga0075458_10000378_pt1 | contig 14534 bp, 17 predicted proteins | sample DEB3_08_DNA_FD_77576 | JGI IMG/M metagenome (GOLD analysis project Ga0075458, IMG submission 77576) | Aqueous microbial communities from the Delaware River and Bay under freshwater to marine salinity gradient to study organic matter... | ecosystem: Environmental > Aquatic > Marine > Coastal ... | reverse complement strand
GGCGACGAGGTGGCCGGCGAGGGCCTGACTGACGCGCTCGCATCGGCGGCGGCGGTCGATGCGGCGGCCAGGCGGGGATGGCGGACCACCTGGGGAGGGCGCGGCCGCTGGGACAGCTGCCAGGCTTGCCAGCGTGCCCAAGGCGAGGCGATTCACGCGGGGGTCAGCAAGTGAGCAGGCGAGGCGATTCGTTTGTGTGGCGGGGCAAGCGGCGACGCTCGGGCGTGGCCGGCGTCGTGGTTGCCGATGAGCCGGTGAGGCGCGGGGGGCGCCCGCCTGGCTGTCAGCTCGAGCTCGATGGGGCGACAATCGCATGGCTCCGCGAGCAGGCCGCGGCACATGACTGCTCGGTCAGTGCGGTGCTCGAGAGCCTGATCCCGCGCGATGGTGCCCCGTGACCGACTCCTGGTGGTGGTCGCTGGCGATCCTCGCGGTGGTGTTTGCCGCGGGGATGGGCACGCCGACCGATGACGAGTAGTCGCGATCGTCCGCAGAACGCCGCCTGGGCCGCTGTGCAGATCGCTCTCTAAGAGGGCGCGCGCGTCGAATCGTGTCTGTCAGCTGGATTACAGTTGGCGTGCGGTGAATTGTCGCTGGTCGAGTCCATAGCGCGACACTTGTAACGACTCGTTGACAAATGACCATACACATGATGTCATGCGCCCATCGGTCGCGACAACGCGCCGGACAACCAGGGTGAATGCCAGGGCCACAACATCTGCAGCCGGTCGAAGTGATCGCGGTCGAGGGCGCGAAGCTCCGGCGGCATATCCTCGACCTCGAGGCGTCGCGGGTCATGCACCTGGCCCGCCTGGTTGGTCGTCGTCTACGTCGACACATCGACAAGACGCCAGAGGATGCGGTGCCGGATGCCGAGTTCGTCGAGTCGGCGAAGTGGGTATCCACCACGGTGCTCGGGCTGCTCAAGGAGCAGCGTGCGCGCGCCGAACTGGCGAAGGGGCAGCCCATGGATGACGCTGAATTCGAGCGGGCGTTTCGCGCCGAGGTGGGGCGCGTCGTCGAGGCGATGAGCGACGAGGAGTTCGCCGAGCTGGCAGCGAAACGGGGGCGAAAGTGATCGCCACGCAGCGCGCCGAGCGGGCGGCGGTGGACGTGTTCATCCGCGCGGCCTGCGCGGAAGATCAGAGCTACATCGCCTCGACGCTCATGCACTCGATTCGGACGCCGCGCGGCCTGCCGATGCCCAAGCGCGACTCCAACGCTGTCGTCGACTACCTACTCGACGCCAAGGGCGTGAGGCTCCTCGTCGCCTGCAACGAGGACGGGAAGATCGTGGGCTGGCTCTGTTGGTCGCCGCTCACGGCCACGCGCCTGGTGCACTACGTCTACGTCCGCAAGGACTGGCGGCAGCGCGGCATCGCCAAGGCGCTGATGTCCGGTGCGCATCTCGACGACGAGCGCTCGAGCCTCGTCTACACGCTCAAGGGTCTATCAGCCGACTGGCTGCTCGACCTCTACCCTCACGCCGTCTACGTGCCGATCCAGGAGGCTATCTCGTGAAGCTGCAACCCATCTTCGACCGCGTTCTCGTGCTGCCCATCAGCGAGGGGCGCACCACCAAGGGCGGTCTACTGATTCCCGACGTGGCCTCGCACAGTCGCGCATGGCAGTACGGCGACGTCGTGGCGGTCGGCGCCGGGCGAGCCGACGCCGCCGGACACGTCGTGCCGATGAACGTCAAGCCGGGCGATACGGTCATGTACGGCCGCAAGTCAGGCACGCTCATCCCGATCCCCGGCGACGACGGGGAAGAGGTCCCGCACGTGCTCCTGCGCGAGCCCGAGATCTTGGCGGTCGTGACAGATTTGCCGCGGGACACCGGCCTCATCGGCGCCGATGGGCTGCGGCTCCTGTCGATGCTGCCGCAGTCGATCGCCAAGTCCGATTCGAGCTACCAGGCCGAGGCCGAACTCGACGCCGCCCAGCGCGAGGGCTGGGACACCGGCGATCACATCGACGAGCCAGAGCCAGCATGATGGGGAGATGCGGATGGTGCCTGGCCGCAGGCTGCCTCCTGGTCGACCTGTACAAGACGCCGACCTGCGCATCATGCGCGGCGGCGACGTCGCGCGAGCGAGTGAACCGATGGCAGCGCGCCGTGTTTGGGCGCGCGAAGGAGAGAGAATGCCGATCACCATGATCCAGTTTCGCGAACCAGTGGCCGTGCCTGGCGACACCGGCGCGATCGACACCTGGACGCCGCTCAAGCACGGCAAGGCGGTGCCGCATGTGACCGTGGAGGGGCCCTATGCGGTGCTCCAGATCCACAACGGCGACGTCATCAAGGTGCCGATGAGCAACATCGTAGCCTTCACGGAGAAGCCGGAAACGATGAAGGTGGCGAAGCTCGCCGGGGGCAACAAGTGACCGCGGCGCACCTGCCCACGGACTCGACGCCGGGGATGTCGCACGATGAGGCGCTTGCCTACGCCGAGTTCAAAGCGGCCGCCGGGCAGCTGGCGACCGCCGAGCAGGCCCGCGGCGCGGCCGTGCAGCGATTCCAGGCGGCACTGGCCAAGCTCAACAGCATCGTCGCTCCGCCGCCGGGGCCGTAGCGGGCGCATTGTTCAGTGACGGCCGCCGCTTTCAACGGGCGTTCGCTGCCCGCCAGGCCCGGCGGCTCGCGGTTGCACAGGCCGAGCAGTTCACCGCCGAGTGGTTCCCCGAGCAACGCGCGTTCTACGAGGATCCGGCGCAGCTCGTTGCGGCGATCTGTGGTCGACGAGCCGGCAAGACGCGTGGTGGCTGTCGACACTTCGTCAAGCTCGCGCGGACGATTCGAGGCGCGCGCCTTCTCTACCTCAACGAGACACGCGGCGAGGCGGAGAGGCTCGCGTGGTTCGGCACGCAGAACGATGGCATGGCGAGCTTGGTCACGCGCTACGGGATCAACGCGAAGCTCGACGCGTCCGACCTGTCGATCTACTTCCCCGACACAGACGCGTGGATCTGGCTGCGGGGCGCCAAGGATGAGCGCGAGGTCCGCAAGGCTCTTGGCGGCGCCTATCACGAGGTGTGGTGGGATGAGGCGCAGAAGATTCCGCCCAAGCTCGAGTCGACCATCCGCGAGGTGTTCATGCCGGCGCTGCTCGACTTCGGCGGCCGCTTCCGCACGACGGGGACGCCTGTGCGCCAGATGGCCGGGCTCTTCCACGACGCGACGAGGAGCGACGGCAAGCGCAACGCGCAGTGGTCGCTACATCACTGGACCCTGCTCAACAACCCTCACTTCGGCGCGACGGCAGAGGAGCGGTGGTCGCGCGGCATCGTCGGACTGCAGCGCCTCTACGGCGGCGAGGATGTGGTCACGATCGAATCGCCGATCATGCAGCGCGAGGCGTTCGGCCGATGGGTGCGCGAGGATGCCGCCTTCGTCTATGCCGTGCACCGCGTACCACACGATCGTCTACTCTACGCGCCCCACCGCGCTCGAGCTGACGGCTTCGTCGATGTCCCGAGGGCGCTCGCCGATCTGCCGTGGCGCTGGCAAGACGCCCAGTTCGCGCTCGGCTGTGACATCGGCTGGTATCCGGACCCGTTCGCGCTGTGTCTCTGGGCATGGCATCCGCACGATCCTCGGCTCTACGAGGTGTGCAGCTGGAAGCGGAACTACATGACCGCCGACGAACAGAATGCAGCGCTCAACGCGATCCGGCAGCATGTGGCGGTGGGCATGGTCGTGGCCGACGGTGGCAGCCCGAGCAAGCCGACGGTGCAGGGCTGGGCTCGCGAGTGGATCGAGCGGTACAACCAGCCCTTCGTCGAGGCCGAGAAGAGCAACAAGCACGGATCGATCGACACCTACAACAACGACATCGTGCGCGGGCTCGTGCAGTTCCGCGACGGCGGTCCGCTCTTCGAGGAGATGTCGCAGCTCCAGTGGTCAGGCGTCGTGAGCGGCTCGGGGCGCCTCGTTGAAGATCCGACCATGGCCAACGACGTCTGCGACGCGTCGCTGTACGCGCACCGCCACAGCTACCAGTTCCGGTGGCGGCCTGAGGAAAAGAAGCCCGACGCGGGGACGGTGGAGTACGCCCTGCGCGAGGAGCGCGAGATCGAGGAGGATCGGCTAGATGACGAAGCGATCTACCACTGAGCGAGTCAAGGATCTGCTGCTCTGGGCGCGGCAGCACAAGATCGCGATCACGAGCATGGTCGTCGGCGACGTGTCGCTGCAGCTCGCTGACCTGGCGCTCGGCGACGCAGCGCCGCGGGCTCGCACCGACAACGACCGCAAGGCGGACATGTTCCGCTTGTACGGTGGGACCGTCCTTGACGAGCTGCACGCCGAGCCGACCGGCGCGGTCATCGAGGAAGAGGACGAGTGATCTCCGACGATCTACTCGACAAGCTCGGCCGCGGCGCCACGCCGATGGCCGGTGACGTGCTTGAGCTAGTCACGGAGGTGAGGCGACTGCGGGCAGGTGTCATCCCTGCATCGGTCATCACCCAGGAGGCGTTCGACTCGGTGCGCAAACAGCGCGATCGGCTCGCGGTCGACGTCGAGCACCTGCGCAACGAGGCGCTGCAGATGGCGGCCGCGGTCAAGGTCGCCGAGGGGGAGCACCGCGCAGCCCTGGCGGCTCTCGAGGGCGCCAAGCGCGAGGCGGAGGCGGCCGCGCGGGCGGCCAACGTAGCCGGCGAGGCGTATCGCGTCACATCGCTGCGGGCGTCTAGCCTCGTCGAAGCGTGCCTCCGGTGGCGCCGCTTCCGCAACGGGTCGACCCTTGAGCGCGCGATCGAGCGCTACCTCGAGGAGGGCGGCGCCTCAGTGGCGACAGATGTCACCGATTCTTGACAAGTGACCATATACGTGTTGTCATTCCCGGCAAGGGATGGCCAAGGCCCGCCCAGTCGCCGCTCGTCGGCGACGTGACAGGGATGAGGGGCACGAGGACGACGGCAAGCGTCGGAGCGTCCAGTGGTGGCGCTGTGAGTCGGGGCAGGATGCAGCCGGCAAGCTGTGGACGTGGTGCGACCGGCTCAAGCAGCGATGGTCCGCCGACGGCCTGCAGGACCTGATCTTCGAGGCCATCTATCGCGACGAGCCGCTCGGCTCAGCGTTCAACGTCGCCCACATGCGCGGCAGCCGGCTGCAGCACAGCCGCTCGCCGATGAACGTGATCATGGGCCTGGTCGACACCGCGACCGCCAGGCTCACCAAGCGACGGCCGATGCCGGTCGCCGGATGCGATGATGCCGGTTGGTCCGAGAAACTGTTCGCCAAGTCGGTCTCGCGCGTCATCCGCCGCAAGATGGGCGGCCCCGGCGTCGAGCGGATGTCGCCGGATCTGATTCGCGACTTCATCATCCGCGGCACCGCAGTCGCCAAGGCTGTCCGCATCGGCGGCGACGTGTCCACCGAGCGCGTGCCCATCTGCGAGATCGTCTACGACCCGCGCGAGGCGTACTACGGCCCGCCGCGGCAGCTGGCGCACGTTCGACCGGTGGCGCGAGAGGTCCTCTGCGAGGAGTTCCCCGAGTACGCCGAGCAGATCGAGTCAGCCAGCGAGTTCAATCGCTCGGATCCGTGGGTGCTGCACATGTACGCCGGTCCCAGCTTCGCCGACCACATCGAGATCGCCGAGGCGTGGCACCTGCCTAGCGGCCCCGGCGCCGACGACGGGCAGCACATCATCGCGATCCGCGGCGTGACACTTCTGCGCGAGCCGTGGAAGGTCCCCCGCTTCCCGCTGTCCTTTGCTCACTGGTGCGCGCCGATCCGCGGGCTGCGCGGCTCTGGTCTCGTTGAGCAGCTCATGCCGAGCCAGGCGCTGATCAACGAGATCCTCGCCGACGCCAAGGAGGGGCTGCACTACGGCAGCCAGCTCAAGCTGTTCGTCCAGCGCGGCTCGAACGTGATCAAGAACCACCTCCGGTCTCGTCACCCCGCGGTGATCGAGTTCGACGGGGCGGAGCCGCACTACGTCGCCCCGAACCCGGTGAGCGAGCAGGCGCTGCGGATCCTCGATCTGGTGATCAACCGCATGCATGAATTGTCGGGGATCTCGCAGATGGCGGCGCAGAGCAAGAACCAGCTCGGGGCCGGCGCGTCGGGCAAGGCGCTGGACACTCTCGACGACATCCAGAGCGATCGCTTCGCGCACGTCGAGGCCGGCTACATGCAGTTCCGGTGTGACATGGCCGTCAACATGCTCGACATGGCACGCGCGATGGTCGAGGAGGCCAAGGGCGAGCACGTCTTCGACGAGCAGCCGGCGCCGATCGCCAAGCGAGACCTCGCCCAATGGGTCCAGGCGATCGATTGGGGAAAGTTCGACATCGACGCCGGCCCCTATCACATCGCGATCGAGCCGATCAACTTCCTGCCCGATAGCCGCGCCGGGAAGCTCAGCTTCGCCAAGGAGCTGTCAGCCAACGGCCTGATCCCGGATCCGACGATGACCGCGGCGCTCTTCGACGAGCCCGACATTCAGAAGGTGAACCGGTCGATCTTGGGCCCATACCGGAACATCGAGCGCATGCTCGAGGGAATCGCGGACGTCGACACGCCGATCGAAGAGGTGCTGCCGACACGTAACACCAACCTCCCCCTGTTCGTCCTGATGGCCAAGGGCGAAATGGAAGACGCCTTCGCGATGAAGGCCGACGACGAGGTGATCGAGCGCTTCCAGCAGTCGCTCGAGTACGCACAGCAGCTCACCGAGGGAAGCTCGCCGCCGAGCTTGCCGGGAATGCAGGCCGCCAACATGGGCGCAGCGCCAAACGCGGCGACGCTGCAGCCCGAGTTTGGCGGCGGCGCGGCTCCCATGCCGATGCCACCAGGTGATCCGGGGATGCCGCCGACAGGGATGATGCAATGATCGACAACGACCAGGACGAGCCCGCCGACACCTCAGGGATGGAGCCGGAACTCCGGCCGGGCATGACCGAGCCAGAGGTCTCCGGCGGCGCAGGCGACGAAGACGCCGTCTTCGGCGGCGACGCGCCGCCCGTGCCGCGACCCTCGCGCCGCATGTCCGATGAGGCGCGAAAGCTCATGGTCGAGGCGGTGACCAAGCTCAAGGCCTCGCGCAAGAGCGAGGATGATGAGGGGGCCACCGGTGAGTTCGATGAGGCCCCCGCCCCCCGGCCAGTCAACAACAGTTCGGCGCCCCCGGCACCAGCGCCCGTGGCCCCTCCGGCCCAGGCAGCACCCTCCCCGGCACCGGCGCCATCTATCGACCCGGCAGTCCTCGAGACGAAGCGACAATACGAGGCACGGCTGGCAGATCTCGACGCGCGCGAGCGAGCCATCAAGGATCGCGAGGCCGCGCCCGATCTCGCCGGATTCCGCGATGCCTATCTCGAGCGGCCAGCGGCTGCGCTGCGCGACCTGATGAAGGCGCGCGGCATCGCCACGACCGATGATGAGTGGAAAGAAGAGATACGCGACCTCATCACCGAGCTGTCGGGTTCCGAGCTGGGCGTGGAGCTGCCGCAGGACGTTCGCAACCGTCTGGACGCGCGGCGCGCCATGCGCGCGGTCAAGAACCACAAGGAGCAGCTCACCGCGCGCGAAGCCAAGCTCGAGGCAGAGCGAAGGGCCGCCGCCGATGAGGCGGCCAGGCTGCGAGCTGTCGAGATGCTTGGCGGCCAGATGCGCGCCACGGAGAACGCGTCGAAGTGGCCATACCTTGCCGCCGAGGACGATCCGGGGCGCATCATCTTCGACGTCGTCGACCACCAGAACAAGCTGGACGGGTCGGTTATGAAGTGGGAAGAGGCCGCCCAGAAGGCCAACGACTACCTCAAGCAACAGGCTGAGGCCTACTACGGTAGGCGCAAACACCTGCTCTCCGTGGCCACCGGGAAACCGGGCGACGCAGCGAGCGGTTCCGAGCGCGTACAGGGAGACCCCCAGGGCATTCGCAGGTCACACACGCTCAGCAACGCAGCAGCAGCGTCGGCGCCAACGACTGCACCGAAGGCGGATGGTCCGTCGGCGGGGAAGTGGTCGCGCGAGGCCCACCGTGCAGAGACCAAGCGCCGAATGCGCGCGGCCTTTGCCCCGGGTGACGGCGGCTAGTCCGCTAGGAGAGCAGGTCGGACACGAACCACAAGGAGTGACCTGCGATGCTCGATCTCACCAGTTTCAACCCGATGATCAAGGTGCACTACGCGCCTGGTCCCGTTGTCAACATGGCCTTCCAGAAGAACAAGGCCACCGGCATGATGATGAAGCGTAACCGCAAGCCATCGGGGCAGGGCGGCGGCCAGCACTGGCACCAGCCGGTCCAGTACGGGCTGCCCGGCGGCGGCTCGTCTGATTTCAACACCGCGCTGGCGGCGTCGAACAACAACAGCTCCTATGCTGGCTTCGACGTCACCCGAAAGAAACACTACCGTCTCGGCAAGGTCGACAACGAGACCATCGAGGCCACTGCCGATGGCGATGTCGACGCCTTCGAGCCCGCGTTCGACGAGTTCGACCGCGTGATCGAGGCCGAGGGTAACTACCTCGAGTTCCGGTTCTTCCGGACTCGCGGCGGCTACATCGGCCGCATGAGCAACACCAGCTTTGCCACCGCGGTGATGACGCTGGACGACGCATCGGGCACCTGGGGCGTTCGCCAAGGCGACGTACTCAACCTCGCGTCGACGGACGGAACCTCCGGATCGGTTCGCGCCGGCTCCTTGACCGTCGCGAGCGTGCAGCGTCGGGCAGGCACTATCACCATGACCGGCAACATTTCGACCGGTATCGCGGCGGCGGCGGCGGATGACTACGTGTTCCTCGCCGGCGACTTCGGCCTGGCTGCGTCCGGCCTGATGGACTGGATCCCTGACTCAGACCCGAGCGCGACGGCGTTCTACGGGCAAGATCGCTCGCTCGAGCCGGAAATGCTCGGCGGTCTGCGCGTCGACGGCAGCGACGGCCGGCCGATGCACGAGCTTCTGATCGACATGTGCGCCGAGGCCGAGAACCTCGGCGGAGAGCCGTCGATCGTGTTCGCCAACCCCCGCGCGCTCGGCACCTTGTCGAAGCAGCTCGAGGGCAAGTGGGTGATCGTCAAGGGCAAGGGCTACGGCGGCGCCGAGGCTGAAATCGGATACCGCGGCTGGCAGGTCAACCTCGGCGGGCACGAGGTGACCATCATGAGTAACCGATGCTGCCAGGTGAATCGCGTCTGGATGCTCGACATGGAGACCTGGACGATGTTCTCGGCGGGTCCCGCGCCCGGCTTCCTGCAAAAAAAGGCCGGCAGCATCATCAAGGTTTCGGAGACCTCCGACGCCTACGAGGCTCGCGTGGGCGAGTACTACAACTTCGCCTGCAAGGCGCCCGGCTTCAACGTCAACGGCAAGCGCGCCTAGCGCCGAAGAAAGGAAACGAACATGGCAAACTCCAAAACGTATCGGCTCGATCCGAACGTCTTCTCTCCGGCGAGCCTCACCGGCGTCGCGCAGCACCCGGCCGACCGCGACGCGGCTGCATGGGACACCATCCTCGCCTCGGTCAATCAGGTCGGGCCGCAGTCGTATGAATCTCTCGACACCGCGGCGACCCTCAGCAACGACGTCTTCGAGTCGCTGTTGACGGTGTCGGGGACCATGGCTTTCACGCTTGCGGATGGCACCTACCAGGGGCAGCGCAAGCGCGTGGTCTGCGTCTCGGCGGCGTCGACGCCTAAGGCCACCCTGACGGTGACCACGCCGGAGACCGCATCCGGCTTCGTCTGCGCCAGCGCCTTCGTCTTCGACACCGTCGGTCAGGCGGTCGAGTTCGTCTGGGCGAGCACCGGAAAGTGGCGAGTGGTCAAGACGACCCGCGCGGGCGTCAAGATCACCACGGTCGGGACCACGGTGCTGACCGGCTACAACCTGTGTCACAACCTGTCGTGCTCGGTCACCGGCACCGTGGTCAGCGGCAGCACCATGGGGGTGCCAAACGGGCAGTACCCGGGCGATCGGCTGATTGTCAGCTGCTCGACGGCGGCGTCGACGCCGATCGGTAGCATCGCCTTCACCGGCCTGACGCTGGCGAATGTCGCGGCCACGGACCTGCAAGCGATCGGGGCGACCACTGACATGGTCGATCTGTCGTGGAACGGGTCGGCGTGGCTCGTCACCGCCAACAGCGGCATCACCGTCGCGTAAGGAGAAAGCACATGGAACGCGGAACCTACCCAAGCCACTCACTGCACCAAGATCAGGTGCACATGGTGGCGGGCATGATCGGCGCCGCGGCGGCCGTCATGACGACCGAACTCACCACCGGGGACTACAAGCTCTCGGCGCGGGACAACTTCTACAGCTCCAACACGAGGACCTCTCAAGGGCTCTTCGTGGTGACGCTGAAGGACATCCCGCCCGTGATCTTGGACGCCAAGGTGGAGGTGTTCAACGCGGCCGGGACGACTCTCTACGGCGACGTTAGATCGTGGAGCCTGACGGCCAAGACCGTCACCATCTCGATCCGCGACGACGAGGGAGATGTCCAGGACCCGACGACCGACGACCACGTGCGACTCGTCCTCCTGGGACGCTCGAGCATGGTCTAGCCCGCCAAAGGGGCGGCGGCCCGCCATCGCGCCGGTCGCCGCCCCGCCCCTCCTCCTCCCATGGCCAACACCCGCACCCTCGCCCAGATGCGCACCTCGGTCCAGTATCGGGGTGGATACGAAAACTCGGCCGACATCACCGCCGCGATCCTCAACGAAGCGATCAACAAGGCGATCGCCGAGGTGTGGGACATCCTCATCGCGAAGTGGGCCGACTACTACACCCTAACCACGGCCAACATCACCGTCGCCAACGGCACCGCAAGCTACGCGCTCGACAACCCTGCTGGGTCCGGCGCGATCAATTTCTACAAGCTGCGCAAAGTCGAGATGCTCGTAAGCGGCTCGGGCGCGACCGCGCAATGGTGCCGCCTGGCGCCGCACGATCTCGAGTCGTCACACCTCTGGTCGTCGCCGGGATCAAACAAGGGGTATCGCTACCGCCTGCAAGCGGGGAACCTCGTGCTCGCGCCGACCCCGGGCGCCGCCGAGACGATGCGGTGGTTCTACATCCCATACCCGACGCGACTCTCGGCGGATGGCGACACCTTCGACGGCATCAACGGCTACGAAGAGCTAGTGATCCAGATGGCATTCCGTGAGTGTCGGGTGCGCGAGGACCTCGACACCGCGGCCGTCGACGGTGAGATCGCCAGGCTGACCGCGCGCGTGCGATCCGCTGCAGACGGGCGCGACGCGTCGGAGCCGTTCTACCTCGGGGCGAGTGGCCCCGGAGAACCGGATGGTGAGCCATGGCCGTGAGCCGCCCTAGGCCGCCGGCGGTGCGCGATCAGCCGGCAGGCATCGCCGACGGCGTCTCTGACTTCCCCTCGGCGAAGCGAGCAATCAGCCAGCTCGAGCGCCTCGTCGCCGAGTTGACCAAGCGCGTCTTGCGACTGGAGCACCCCTAATGGCGACGCCCGCGATGACCCTGGTGCTGCCGACCGAGAACGGCAGCGACGGCACATGGGACACGATCCTCAACACGCTGTTCAGCCGCGTCGACATCCACGACCACACCACCGGACTCGGCGTGCGGGTGCCGATTGCCGGGATCAACGTCAACGCCAACCTCAACATGCTGGAGAGCGGCGCCAACTTCGCGGTCGTCAACGCCTCCTATTTCCAGCTGACACCCGTCACGACCGGAACCGTGTCCAGCACGTCACGGGCGCTGTTCGTCAACTCCGCGGACAACGATCTCTACTATCGCACCAACGGCGGAACGAACATCAAGCTGACCAACGGAGCGACGTTCAACGCCTCGCTCGTCGGCGGCATCGGAGGAGACTATTCGTCGGTCTCTGCGCTCCTCGACTACGTCGACGCCAGCGACATCTACCGGCTCCGGCAGCAGCTCGGGGCAGGCGTACAGCAGTACGCGCGCGCCGCGGTCGCCGGGCTCGACCTCTACGAGTACTTCGCCTCCGGCGTCTCGCCGGTGCCCACCAACCGCGTTCGGCTCGCGTCTCCGGCTGCACTCGCCGCGTCCTACGACGTGACGTGGCCGGCCGCGGTCCCCGGGGCGACATCCATCGTGCAGATGTCCGCAGCCGGCGCGCTCAGCGTCTCTAACACCGTCGCCAACGCGGTGACGCTGTCGGCGCTGCTCACGGCCAGCGCTGGCGTAACATGCGCTGCCAATCAGCACGTCACCGTGAGCGGCTCGGGGCGGTTCAAGCACGGCGACCAGGTGCTCAACCTCGCGCTGGCCAACATGCACCACGGATCAGCGTGGTCATGGGTCGCGGCAGGCGCCTACAGCCTCGCCGGCGGATCTGGCACGGCGACATGCGACATTCCGCTACCCCAGGGAGCGCGCATCAAGTCGATCACGTTCGCCCGCTACGGCGACGGCGCTGCCGATCTGACGACGACGGTCTACAAGAGCAACGTCTCCGGCGCGGCTCCGACGTCCATTGGCACGACGACCGACACCAACCCGGCAGCGGCCTGGGGCGACTCGACGATTGACGTCACGGATTCCACCGTGGACGGCACCTTCTCGCTCTATGTCGACTTCGCGGCCAACGCGGCTAACATCCGCGTGGCTAACCTTCGAGTGACCTACGACTGGCCATGAGCCCACTCTCTGAGCGCATCGTTGCGATCCCGTTCTCGGGGGGCGTCGACACGCGCACAGATCCGCTGCACGTGCCGCCGGCAAAGCTGACCGACCTGCAGAATGGCGTCTTCACGAAGGCGACCACGATCAGCAAGAGGAACGGCTACGAGGCGCTTTCGGCGTCGATCTCGCCCGGCGATGTCCGCTACGAAGACGCTCGCGGGCTGGCGGTGCGCGACGGCGAGCTTGTCCTATTCACCGGCCGAACCGCCTATAGCTACCAGGCGCAGGCAGATCGGTGGAACGAGGCCGGCAGCGTGTCGTCGGTCGTCTCCACGGAGCGAGCGCTCGTCAAGACCGGGACGGAGCAATCGCAGGTCGACTATGCGCAGGCGGGCGGCGTCGGCGTGGTCGCGTGGAAGGACTCGCGCGGCGGCGTCTGGTGGTGCGCCACGGACGCGGCGAGCGGGCGGGTGCTCATGGCCCCGGCCCAGTTGCTCGCCGGCGCGGTCAACCCCCGTGTCGTCGCGGTCGGCGGTCGCGTGCACATCTACTGCGCGATCTTGCCAGCGCGACGGGTCTACGTGACCGTCGTCGACGCCGCCGACCCAACGGCGACCGTGACGCCGTCGATCCTCGTCGACGACCTGGCGCCGAGCACCTACGCGGTTCCCCTCGGCGCCGGCACCCACGGCGGATGCTACGATGTCGCTCCGGCGACGAGCGGCGCCACCGTGATCGCCTGGCCCGTGGACGTCGGTGGCTACAAGGTCGGCTACGTCGACGCGACGGGCGTGCTCGGTTCCGCGGTGACCGGCTGGCCGGCTCCGCATCACAACGCGGCCGCCGCGGTGGACGGTGGCCTCGTCGGCGTCGCCTATCACTCGACCTCGATCGCCGTCGTGCACCCAACGAGCGGCGCCGAGTCGCTCTTCCACACCCACGACGTCTCCACGATGGCGGAGGTCCACTACGATACCGTCAGCTCGGCCGGGTCGCTCGCGTCGGTGACCGCGATCACGGCCGCCTTCGCTGACACCAGCGGAACGCTGCGGCTGTGGGTCGCTGAGGAGGTCGCCCCCTACGGCCCGCCGAACCCGCACAACCGCGATCGGCGCGTCTACCTCTCCGAGGTGGACCACGACGGGGGCGCCGGCCTGGCCTCAGAGACGATCCTGGGCATGTGCCTGGCGTCCCGGCCGTTTGTCGTCGGCGACGTCGGGCAGCAGACGGCGGCTGTGTGGGCGGTGCATGACGTCCACTTCTTCTCGGTGTACCTGGCGATCCGCGTAGATGGCCACGTACTCGCGCGCTCGATGCCGATCATCGCCCACGGGCGCAGCGACGGCGGCTGGTTGTCGTCGGCAAACGCCACCGAGGCCGATGGCGACATCATCGAATGTGCGCTCCTCTACAACGAACAGCTCGAGCTAGGAGACGACGCGGCAAGCCCCGACTTCTCCGAGACCGGCTGCCGCCTGGTCGCCGTCGACTTCTCGCACATCGGAGCGTGGCAGTCGGCGCAGCTGGGGCGCGGCCTGTACCTCGCGAGCGCGTGCCCGCAGCACTACGATGGGCGACGGTGGGCCGAGGCTGGGTTTCACTACGGCTACGACACCAACGCCGGGATCGCCAACGACGATTGGGCCGGGGTGGCGAGCGGCGGAAGCATGGCCGATGGCGTCTACACCTATCGGATGGTCTACGAGGAGATTGACGCGCTCGGCGAGATCCACCGCGGCCCGCCGTCGGTCGGAACGGCGGTCACCGTGTCTGGGGGCGGCGGCAGTGGGAGTGTTACGGTCGACGCAAGCGGCGCCCCGCCGGCGGTGACCGCACGCGGACGGGTGCGGATCGGCATCTACCGCTCAACCGTCGACGACACCGCTGCCTTCTATCGCGTCTCAAGCCTTGATCCGTCCGCCACGGGCGCCAACGGCTAC
>Ga0075458_10000377_pt1 | contig 14559 bp, 14 predicted proteins | sample DEB3_08_DNA_FD_77576 | JGI IMG/M metagenome (GOLD analysis project Ga0075458, IMG submission 77576) | Aqueous microbial communities from the Delaware River and Bay under freshwater to marine salinity gradient to study organic matter... | ecosystem: Environmental > Aquatic > Marine > Coastal ... | reverse complement strand
GTAGAATATTACGGTACTGAGGCCTCACGTAATAATTTTACCTTCACGTATAATGCAAACGGTTCTATTACTGCAGAAAGTGATCAGTTCGGAACTGAAACCTATGTCAGCATTCAAGGTGTCTGGTTTGATGGTAGTCAGGAATGGCTTTCTTTGTAGTTTAGTTCTTTAGTTGTTCTTTCATCAGCGCAAGGCTGGTTAAAACCCCAAATCACAAAAGTGATTTGGGGTTTTCTTTTCATAATCTTTGTGGTACGGTACGCGCATGAAACCTTCATATCTTATTTTAATATTGACTGCCCTAGCCACTATAGCGGTTGCTTTAGTGTTTTGTTTAAATAAACCATCACAAACTACCACTGTTTCTAATACAGTAGCCAAATCAACTATATCCACTACTACCGTAGAAATGAGGATAAAAGACTACGAATACTTACGTACTATCACACCCTTTATTCTAAAACAACAACCTGAATGGAATCCGACAATGGAGGTGGAGGGGATGAAAAGAGTAGAAGATAATAATCCAGAGTTGGAAATCAGAGATTACCCAAGTCACATTTTTGCTCAAAGTTGGAAAAATCCTAGAAATGAAACAATAAGTACCTTTATTGTTAAGTACTTAGAGCCAGAATTTAGTGTGGAAGCTTGTGATGGGTATGGTATCACGGGGTCACATGCTTATATTGGTACTTATCGATGTGTAACTGTTCCACTTGAATTGTTTAATGAGTTTATTATTTATTCTGAAGCAGGCGAGATTTTACATAAGTTTAAATTAAAAGAAGGATACTCACTGATTAATAATGTATATTTTCAGGGTGAGGGTGACTTTATAAATATACACCCTTTTGTTCAGGGTGATCAGTACCTTTTAAATGCAGGTATTACTAAGCGAAAAGGAAACGAAGCTGATGGTCAATATATTAAATATCAAATTAATTTAATTACAGGTGAAATAACTGAAATAAAACCACATTAACTAAGACATAAAGTACCACTTTCGGTTTCGATATCCTAAAGGATGTCGAAGGAGTTTGGTTTGAAGGCGAGTGGAAATGGTATACCAAAGCTGATCTATTAAAACCTTTAAATCCCAATGTTGTCTTAGGGAAAGAAGTTGGTGACATTCTCTATGGCTCCACTGGAATTGATATGTTTGCTGGCGGAGCTGGTGATGACCATTTTGTCGGTAGTATTGGCAATGATGTATACAATGGTGGTGAAGGCTACGACACGGTAGAGTATTATGGCACCTATGCTTCTCGTGATAATTTTGTCTTCACACAAAATACCGATGGTACCATTACGGCCAAGAGTGATTATTTTGGCACTGAAACCTATGTCAGCATTCAAGGCGTCTGGTTTGGTGGTAGTCAGGAATGGCTTTCTTTGTAGTTTAATTTAATAGTTCTTTTTCGGTTCTTTAAAACCCTAAATCACAATGTGATTTAGGGTTTTCTTTTTGTTTGTTGTGTGGTACGGTACGTTTTATGAAAAAGACATTATTTATAACTATATTAATACTACTTGCCACTATTGTGGTCGGTTTAGTAATTTGGAGTGATAAGAAAAGCACTGTGCCATCAGTAGTTGTTGATACGACAACCTCAACCGCAACTACCACAACCCCCTCACCCCTCACTCTCGCTTCTCTCCAAGCTCTACCGGAATGGAATCCAACCATGGAAGTACAAGGTATGAAAAGAGTTGAAGATAATAATCCAGAGTTAGAGGTGAAAAACCTCCCGATTCACATTGAAGAGATAAAATCCAATAATTCTAGTTCAACTTTCGTGGTTAAGTATTTGGAGCCAGTTATTAGTGAAGAAGCTTGCAAAAGACAAGGTCTGTCTACTGGTCATGGTTATTATGGTACCTATAGCTGTCTCGAATCTAGTCCTAAACTATTTAACGAAATAACAATCACTTCCAAAGAAACAGGTGAGGTGTTGCATAAATACAAGTTGGATAGTGATTATTCTTTGGCTGGTGATTTATATTTTAAAGAGGGAGGGATCATAACTATTAATAGCTCTGTTGATAAAAAATTTTTAGGTATATATATCAATGGGACTTTTCAAACGCTATTCCTGAAGAAACCACAATTTTACATAACTATAGAATTAGTTTGAATACAGGTGAAATAACTGAAGTTTAGTGGATATATTACGGTACGCGCATGAAAATCCCACATAAAATTGCTATTTTAATAATCTTAGTCTCTTCTGTGGTGGCGTTGCTTATTTATATTGATAGATCAGACTTAGAGTCTAAAACGTCAGAACATTTCAGTCTAGAAGAGACTGAAATCAAAGCAACATCTCAGATTAAGGTCGGTGATTATGGTCCGGAATATGATGATTGGAAAAAATATGTTGGACGTATTCATGAAAAGGATTTTTTGCAAAAAATGTCAAACACCCTCAAGCGTCTAGAAGCTGAACGGGATCTTTTGTCAGATTCGAGTTCAAAACATGCAATGATGAATACATCAATTGATGCTGTGGAAAGTGCTATAAAGAGATATTACTTGGGCTACATTCCTAGTGAGTTTGTTACCGTATCATCTTCAACAATATTTAATATAAATCAAAAGGATTTGTATGAATTAACTTATGGAAATAAAAATTGGGGAATTGATTCTCGTGAATTTCCAAAATTTGAAACTGACCGTTTTTATTTTAATGAAGCAGGTATTTCCTTCGAGTATATTACTGCTCTTGGTAAGCCAAAGGTTACTGGAAGTGTATATCCGTGCATTGATAGTGTAAATAATGGAGAACATTTTTCTGCTATTGTGGGTTATGACAGTGAAGCGATTTCAAATTATAAAAATGACTTTAAATATAAAAATTGTATTTCTTATACAGTGTCACAGTCTGGAAAGATTGAAGGATTTAAAATCAATTATAGTATTTATGTGACAAACAAGAATGCTAATACTGTTGATGATTTAACAAATAAAGAAGGTCCTAGTTATGAAGATGTTGTAGCGGCAGTAACCTTAAAACCTGTTGATGATAGTTTTTGTAATGATTCTAATACAAACAATAATCCCTTTAGACCTTATCCCACCCATGATTGCAAAATCATAGATATTAATGGTAAGAAGGCATTATTTAAATTTGATTTAATTACGGATGGAATTGGTGATCATCAATATTATTTATACAGCTTTTATCAATCAAAAAATGACACTTCAATTTCCATAGTTCCAAATAATTATTTAAACGAATTAAATTTTAAAGTGGTAGATTATGTAGCTAAGTCTGTAAAGTTTGAAAATGTAGAACCTGTAAAAGAATTTTCTTTAGATTACGCCATTAAGGACGTAACTACTGAAAAAGATGATTCAGATTATTTTTTCAATAAGATGAAAAATAAGGCTGAAGTTTTGGATGAAAATCCTATTATTAAATTTGATGCTGGTCGCATGAGTGGTGAGTTTAAAATCACTGAGTCAAATCTGATTGCTTGGGAATGGCAAAATCTTGAGCAAAATGCAGAAGCTTCTGGAAATTTTCCTTTTGATCTGATGTTTTATGTTGTAGATAATGATGGTAAAAATGTTTGTTTCATTAATAGAATTTATGATGTTGGTAAAGATCTGACGGGAGAATTGCGATGGCGACCAACAGGTGGTAACTGCAGACCTTTAGTTTTCAGTGATGAATATAGAATAAAAGTGGTCAAAGATATGTATGGTAGTAGAGGGGATTGGCATGAAAAAAATGAATTTGTAACATTTAGCGAACCATTTAAATTTGTAGCGCAATAGACGATGTCACTTATCGCTGATTTTTGGCAGTAGATCCCAAACATTGTTTTACCAAAGGTTAATGTTAGAATATTTGGTATGAAAAATATTAAAAATTACTTGACGACGAGTTTGTTTTTTGTGGCTTTGGTATTGCCACAAAATTCCTCAGCCTACGAAACTACCAAACAAACCGCAACCTTGCTAAATGATCATACTATTCTCTACACAATTACTTACCGTTTTGGTTTTTTGAATCGGGAAGTATATATGCCAATAGGGGCTGTGCGCGGACTTGAAAATGGTAGTAGTTCACCTTATGTTGGTTATGATATTTTGTCTAAAGCCACCACTACAGATGCTGGAAGTGCAGGAGCTTTGGTTTTGAGCAAGGCCGAGATTAAAAATAATCAGTATTTCTTGCCAGAAGGGAAGGCGGCTGACTTTACCTTGTTGGCTATCCTTAGTTTGCCCAAAGACGGTTCCCTAGATGAAAAAAATACCGTTTTAAAGATGAATCATTTGCCATTTATTATGGTGAAAGATAAAGACATGGGCCGAACCTTCTTAAATGAAAGGGAAATGGAGCCTTATGTTACACCAGCTGTGAAGTAGGGGGTGGTTTGGAGCTTTTTGGTGATTAGGGTTGGTTTCAAGCCAGAGTTTGTATGGGGTGTTGACAAAAATTATATATATGCTAATATAGACATTAATTATTTGTTCTACAGTGTTTTGGCGAAATATTCGCTTTTGACGCGAGGTTTTCTTTTTATCTTTTAAGTCTTTTTTCGAGACGATAACTCTCTAAGCAACTTGGGTACGTTGCGAGGTTTTTATGGCGCTCACCTTCGAGTGAGGGTGCTGTAATTTCCCTTAGCGCGGTATCCACTTTCAATGCGGAAGCCTTGCTTAGAGAGTTATATTCTCGAAATAGCAGAGAACCAATTAACTGGTTCTGACTATATCATACTCCAATTAAAAAACAGCTTGACCATAGCTGTTTTTTATCTTTGAGCTGACCATTTTTCAACTATTTGACAACATGGGACAAAAACAAATCGTCTTCACTTGGCGGTTTGTTTTCTTTTACCTCTTCGGTTGGTTTTTCGACTTTTACAATATCACGTTTGAGTTCAATTACTCTTTCTAGTTCATCAAGGGAGGTGACACCGCGTACAACCTTTTCTATACCGTCTTCAACCATTGAGGGAATGCCTTGGGGTTTGGCAGCGTCGAGAATGACGTGTTCACGCGGGTCTCTAATAACGACTTCCTCCACCGCATCACTCATTTGCAGGGCCTCAAAAATTCCCGTTCGGCCATCGTAGCCAGTTTCGCCACATTTGGCACAGCCAACTGCGCTATGCAAAACTACCGTCTCAGGAATGACTGGTTTACCTGGATGGTTGGCTAAGATGTATTTTATATATTCTTCGTCTTCTGGTTTGGGCTTGTAGGTTTTTTTGCAAAAATTACAGAGTTTACGCACCAAGCGTTGACCAATATTAATATTGATTGAGCTACCAATAATTCTTGGGTCTACCCCAAGATCAATAAGACGAGGGAAGCCACCCACAGCGCTGTTGGTGTGTAGGGTGGAGAATACCAAGTGTCCAGTTTGGGCGGCATGAATGGCGGTCTCGGCGACTTCACGATCACGGATTTCTCCCACTAATATAATGTCGGGGTCTTGACGGAGAATGGCTCTCAGTCCTGAGGCAAAAGTGTAGTCGTCGCTGGTTTGGGTTTGGACAATGCCTTCAATCTTGTATTCCACTGGGTTTTCAATGGTGATAATTTTCACCCCTTCTTTATGGGTTTCTTTTAGGAAGGTGTATAGAGCTGTAGTTTTTCCTGAGCCAGTTGGTCCTGTGGTAATAATCAGACCATTAGGTTTTTTGAGTTCTTCTTCGATAACTCTTTTCATGATGGGATTAAGGTCGATATTTTCCATCTTAAAGCTAGCGACACTAGGATCAAGAAGACGCATTACCATTGATTCACCAGAAGCTCCAGGAATAACCGAAACACGAACTTCAATTTCTCGATCGCCAACAGCAAAGGTAAAACGACCATCTTGAGCTTCGTTACGCTTATTTAAGGTCATGCCAGCCAAAAGTTTGAAGCGTGACATTAGACGATCATAAACATAGCGGTCGATATCGTAAATATCATGCAAAACACCATCAAGACGATAACGCATACGAATTACAAATTCTTCAGGTTCAATGTGGATGTCGGAAGCTGATAGACCAATAGCACCGGCAAACATAGTTTCGATAGTTTCGGTTACCCGTTTGACGTTGTTTATGGTGACAATGCTGTGCATTTTATTGACAGCATCTTCTTTAGTGTTGATACTCTTCATCAGGGTAAAGATGAGGTCGGTGTCGATATCAAACACACCTTTCTTTCTGGCTGAAGTATTGATTTGGTCGGCATAGCGTTTCCAAGCATGCTCTAGACTATCAAAAGAACACATGTATAAGTGGATGTTTTGACGGTTGTTTTGAGTTTCCATCAAAATTTTCTGCGTGACAGGATCGTTTGGGTTGCGGGCCGCGATGGATAGCAGGTTGTGGGTGTGATCAAAAACCACCAATTTACCCTCACGAGCTTTGTCTTCTGGTATGGTGGCGATAGCTTCAGGATTGATGGTGTAGCCATGGAGGTTAATATAGTCAAAACCGTATTGTGGTGCCAAGGCTTGAATTAGTTTTTCCTCCTCCTCTCTGCGTAAGGCGTCGACTGTGGTGTTGGTAAATTTATCATCAAACTTAATCATATAAATAAATTGTATCACAGAGAAATTTTAATTAATGAAAAAAATAAGCCATTTGCTTTTTACGTGATACTTGGTTTATTATCAATTAAATTTTATGAAAAAAATCTTTATTGAGAATCTGTTGGATTTGGAAAATTTTGCCAAAGAAGTACTAAAAGATATCGGTGTAGAAAAAACAGAAAATAACCACGCCACTATAATTGCCTTATCGGGTAACTTGGGGGCAGGGAAAACCACTTTTGTACAACTTTTGGCTAAAGAGTTGGGGGTGAGTGAAAAAGTAACTAGTCCGACTTTTACGATTATGAAGGGTTATGAACTTGCGGGTAGATTCAATCTTCTCGTCCATATGGATGCTTACCGGATTGAAGATTTAAGTGAGCTCGGGCCTCTGCGTTTTTCTGAGCTATTAGCTAATAAGTCCAACTTATTGTGTATTGAGTGGGCAGAGAAAATCCAATCTGCTTTGCCGTCAGAAATTATAAAAATAAATATTGAAATCTTACCAGACGGAAAGCGAGAGATTACTTATAATTAGTTACCAGTTTTGTCTAGTGCGGTCTTGGCGTAAAATCAGTATACTAGTGGGGTGTCTACTGCTAAAAATAAAAAACGTTTGGTTCTGCTTGATGCACATGCTATTTTGCATCGTGCTTACCACGCTCTACCAGATTTTACTGCACCAAATGGCGAACCGACTGGTGCCTTATATGGGGTGGTGGCGATGCTTTTGAAAATAATTGAAGAGTTTAAGCCAGATTATATTGTGGCTTGTTATGATCTGCCAGAGCCAACCTATCGCCACGATGCTTTTGCGGATTATAAGGGAAAACGTGAAAAAACCGATGAAGCCTTGGTGGCACAAATCAATCGTTCTCGTGATATTTTTCAAGCTTTTGATATTCCTATATATGAGATGGTTGGCTTTGAAGCTGATGATCTTTTGGGAACAATTTCTTATCAGACTAAAAGTCTAAAAGATCTGGAAGTAGTGATTGCATCGGGAGATATGGATACAATGCAGTGCATTGAGGGAAAAAGAGTCCGAGTCTACACTCTAAAGAAGGGGATTAAAGATACGATTATTTATGATGAAGCAGCCGTCAAAGAACGTTTTGGTTTTCCGCCAAAGTTAATTCCTGACTACAAAGGTCTGCGGGGCGATACTTCCGATAATATTCCGGGGATTGTGGGAATAGGAGAAAAGACAGCGACTGAGCTTATTACCAAATTTGGTGGAATTGATGCAATTTATAAAAAACTCAAGAAAGACGAAACTGTATTTGTTGAAGCAGGAGTAAAACCTCGGATTATAAATCTGTTAAAGGCGGGAGAAGAAGAAGCACAATTTTCAAAAATGCTGGCCACTATTCGAATTGATGTGCCGGTCACTTTTTCTCTACCAAATGAATCTTGGCGGGATGGTTTGGATATCGAGAAAATCGCTGTACTTTTTAGCGATCTCGGCTTTAAGACTTTAATGGCGCGGATAAAAAATTTATTACAAATTGCGCCAGAAGTTAATTTAGAAAGTTTGATCCAAAATATAAGTAAAGAAGAAGTAGTAGATGCTGGTGTCTTACTTTGGCTTATCGATAGTGAACGCGCCAATGCGACCTTAGGTGACATCATTGATTATGGACGAGCGCGCTTTGATACCAGTGATTTTTTTGCTATCAAAAAACAATTGCAAGAAATGGTAGAAAAAACTGGTCAGCTAAAATCAGTTTACGAAGAAATCGAACAGCCCTTGCAAAAAGTTATTTCCTACATGAATGCTATGGGTGTATCACTTGATGTTGATTATTTGGGAACACTGTCCAAAAAAATGCATATCGAACTCGAGTCTTTACAAACAAAAATTTATAAAGAAGCGGATCAAGAATTTAATATAAATTCCCCTAAACAACTTGGTGAAATTTTATTTGATAAACTGGGATTGAAACCAAAAAATCAAAAGAAAACCGAGGGCGGACAACGTTCGACTAAGGAATCAGAACTGGAAAAAATGCGCGATATGCACGCGATTATTCCTAGCCTACTTCGTTATCGAGAATTACAAAAACTCGTTTCCACCTACATTGACGCCCTACCAGCGCAGGTGAGTGAGGATGGAAGAATTCGTACTACTTTTCTTCAGACTGGTAGTGTGACTGGAAGAATGGCTTCCAAAAATCCTGGACTACAAAATATTCCGATTCGCACAGAAGAGAGTAAATCAATTAGGCGAGGGTTTGTGGCGAGTAAAGGTTATACTATGGTGAGTATCGATTACTCACAGATTGAGCTTAGAATCGCTGCGATTATGTCGCATGACAGTAAACTTGTTGACATCTTCACGCGGGGGGAAGATGTTCATACTGGAGTGGCAGTAAGGGTTTTTGGTGTGAAGCCAGAGGAGGTAACGAGTGAAATGCGTCGTAAGGCCAAGGTGATAAACTTTGGTATTCTTTATGGTATGGGAGTAAATGCGCTCCGTACTAATTTGGGTGCTGAGACTAGCCGAGAAGAGGCTCAAGAATTTTTCAATGCTTATTTTAATACCTTTACTCGCTTGGCTGAGTATTTAGAAGAAACTAAAGAATTTGCTAGAAAGCACGGCTATACTGAAACTTTGTTTGGGCGTCGTCGACATTTTCCCGGTATTACTTCAAACGCGCCGTTTATTCGCGCTCAAGCTGAAAGAATGGCGATCAATGCGCCGATTCAGGGAACGGCAGCAGATGTGATGCGGGTAGCGATGAATAAAGTTTATCAATATTTAGCTTCAGAAAATAAGCTCGATGATGTACGTATCTTGCTACAAGTGCATGATGAATTAGTATTTGAAATAAAGACCGATTTGGTAGATAAAGTTGTGCCAAAATTGACAAAACTAATGGAGGAAGTTTTGACTGATAAGGAAAATCAGGGTGTACCGATAAAGGTGGATGTGGCGGTGGGGCCTAATTGGGCTGATCTTGAAGATGTAAAGTTTTAATTATGCTTACAGTTTTTTACGGTAGTGATCAAATGCGGGTGCGCAGTGAAGCTCATAAATATATTGATTCTTTAATTAAAGATGGACAGACAGTGGTGCGGATTGAAGCTGACAATTATGAAGCTGGACAACTTTTAAATCTGTCGAGCGCGACAGTGTTGTTTGGAATGTCACCGATTTATTTAATTGATACTTTATCAAATCGAGCGGACTCTTATGAAGAGTTGTTGGAAAATCTGGAAAATCTGGCCACCTCAATCGAAACTTTCGTGGTGATTGAGAAAGATTTAAATGCCAGTGATAAAAAACAGTTCGCCAAACAGACTGATAATTTAAATGAATACAAAAAAGCTGGAGTTGAAACTAAATTCAATGTCTTTGCTATGGCAGAGGCTTTGGTAAATAAAGATAAACGTCAGCTTTGGGTTTTGCTTCAGGAGGCTAAGCAAAATGGACTATCGGCGGAAGAAATAATTGGCACTCTGTGGTGGCAATTAAAAACTTTGCGTTTGGCCATGCTCACAAAATCAGCCGAAGAGGCAGGGGTGAAAGATTTTCCCTACAATAAAGCCAAGCGCGCACTTAAAAATTTTAAAGACGGCGAAATAGAAACTCTATCTTTAAGGTTGTTGAACCTTTATCATGATGGACATGCAGGGAAGTGTGATATTGATTTGGCACTGGAGGAGTGGGTGCTCAGGGGATGATTAAGTATTTGATCAGATTTTATTATACCGAGTTAATTCCTGAAAATATAAATTATATGACAAAGGTAAAGAAAAAAGTTAATGGGGAGAATATTCTTTACCATTATATCCAGAAAAATATTTTATCTACAAAGGATATAACGCCATTTCAGAAGCAATTGGTAGAACATTTGATTATAGATTTAAGTATATGGATTCCATTCAATGTATATGAAAAAATGCCAGTATTATTACCTTTTGTAGTTAGAGATGCATCTTCACGTATAAAGAATCAATTAACTGGCTCTGATGAATGGGGTGTGTCTGATAAATTTGGATACTTGCGAGATGATAATTCATTGATTAAAAATATATTTGGAGCTTGCCCCATAAGAAGTAAATATATTACTGAATACCAGGGTTCTTTCTTGGGAAATGGCTTTGTCGCAAGTCATATATGGAGAGAAGTTAAAGGTTCTAAAAAATTAGCTTCTACCATTCCACAAACAAACTCTTTTGTTCCAAATCTTGTTTGGTTACCAAAACAGATATCGAAATTAACAGATCGTGAAAAAAGTTATGCTCAACAGTTACTTCAGTCAATATCACATCATATATACAGAAAAGTAAATAACGATTCTTACACACAAGAAATATGGAATTTTCTACCAAATCCAGAAGTTGAGTGTGAAATAAATATAGAAACACTTAATTTTTTTAATGTAACTAACGAATGGCTCGAACGAAGGTCAAAAAAACTAACTTCCGAAATGACTTACATTCTTGATGTGATAGAAAATCCAAATCTTGAAGTTCAGAAAATTAAATGTTCTAGATATATACCAACACTAAAAAATAATTTAGAAAATGAAAACAGAAAGAATTTCATTGAATGGGTAAGTAATAGTATAGAAAGAGTCGTTTAACCTAGGGAATATATAAGCCCATTGTTGATTCAAAACAATGTATATCGTTCAGTGATCATGAAAAAATAAAACCACCTAAGTGAGTGGTTTATTTCTATGTGCGCCCACCAGGGATCGAACCTGGGACCTTCTCCTTAAAAGGGAGCTGCTCTACCGGCTGAGCTATAGGCGCATTTATGTTGCCTATCCCTCTCTCCTTAAGAGGTGAGATATAGGCGCTTTTCAGTGGCACCACTTTACCATATTATATCGGTAAATCAAATGCGAAAACTCCAGCACCAGTAATAAAAAGAGAAAAGCCAATGGCAAAGAATAATAAATAAGTTAGTCGGTTTGGTAGGGTGGGGTGATGGAAGTATTTGTGTAAAACGATCATTTTTAGAGACAGTAACATTAAAAGAATGGCTCCAGCTTGAGTAAAAAGACCAATGGTAAGGAGGGTGCCTATAACAACCTCAGTGAAAACAAGAAAGAAAACCGCAGTTTTACCAAAAGGGAAAATTGGTAAAACTAGAATCTGACTAAGGTCGTGTCGATGTTGGTAGTGTTGGTGACCAAGCCATAGTATGGAGAGACCAGTAAGTACTCTTAGGATAAAGTAAGCGAAGAGAGCGAGAAACTGAATCGGAAATAGATTAAGCATGGATTATCTGATAGTGTATCACGGATGAAACAGGTAATCTTGCACGATATACGAAGCCACTACAACGTAGGGGCAATTTTCCGTACTTGCGATGGTGCGGGGGTAAGTAAGATTTATTTAACTGGTTATACCCCAGCACCAGAAGATAGATTTGGGCGAGAGGTGGCGGAAATTAGTAAAACCGCTTTGGGTGCAGAAAAATTTGTAGCTTGGGAAAAAGTTGAAGACACACTTTTAGTGGTACAAAAATTAAAAGCTGAAGGTGTGACTGTGGTGGCAGTTGAGCAGTCTGAGAGTTCAGTCATGCTAAATGATTTTGTAACACCAGAAAAAGTAGCTTATGTATTTGGTTCAGAAACTGAAGGGGTGCCACTAGAAGTTTTGGCAGAAGTGGATGTTGTTTTGGAATTGCCAATGCTTGGACAAAAAGAGTCTTTGAATGTATCAGTAACCGCAGGGATAGTATTATTTCGCTAAAGGTAGTCTGGCCAATTCTTCCTGCACTACTTCCGCATCGCTCCATGTGGTTTTGGTGTCATTTGGGCCCATGATATATGGATCAGTACCTTTACCAGAAATTAACACAACACTACCTTCTGGCGCTCTTTCAAAAGCTACACGAATAGCTTCGCGGCGATCCATAATTATTTCTAGTTTATTTTGATTTTTTATACCATTAGCCATTTGGTCAACAATGTCGCGCGGATTTTCGTCATAAGGATCTTCATTAGTTAAGATAATTTGATCACAGTAGCGGTCAGCAATTTCTCCCATTTCTGGTCGTTTCCAAGTGTCGCGCCCTCCGCCAGTATTACCCAAAATACAAACTTTGTTTACGTCAGGAAAAGCTTGATAAAGCTTTTCTAAAGAATCAGGTGTGTGAGCGTAGTCTACTACAGCAGTGATATTTTTTTCCGCCCCTTTTGGACTGGTAAATATCTCTACTCGCCCAGCGATTTTTTCTATACTACGAAGAGCTTTGTCGATAGTAATAAAAGAAATACCTAGAGCACGAGCAAGGGTAATGGTAGCTAAAATATTGTAGACATTGAAAAGTCCAATCATCGGTACTCGGATAGTGATGTCACCAAAAACTAAACTAACGCTATCGCGATGAAGTGAGTAAAGAGATAGATCTTTGAGTGAGTAGGGAAGCTTGTGTTCGATATCAAAATTTAGAAAATCGCTCCCGTGCTCGTCGTCGATATTGGCGACAATGTAGCGAGGGCGTTTGGTGGCGAGTTCGACTTGTTTGGCGATGGAAAGTTTGGCTTGTTTATATTTCTCAAAAGAACCGTGTGATTCGATGTGTTCGGGAGTGAGGTTGGTAAAAATCAGAGCGTCTAGATCTAGAAAACGGTGACGGTACTGGCGAGCCCCTTCAGAAGTGATCTCGACAATGGCGTGAGTACAACCAGCCGTTACCGCTCTTCGTAAAAATTTCTGCACAAAGAATCGCCCTGGCATGGTCATCTTAAAAAGATTTCTTTCTATATCATCGTCGATTTTGAACTGGATAGTTGAGAGAGAGGCGACTTTATGACCCTCGGCTTCAAGGATGCGAGTCATGAGTTCAGTGACAGTGGACTTACCTTTGGTGCCGGTAACACCAATAACCATAATCTCCTTGGAGGGGTGTCGATACCAAAGATCGGCTAAATACGCTAAACTGTAGTGGTAAAAAGGTAAAATCAGATTTAAAATCGGTTTCGGGATAGCTCTTTTCAGTGATTGGGTAATATGTGACATATATTGTAAGTATACGGGACGAAACACACTTTTGCCAAAAGCTAATTGTTGTATTTTATTTTTTAATAAATAAGGTGTATAAAGTAAATAGGTTGTTTTTTAAAATCTAATTTGGAGGTAAAAATGCAAGATATTTTTGGTTTATCAGTACTTGTGATGGTTTTTATTTTATCTTTGTATCTAGGACGGACGTGGGTGGTGAGAAATTCTGTGAATGAAAATAATCCCATAGGCGGTTTGGTTGCTATTATTATTTCATCCTTGATATTTTTTATTTGCATATACGCTGTAATATTCTTTGTTGTCGGTATTCTTTGGATTGTTGCCGAGTTTGGTATACTCTTAAGAGAAATTCAACAATGGCTTTATGAAGCGATTATCCATCCATTTATAACCTTGTTTTAGTTAAACCCGCTGGATTTATTCAGCGGGTTTTGTGTTTACGGAATTGGGATTTGTTTTAACACAGCTTGGACCAAGGTCTTGGTGTCTTCGGTATTGTTTAGTTTGGTGACGTAATTGCGAGCTTCACCACCGTCATAACCAAGAGTGATAAGAGCATCAATCGCATCAATCTGATTTTGTGAAAGCTGGGTATGAGCGATTGTGGTGGCGGTGGAAGATAAAGGAAGTAAGTCAATTTTTTCAGACAAGTAACCAACAATATTGCTGGCGGTTTTTTTGCCGATGCCGGATAATTTGTGGAGTTGGTCAGGGTCGTTTTGTATGATAGCGCTGTGAAGAAGACCAGTATCAGCCTGGCTCATGATTTGCAACGCTGACTTCGGCCCAATCTTCGGTACATCAAGCAATAGTTCAAAATAAGTGAGTTCGTCAGTTTCGAGAAAGCCGTATAGATCTAAAACATTTTCACGCACTACTAAATGGGTGTGAAGAAAAACGGTTTCGCCCGGAATAAACTGATGGCGACTGACATTGGTATAAACCTGATAGCCAATACCACCGACAGTTACTACTACACTGCTGTTAGTTAGGGCAGAAACTTGTCCTTCTAGTGAACGAATCATGG
>Ga0075458_10000374_pt1 | contig 14604 bp, 18 predicted proteins | sample DEB3_08_DNA_FD_77576 | JGI IMG/M metagenome (GOLD analysis project Ga0075458, IMG submission 77576) | Aqueous microbial communities from the Delaware River and Bay under freshwater to marine salinity gradient to study organic matter... | ecosystem: Environmental > Aquatic > Marine > Coastal ... | reverse complement strand
CGTCTTGTCCATCGCGAACAACAGGTGCCGCAGCGTGTCCCGCAACGACCACTCACCGTTCACCGAGGTTGTCACAACATCCGCGCCCATAGACGGGACACGGGCCAGGACGGAGTCCCACTCGGCACGGATGGCAGACCACGTGGAGTTGAGCCCCTCGACCGTCTGCGGGAAGAGTTGTGTCCTCAACGGGTACCAGCGGTCGTTCGCATTCACGTACGCGGTGACATCGACGCCGTTGATCACGAGACCGTCAATCACTCCGTCGATGCTCACGTTCTCCCACTCGGTGTGAAAGAAGGTCGAGCCGTTGAGGACCGTGTCACGGAACGTCGCGTTGGTCATCTTCACGCCCCAGAACACCGATTCCGACAGGTCGCGATCCTCGAATTCCTCACCCATGGCTTCAGTCAACCGTTCCCGCGCGCGAAGCACTCAGGTGCGGCGGCAATCGGCTTCACCAGTAGCCCTCCATCAGTTCGGCTGCCCAGACGGGCTGTCGAGTCTCGCCCCTCGGACCGAACTCCTCCATCCACGGCTTGATGTCCACCACGGGTGTCCCGTCGATGGCATCGAGTCCCGACAAATGGACCGTCGAACCGTCGACCGCGATGATCCTGCACACGCTGACACCCAGGGTGTTCGGCCGGTCCTTGGCACGCTGGGCGAAGATGCCGACCTTCGGCCAGTCAGGGTTGCCGCGTGGGTGCCGCGACATCCTCGACGGGTCCCAGGCAGCACGGTCGAAGACGTACACGACCAGGCAATGGCTGAAGTCAGCCAGACCTGCGAGAGATTCGGCACCGAACGGCTCAACCATCCGGATGGATGAGGTCTCCGAGTCCCAGTTGTCGTCCTCCGGCACATGCCGACTGGAACGGACAACACCAACGGGAGAGACGGAGAACGAAGTCATCGATGACGACTGTAGGCAACGCGCACACCGAATGCGACGTGCTCCGGCCGCAGCGGAACCGCCGAAGAGCCCATGGCCTGGCCTGATTAGTTTGTGGGGATGCCCGAGACGCAGTCACACGTTCCTTTTCTCCGCACCCCGGACTCGAATTTCGATCACCTCACCGACTTCCCGTTCGCACCGAACTACCTGGACATCGACGGCCTTCGGATGCACTACGTCGACGAGGGTCCCCGCAATGCGCCCGTCGCACTTCTTGCTCACGGCATGCCGACATGGAGCTACCTCTACCGGTCCATGATCCCGCCGTTGCTCGCCGCCGGGTACCGGTGCGTGGCGCCCGACCACATCGGTTTCGGACGCAGCGACAAGGTGACGGACCCCGGCTGGTACAACATCGCACGTCACACCGCGAACCTGACCCGGTTGGTCGAACAACTCGACCTCGCCGACATCACGCTCTTCGTGCAGGACTGGGGTGGCCCCACTGGTCTCGGGCAGTACGCGGCGATGCCCGCGAGGTTCTCGCGACTCGTCATCATGAACACGTGGGTGCACCACGCGGCATACGAGTACTCACCGGGGATCCTCAACTGGATCAAGCAGAACCAGCCGGGCGGGATGTTCCGCGACAACGTGCCGGCAAAGTTCAACTGGGGCACGCTCATGGCGATGTCCACCCAACGCGTGACACCACAGGACAGCCTCCTCAAGATCATGGCAAACGAGACTCCGGACATGTCACCAGAGGCACTGGCCGTCCGCGACGCCTACGACGCACCGTTCCTCGGTCTCGGGGAGGACGGTGTCGCCGGTCCGCGTCGTTTCCCGATGAGCATCCCCGTGAATGACCCCGTCGCCGGTAACGCCGCCGTCCAGCAGGACATCTTCGCGAAGGTGAATTCGACGCCACTCCCCGTTCACTTCGTCTGGGGCACGAACGACAACGTGTTCACCACTGAATGGGGAAAGAAGTGGCACTCGATGATCCCCCACTCGACATGGAACGAGGTTGAGGCAGGTCACTTCCTGCAGGACACACACGGCGAGCAGATTGTCAGCTTCGTGCTCGACCATGCGGCAGGCGCGTGATTCAGCGCACGACTGACACACCCTCCACGTACAGTCGCGGGTGACATCAAGAGAGGTCTCCCCACGGAGACCCGGCAACCGAGCCACCCGGCCACGGTGCCTCCCGCAAGGGGATGAGGCGCAACAGCGCAAACATCCGGGCTCCTGGTGTCACGAGCACAAGGAGAGAACCATGCCAGAACCCACGACCCGACTCATCGTCGCCAAGCGCCATTGGATGCACGTCTGGAAGGTGAGAAACCAGCTGTGCGTTGTCTGCGGGGCCGACAGTCGCGTGATCGCGACACTCGTCGACGAGAACGACGAATTCGTCAGTCAGACCGTCTATTGCAACGACCACGCACCCGAGTTGACCGAGCTTGTCTCGACCGGCTCGAGCGAAGGGGACATCGTCCGCGACATCGCTTTCAGGCTGGGCGCATCATTCTCCGTCACGGACGAGGAGTAGCGAACAACCGGGAACCGCGCCGTTAGGTTGGTCGAATGGCAGCGACAGGCGTGACGACGTATCTCTGGTTCGACACGGAGGCCCTTGAGGCGGCCGAGTTCTACGTGAACCTCTTCCCGGGATCGAAACTCGGGAACATCAGCCGCTACCAGGCCGATGCACAGCTGCCTGAGGGTTCCGTGCTGACCGTCGAGTTCGAGCTGTTCGGGCAACCTTTCACCGGACTGAACGGCGGACCGCACTTCACGCACAGCGAGGCGGTCAGCTTCCAGGTCTCGTGCGAGACACAAGACGACGTCGACCGCATATGGGACGCCATCGTCAACTCGGGCGGCGAGGAGAGCCAGTGCGGCTGGTGCAAGGACCGCTGGGGCATCAGCTGGCAGATCATCCCCGTGACCCTCGGCCGCGCTCTTCAGGGACTCGACGGTTACGACAGCAAGTACGCGTTCGAGGCGATGATGAAGATGTCGAAGATCATCGTCGCGAACCTGAAGCGTCCTGACTGACTGTCAGGTCACGCACAGCACTACTCACCGATCTGGCCGTCGACTGCTTCCCGAAGGATGTCGGCGTGGCCGTTGTGCCTCGCGTATTCCTCGATCATGTGCAGCATGATCCAGCGCAATGACGGCTGCTCTCCCCTGTCCCACAATCTCAGTGCGGGCTGGTCGACACCGCCCCTCGACAGGAATTCGGCGACATTCCGGCGCGACGCATCGCACTGGGCCGACCACAGCCGACGAAGAGTGTCCGCGGAATCCTCCGCGGCTGACGTCCACTCCCAATCCGGCGCGACCGAGAAGTCGACGTTCCTCCACTGCTCGTCCCGTTCGGCGTTCAGGAGAACGTACGAGAACCAGTGGTCCTCCACCCACGCCATGTGCTTGAGGATTCCGGCAAGGGTCATGGATGATGCGGCCGTGGTGGCGCGGAGCCCGTCCTCGTCCAGTCCGCGTGTCTTCCACTCCAGCGTCGAACGCTGCCAGTCGAGGAAACCGAGCAACATCGCAGTCTCGCCAGCCGCGTACGGCGGGTCGGGCCGCCCGTACTCGTCGATCACACCGAAAGACTATTGGTCCCCACCTCGCCGCAGCCCGAATCCGGGCGGGCACATGCGCCGTTGAGGTCAGGTAAGGCGAATCAAGCCTGCGGGCGTGGGAGCAAAGCCGCAGGCATCAACGTAGAAGGACTCGAGACCCGGGTCATAGTCCACGTGCAGCCACTCGCATCCGGCAGCACGCGCACCATTGACGGCTTCGGCCACCAATCTTTTCCCGACCCCGGCATGCCTGTGTGATCTCGCGACCATCGTGTCCTGGATCCACGCGTGCACGAACCCGTCCCACGGAACGTTGACGAAACCGACCAGTTTCCCTTGGTCACGGGACAGGACCCACCCGAGGCTGTAACGCTCGGTGATCCCCACCCAGTTCCACTCATCGTCAGTGAAGACGCGCGTCAAGAACGCTTCTGCGTGGAGCGCGTTCACCTCGCCGTTCGAGAAAGTTCCGCGCCACTCGTACGTAACTGCCACGGGAAGGACCCTACTTAATCGAGGCGAGACGAAGGATGGTCCGTGGCAACTTCGGGAACGTCCACGGGCAACGGCTGAGCTGCCTGACATTCACGCAACCAAGGCTCTGACCATGACGAGATCTGCGATGCGCATCGGGACATCAATCCTCGAATCGTGCCGACCGCTTGAACTGGCCCGTGGCAACCGATGACACTGTTCGTGACGAGGAGAGTCCAGATGTCAACAACGCTCACTACCAGTTCATCGTCCAGACCTGACCGCGACGTGCGGCGCGCCTGGGCCTTCTTCGGAGGCACGTTCGTGGCGCTCGTGGTCAGCGGAATCTGGTCAATGCTGGTCGGTACGTCGTCACCCGGAGCAGACGAGGCCGACCTCGTCCAGGGCTGGGAAGGGGTGCTCCGGAACTTGCCGGGGTACGCGCTCCTCATCGGGGTTGCCGCAGCAGGCGTCTGGTTCGCCGTGAAGGCAGGAATTCACGGGTCTGAACGATCACGCCCCGTGTTGGTCGCAACGTGCCTCGCTCTGTTGCTCGCGATCACTTCGGTGACACGAGACAGTGCCGAGGTTCTGATGACCACCCGGGCCGCCACGGTGACGTGGGTGTTGTTCGCTATTGATGCGGTCCTTGTGGGATTCGTCTACCTCATGTCCTGGCAACGAATCAGGCGCGTTTCAGGTCGGTGACCACACCACCTGCAACACGCACGATGTCCGCCGGCGCTGCACCGAAGTTGTCGTTCCACGTGCCCGCAGCAGCCCACACCTCGTCGTATTGCAACAAGTCCGGATCTACGAACACGCGCAATTGTGTGTTGTGACCAAATGGCGGCACGGCGTAGTTGTCATTGGAAACCCATTGAGTTTTCACATCACTGACTGATGACCCCGGGGCTCGTAAGGTCACTATGTGAGCCAGTTCATCGACGGATTCGTTATCTTAGCCACGACCGTTCTGGCGCTGACCTCATGGCCACTCGCCAAGCTTTGGAACTCTCGGTCAAGTCGCACGTTCTTGCAGACTTACGCTTCCCTCCTGTCACTCAGCATCATTGTTTCAGTCACCTTCGGTGGAAGGATTCTCTCCAAAATGTTGGTCACGCAGTCGATGGACTACAAACTCTTGTATTGGGATGACGCGGAGATTCCATTCTGGTTCTTCGATAGCCACCTTTGGTCGGAATCGTTTTCATTGGACAATCAATGGCTACTCAATGTCGCACTCTTTATCCCTGCCGGTCTTGTCCTCACTTGGGTTTTTGGAAAAGCGACAAGGGTTGTCATCTCACTGCTTGCGTTGTCAATGGCCATTGAGTTCATTCAACGAGTCTTCTATCTCGGTGCCGCCGACCCTGCCGACATCATTGCTAACAGCATTGGCTCAATCGTCGGCGTGGCCTGTTTGGTGCCTATCAGGCGCGCTTGAGGTCGATGACCACGCCACCGGCGACACGCACAATGTCAGCAGGTGCAGCACCGAAGTTGTCGTTCCACGTTCCCGCAGCAGCCCACACCTCGTCGTACTGCAACAAGTCCGGATCAACGAACACACGCAGTTGTGTGCTGTGACCAAAGGGAGGCACGCCGCCGTTGGTTTAGGAAACCCATCGTCAAATGCACCATCTACATGGCACTATTGACGTATGAGTGAAAGCCCCGACGATGACCCAGTCATCATTTCCGTTGCGGCATACAGTGCGAACCCGATTGCCTATGTAGAGAAGTACGCAACCCATCTACTTGATCGACCCACTCGTTTCGCTTCACTCCTCTCCCTTGGTTCTCATATCCTCGACCTTGGCTGTGGACCTGGACGTGATATTCGGATATTCAGCGAAGGAGGGCACAAACCCATAGGTATTGATCTGAATCCTGCGTTCATCGAAATGGCTAGCCGACAGGGTGACGTCATACAAGGCGATATTCGAAACATCAGTTCCATCTTCACACCAACGTCATTCGACGGTGTTTGGGCGCAAGCTTCTCTAGTTCACCTGCAGAAATCAGAGGTAGAGAAACTTCTCCATGATTTGAGAGATTTACTGAAACCAGATGGTCTCATTTATGCATGTGTACCAGCAACAGGTGAATCAGGATGGCTTGACGAGAGCGACGGTCGGCGTTGGTACACAACGTGGCCAGAAGATTCATTCGAAACTGCAGTGAGAACTACTGGTTTTCACATCACCGACGTCACGCGTGGCCCATATGTAGAAGTGTGGGCCACCAAAGTCTGATGATTAGGCGCGTTTCAGGTCGGTGACGACGCCTCCGGCGACGCGCACGATGTCTGCTGGCGCAGCACCGAAGTTGTCGTTCCATGTTCCTGCTGCAGCCCACACCTCGTCGTACTGCAACAAGTCCGGATCAACGAACACTCGCAACTGAGTGCTGTGACCAAAGGGAGGCACACCATTATTGGTTTAGGCAACTTTTGGATTATCAGATCACCAACTCTCTGTAACTGCCGAGAATCGTTCTTACACGGAAGTGCATATTTCGCAAGTATGGTCTTTTAGATGTCGGGCCACCATCACCACGACACAAGCGAATCATCCCATCAGATGACAGTTGTGTTGATAATCACCATAGGTGTCGTCATCATTCAATGGATTGGAGTTGCGATCACTGGGTCATTGGCGCTTGCAGCAGATGCTGGACATCAGCTAACCGACGCGCTTGGCATCACGATCGCCCTTATTGCAGCTCGAATTGCTTCTCGTCCCCCTTCTCCGACTCGGACCTTCGGTTATGTACGAGCAGAGGTACTCTCAGCCGTCGTTCATGCTGCACTCATTTGCGCAATGTGTGTCGTTCTCGGATACGAAGCAATCCATCGCTGGAACAGTGCTACAAAGGTTTCCAGCACCGGTGTTATGGGCTTCGCCCTACTTGGTTTGATTGCCAACTTTGCAGGGGTTCTTATTTTGAGGAAATCCTCGCGAAGCAATTTGAATGTTCGCACCGCATTCCTGGATGTTGCGTCAGATGCTGCCGTTTCGGCTGTAGTCCTTGCTTCTGGCGCGATCATGGCCGTTACAGGTTGGACACGATTAGACATTGTCGCTACTTCCTTTGTCGTCATCACCATTCTGGTAAGAACCTGGGGAGTTGTTGTTGATGCAACTCGAATCCTCATGGAAGGTGTTCCCACAGGAATTTCTATTGAAGATGTCCGAAGTATCGCACTCAATATTCCAGGTGTTGTTGATCTTCATGACGTGCACGTCTGGGCAACCACCCCCGAGTCGACACTTCTCTCAGCCCACATTGTCGTTGAGCAATCAGAACACGATTCGGGTGGAACTGGAAGGATTCTCGATGCACTCGAGTCGACATTTGAAAGCGAACTGCAGATCACACATACGACGTTCCAGATCGAGCATCCTTTACACCAACTGCACGAACACCCAAGACACGATTAGAACGCACAGGTACTTAGCCGCGCTTTAAGTCGGTGACTAAGCCGTCGGCAACACGCACGATGTCCACCGGCGTAGCACCAAACACGTCATTCCATGTTCCTGCTGCAGCCCACACTTCGTCGTATTGCAACAAGTCTGGATCAACGAACACACGCAACTGAGTGCCGTGACCAAACGGAGGCACGCCACCGATTGGGAAGCCGGTGGCGGCGCGCACGGCATCGGCATCCACGCGCCTGCACTTCGACCCGCCCGCTGCAGCCGCGAGCTTCTTCTCGTCCAGCTGGTTCGATCCCGAGACCAGCGCCATCACGATCTCATCGTCAACACCGAACACCAGGCTCTTCACGATCTGGCCGACCTCCACGCCGATTGCATTTGCGGCGTCCTGGGCAGTCTTGGTCCCTTCCGGGAATCGCTTCGTCTGGATTTCGAACCCGGCAGCACGAGCTGCCTCGATGACTCGGATGGTGTTGGGATGCAGGTTCTCCGACATGGGTCCCAAGCCTAAGGTCAGAACGAATCGGTCTCGGCGGGACCACTGAATGTGAAGATCGCGGCGCCGACGAGCGACACACAGCCGGCAACCAGGTACGGAACCGTGTAATTGCCGGCGGCGTCTCGAATGGATCCGATGAGGATCGGGCCGATGGCGGTTCCGGTCAGCGATATGAGCCCCGACCGCGCTGATATGCGTGCGTAGTCCTTCACGCCGAAACGCTGCGCGATCAGCAACGACTGCATCATCAGGACGTTGCCGACCATCGCGCCGAAGAGACCGATCGCGAGGAACAGGGTGAAGGTGCTGTCCATCTGGCCGATGAGCACGATCGCCGTCCCCTGCACCGCGGCGACGAACACCATGAACTTCGCCAGCGGGAACTTCGGGATGACACGGCCGCCGATGAGACGGAACACCACGCTCGCACCCGACAACACAGATGTCGCGAACGCTGCTGTCCCCTTGTTCGTCCTCTCCTCCACGAGTTTCACGATCTGCTGGATGGCTCCGACCTGGGCACCCATCACCAGCACGTACCCGATGGTCACCACCCAGAAGAAGCGGGTACGGATTGCGACCGCAATCGGTGTACCCGGAAGCTCGACGACATGGTTGTCGGGCTTTGGTTCCCCGTCGGGCATCCAGTTGAGCGCGATGGGGTCGGGACGCACGAAGAGATAGGCCGGCACCGCCATGCCGACCAGCCAGATGAGCGCCAGCAACGGTGCCATTCCGCTCATCTTGTGGGTGTCGATGAGCGACTTCACGATGGGGGTGAGCAGCACTCCGCCGACCGACAGCCCCGACGACGCGGCGGCGATGGCGGACGCGCGCTTGGCATGGAACCACCGCGTCACCACGGTGGTGGCGAGGGTCAGGCCGCTCGACGACCATGCGACGGCGAACACCGCGTACACGACGAACAACTGCCACTTCTGGGTGACATGACCCAGCATGAGGAGCGACACCGCGCCGACCCCGGCACCGCCGTAGGCGATGAGACGCACGTCGTGCTTCGCGATCAGGCGCGCGACGACGACGTTCCACAGCCCGCCGATGAGGAAGAAGAACGTGGTGGCGATGGAGAGCGACGAGACGTTCCAGCCCTGTTCCTTGCTGAACGCATTCAGGTACACGCCCATGCCGTAGAACCCCAGGGATGATCCCGTGAACAGCATCAGGAAGCAACCGGAGACGACCCACCAGCCCGGGAATGCCTCTTTCTTCGCCAGATATACGCGCGTGTCCGCAGACGGCATGGTGTGCCCCTTCCCCCGGGGCGAACCCTAGACCGAGGAACGTGATTCGCGGTGTGTCAGGGCGTCAGACGAAGGCTGCGTAGCCGTCACGCTCGAGCGTGTCGGCGAGTTCCGGCCCGCCCGACTTCACGATGCGGCCGGCAGACAGGATGTGCACCACGTCGGGCTTCAGTTCCTCCAGCAGGCGCACGTAGTGCGTGATCGCAAGCACACCGAGGTTGTTCTCGTGCGTCGCTGCCTCGACACGACGGGCGCAGTCACGAAGCGCGTCAATGTCGAGACCCGAGTCCAGTTCGTCCAGGATGGCGATGCGCGGATCCAGAACGCCCAGCTGCAGCGTCTCGTTGCGCTTCTTCTCGCCACCGGAGAGATCGACGTTCAGTGCGCGCGTCACGAGGTCGGCATCAAAATTGATGCGCGCGGCCTCGGCGTTGATCATGTCGCCGAGGGTGGACACGTCGCGCTTGCGTGCGCGCAATGCCTCCACGAGGACTTCGTCCACGTGAACGCCGGGGACCTCCGTGGGGTACTGCATCACAAGGTGCAGACCCTTCACGGCGCGCTGCCACGTGGGAAGGTCCAGCATTTCCTCACCGTCAAGCAGGATGCTGCCGCCGAGCACGGTGTAGCCGGGCTTGCCCATGATGACCGCGGACAGCGTGGACTTGCCTGCTCCGTTCGGACCCATGATGGCGTGCACCTCGCCGCTCTTCACCGTGAGGTTGATGCCCTTCAGGATCTCCTTGTCACCGACGGCGGCGCGCAGGTCCTTGATCTCGAGTGTGCTCACTTCGCACCGTCCTTCTTCGTCACGTCGACAACAACCTCGCCGTTCACGACGGAAGCGGCGTACACGGGCACGGGCACCGTGGCGGGCAGGGTGTCCGGGTGGCCGTTCTGCAGGTCGAACGCGCTGCCGTGGCGGATGCACTCCAGCTGCCTCGTCTCGCAGATCACGATGCCGTCGGACAGACGGACGTCGGCATGGCTGCATTTGTCGTGGATGGCGAACACCTCGTCGTCGATGCGCACGACGGCCACGGGCACGCCGTCGACGTCGACGTGGACGGCCTTGCCGTTCTCCAGGGAATCGAAAGAGATGCCCATTACTTGCCTTCTTTCGCGAGCTTCTCGGACACGGCGCGGCGCAGCGGCTCCGTGTCGACCCCCTTCGGCAGGCGGTCGAGAACGTCGTTGAAGAAACCGAACACGATGAGACGCTCCGCGACCTCCGGCGGGACGCCGCGGCTCTCGAGATAGAAGCGCTGCTCGTCGTCGATGGAACCGACGGTGCTGGCGTGGCTGCACTTCACCTCGTTGGTCTCGATCTCCAGGTTCGGCACGCTCTCGGCCCATGCACCCTCGCCGAGCGTGAGGTTGCGGTTCGTCTGGAACGCCTCGCTGTGCGCTGCGTTCTTCGCGATGTGGATGAGACCGGTGTACACGCTGCGCGCGGTGCCGCCGACGGCGCCCTTGAACAGCAGGTCGCTGTGCGTGCGCGGGGCCTCGTGGCGCTGCAGCGTGCGGAAGTCGTGCATCTGCGTGCCGCTCGCGAAGTACAGCGCCAGCTGCTGGGCGTTGGCGCCCTGCTCCACGAGACGGGCCTCGGCGCGCACGCGTGCGTAGTCGCCGCCGAGAGCGATCGTGTTGAGTCGCGTCATGGAGTCGCGGTAGCCGACCGTCTGCTGGTGGCCGATCTGCCACGTCCTCTCGCCGAGTTCGTTGATGGCGATGTAGTTCACGCGGGCGGCCTTTGCGGCGCGCACCTCGAGCACCGGCAAGACCAGCGAACACACGGTGTTGTTCGACACGAAACGCTCGACGACGGTGATCTCGGAGTTCTCGTCTGCGTCGATGACGAGGCGCGGGTAGGCCACGATCCCGTCGGCGTCGATGTTGTGGACGATCTCCACCACGTTCTCGACGACCTTGCCGCGCGGCACCGACAGGGTGATCTCGGCTCCGTTCGCGGCGTTCAGCTCCGCGAACACGTCGGCAGGCGCGGTCATCGCGATTCCCGCGAGCGACTTCGCGGCACGCAGCGGGTCGGCGTTCAGCGTCTCGGTGCGGGCGGTGCCCGGTGCGAACTGCGACAGGTCGAGCTCGCCGATTCGGCTGTAGCGCCAGATCTCTTCCTCGGCGCTCGGCATGGTGGGGGTGGTGTTCATGGGGGGGGTCTCTCGTTGTCGTTACTTCTTGCGGCGCCACCAGCGGCGCTTCTTGTTCTGTTCTGCCTCGATCTCGGCCATCAGGTCGAACCCGATTGCGTTCACGATTGCCTCTGCCTCGTCGAGCACGGCTGCCGCGCTGCCGTCATCGAGACCAGGCACCTCTTCCGGAGTGGGAGGCGTGATGGCCGAGCCGTGCACCCACGCGACGTCGGCGAGCCGGCGCTCGTAACGTGCACACTCGTCCGGGCAGCGCCACGGCGCCTCGGGTGCGAGGTCGAGATTGCACTTGCGCACGGCATCGCCGTTCGCGTACGTGCGGCTCTCGTAGTGCTTGCACTCGGTTCGCATCGGCATGATGAACGCATTCCCCGCCCGCCGAACGGATCAGCCGACGGAGCCTTCCATCTGCAGTTCGATGAGGCGGCTCCATTCCACGGCGTACTCCATGGGCAGGGTGCGGGTGACCGGCTCGATGAAGCCGTTCACCACCATGCTCATTGCCGCTTCCTGCGTGAGGCCGCGCGACATGAGGTAGAAGAGCTGCTCGTCGGCGATCTTCGACACGGTGGCCTCGTGGCCGATCTCCGCGTCCTTCTCGCCCACTTCCATGTACGGGAGGGTGCGCGACTCGCTGTCACCGTCGAGGATGAGCGCGTCGCACTGCACGTGGCTCTTGCAGCCGTGCGCGCCCTCGTCCACGCGCACGAGACCGCGGTACGTGGTGATGCCGCCGTCCTTGCTGATGGACTTCGAGACGATCTTCGACGTGGTCTCGGGGGCTGCGTGCACCATCTTCGCGCCGGCGTCCTGGTGCTGGCCCGCGCCCGCGTAGGCAACGGAGAGAACCTCGCCGGTGGCCTTCGGGCCGACCAGGTAGACGCTCGGGTACTTCATGGTGAGCTTCGAGCCGATGTTGCCGTCGATCCACTCCATGTGGCCCTCGGCCTCCACGCGAGCGCGCTTCGTGACCAGGTTGTACACGTTCGGTGACCAGTTCTGGATGGTCGTGTAGGTGACGCGGGCACTCGGCTTGACGACGATCTCGACCACGGCGGAGTGCAGCGAGTCGCTGGTGTACACCGGCGCCGAGCAACCCTCGATGTAGTGCACCTTCGAGCCCTCGTCGGCGATGATGAGCGTGCGCTCGAACTGGCCGGCGTTCTCGGAGTTGATGCGGAAGTACGCCTGCAGCGGCATCTCGCACTCGACGCCCGGCGGGACGTAGATGAACGAGCCGCCCGACCACACGGCCGTGTTGAGCGCGGAGAACTTGTTGTCGCCCGGCGGGATGACGGTGCCGAAGTACTGCTTCACCAGGTCGGGGTACTCGCGCAGGGCGGTGTCCATGTCGCAGAAGAGAATGCCCTGCTTCTCGAGGTCCTCGCGGTTGCGGTGGAACACCACTTCTGACTCGTACTGCGCGGTGACACCGGCGAGGTACTTGCGCTCGGCCTCGGGGATGCCGAGCTTCTCGTAGGTGAGCTTCATCTGCTCGGGCAGGTCGTCCCACTCGTCCACCTGCTCCGTTGCCGGGCGCAGGTAGTAGTAGATGTCCTGGAAGTCGATGTCGGGCATGTTGTCGGCGAACCACTTGGCCATCGGCTTACGGTCGAAGATGCCGAGGCTGCGCAGGCGGTACTGCGTCATCCACTTCGGCTCGCCCTTCCACCAGCTGATCTGCTCGACCACGCGATCGCTGAGACCCTTCTCGGGGTCGAACGCGTACTCCACTTCATCGCTCCAGCCGAGGCTGTACTTGCTGAGGTCGAGATCGAAGGTGCTCACGGAGACTCCAGTTGTCGGGGTTCCTGGTGACCGTTGCCGGGCCAGGTCGTGCAGGGGGGTATTTGCACTACCTCCATAGTACTAATTCCTGACCCCGTCCCCACGGGGCAGGCACCATCGGACCCGCGCCGAACCCCCACGGGTAGCGTGGCGAGGCTTTATGGAACGTTTCGGTCTCGTTGGCCTGCCGAATGCAGGCAAGTCCTCCCTCTACAACGCCCTCACAGGAGGCGGTGCCCTGGCGGCCCCCTACGCCTTCGCCACGAAGGACCCGAACATCGGCGTGGCCCAGGTGCCGGACCGGCGACTGCTCGCACTCTCGGAGATGTCGAAGACCAAGAAGACCGTCCACGCGAGCGTGCAGGTGGTGGACATCGGCGGCCTGGTGGAAGGCGCCAGCAAGGGCGAGGGTCTCGGCAACAAGTTCCTCTCGAACATCCGCGAGGTGGACGCCATCGTGTTCGTGCTGCGCGCGTTCAAGGATGACGACGTGCCCGGCCCGGACGACCCGCTCGAGCACCTGCGCGTCGTCGAGGTGGAGCTTGCGCTCGCCGATCTCGAGACCGTGGAGAAGCGGCTGAAGACCGCGTCGAAGGCGGCCCGCGTTGACAAGAACGCCACCGAGGAGGCCGAGGCCATGCAGCGCGCGTACGACGTGCTGGCCGATGGCACCCCGATCTACCGCTCGAACCTGTCGAAGGACGACCGCGAGGCGCTCGCCCCGCACTTCCTGCTGACGAACCGCCCGGTGCTCGCCGTGGTGAACGTGGGCGAGAACGAACTCGACCGCATCCCCGTGGAAGTGGAGCGCGTGCGCAACGAGATGTGCCCGCCCGGCGTGAACGCCGAGATCGAGGTCATCGGCATGAGCGTGCAGATCGAGGCGGAGGCGGCACAGCTGGAGGAAGCAGACCGCACCGAGATGCTCGAGGCGCTCGGCCTCGGCGACGGCGCGCTCACCACGATGGTGCGCAGCGCGTACCACCTGCTCGGCCTGCGCACGTACTTCACCACCGGCGAGAAGGAGACCCGTGCGTGGACCTTCCGTGCGGGGTCGAAGGCGCCCGAGTGCGCCGGGCGCATCCACACCGACTTCCAGCGCGGCTTCATCCGCGCGGAGGTGATCGGTTGCGAGGAACTTCTCGAGATCGGTTCCTGGACGAAGGCGAAGGAACTCGGCAAGGTGCGCCTCGAGGGCAAGGAATACGAGTTCGTCGACGGCGACGTGACCGAGTTCCGTTTCAACGTCTGACCTTCGTGTCCCCTTGCGCTGCTGCGCCGGCACATCGAGAGTCAGGTGAGCGTCACTTCTTCTTTGACTCCCTGATCACGCGCGCGCCCTCCGGGTCGACGAGGATGCCGTGCGTGTTCAGGTTGTGGGAGTGCCCGAGCACGTGCAGGGAGTGCGCTGCGTGCACTACATCGGTGACGCCCATGCGGTCCTCTGCCCTGTTCACCGACTCCTTCGC
>Ga0075458_10000371_pt1 | contig 14621 bp, 22 predicted proteins | sample DEB3_08_DNA_FD_77576 | JGI IMG/M metagenome (GOLD analysis project Ga0075458, IMG submission 77576) | Aqueous microbial communities from the Delaware River and Bay under freshwater to marine salinity gradient to study organic matter... | ecosystem: Environmental > Aquatic > Marine > Coastal ... | reverse complement strand
TGTGTCGAAGCGGTATCAAAAAAGCCCCCCATTGGCCTTTTAACGCCATTTCGTGCCAAGTTACATCGTTTGCATAGCACTCGAAGATTATCGGGCTCGTCTGTGCCACCTAGGGCGCGTGGCACGATGTGATCCACATGAAGATTCTCATCTGCCCCACATAATTGGCAGACATGATCTCTTGCAATGATTGAAGCTCTTATCCTTCGCCATTGACTTGTGCTTCCGCTCTTGCGTAATGCGCTATTACTCATTGCCAGCCGAACCTATCCCAATGCTTGAGCGCATTGCATGGCTTATTGTTATACCGAGACTTCACATATCGCAACCACCAATCAATCTGTGTGTATCCGTCTTGGTGTTTGACTTTGATATTACGCATTTGGAATAAGCCATAGTGATCACCATTCTTGGCTTCTACTCTCCACCTTGATTCGTGATGAGCTACATCCACAGCACATTGAAATTGTTTGTAATCAATTACTCTTGAATGAAGATAAAGCTTTAAGTGATCTGAATTGGTAACAGCCTCAGCCGGTTGCACCCCTATTGTTACCGATGCCGCTAAGGCATAGAGCGCACCCCAAAGCTTCAAAGTTCGCCCCGAGCGAACCGCTGAAGCGGCTCGGAACGAGCTTGTGAAGCGTAGCATGGCGGTCAAGTATGTGGATAAGTTAAGCGTGCTCTTGGGCGTGTCTAATGAGTTATCCACAGGCTGTGCATATCTCATCGCATTAACCCATCAAGATTGGCCAAAGCTCTTACATTCAATGATCCCATTGCGTATAGCGCAGTTCTGAACACGATTGGTTTTGAAGCTAATCCATCTGGTCTTTCGAATTTGTAATTGTAAGGCAATGGAACGATTGCATCAGTTGCCACCCATATGCGATCCCACCACTTGCCCCTTGTAATAGGTAACAGCGCAATACCTTGACCATGTGCAATGAATTTATCCACCCATTCAGTTGGACTTGAATAAGGTGGATTCATCCACACATTACCGAACCAATCAGCTTTGAGACCATCATTGCAGCACTTACAGAACCACGATTGTGCTCCGCTGTTTGGTTGTTCATGTGGCGATGCCACATCTAAATCAAATTTAATGTTGAGCTTATCGAATAAAGCTTTTGGTGTGTAATGTTCATCGCTTTGGCCTTTTGGTATTGAATGATTTGTATTAGTCATTTGCTCCCACCCCAGCCATTGCCTTTGAAATGCACGCCACTTATTCGGTAATCGCGGATCATGTCGGTGTTGCATTCAGGACAGATTGGAATTATCCATTCATCTGCAAATGCCTTCCAGACTGTAATTCGCTCATCACAGAAACGACACTTCCATGCGTAATCAGGCATTAGTCACCTCGATTGTCTCAATTCCCATGACTTCACATTCATAGCATTGCACTAAAGCTTTATCGTCTGGAAGATTCATGTCGTCATCAAATTTGGCGTGCTTAGTCTTCTTCTTACATTTGCGGCATTTGAGATAAATCTGATCCATGTGTGCTTCTCCTTAAAGTCTCGAATGGTCGCAGATTGATTTGGCTTACCCAGAAGCTCGAATCATGCGATGCTTTATATTTGGCTTGCTTTGCCATCTTCACAGGCATCCAGCCTTTAATTTCATATGTAGGACATGAACCGGTCACAAGGATTGCAATATCTGTATCACGATCTTGTGGCGCAATGATTAGATGGCCATCTGGCCACCTTGTCCATTTGACTTCAAAATTGCTTCCGACATCGGCCTTCTCTTTATTGCGCTGATCGCCTAAATCACCAAAGTCAAGCCCCAATGCCAGACCAACCACCATCTCAGATGCAATCGCCTCAGCTTGTAAGGCCACGAATTGAAAGAAGTTACCTTGAAGCTTCTTCCAATCACCTGGATTGTCTGGTCGTCTCTCGTAACGCTCCATGAATTGATCCATGTATCGCATCGCTCTTGTGAAGCCATGCTCCATGCATTCTTCAATCTGTGAATCCATAAGCGTGATCTTCATCGAGCATCACAGCCTTTGCATATGTAGCCCCAATCATCTTGAAGTGTCCATTTGCGCATCAAAGCAATTTCAAAGTATTTATTGCACCATTCGCATCGATCGTATTGTGCCGCTCTTTTGTTGCCATCGCGATCAATATGCACGCCAATGCCTGTGCTTAAATCAATCATCTCAAAGTCACCCATTGTTGATTCTCCAATTGCCTGTGGTTGCGCTACGAACCGCCCAAACCGCCGCACATTGCTTCGATTTGGTCTTCTCCACGCAGAACCATCCGCCCCATTCTCTACCAGCCTTCTCGCCGGTGCGGAAGATCATGTGGCCATGCTCGCAAATCGGTGATTCAGCTACGACTTCCGAGCCTAGAGATTGCTCAAGCTCTGCCACAGCTGTGGCAACTGTTGGCATTGATTCTTGGTTTGAAGCTTTGATACCCCAGACACCTTGATCATCGGCATTTATATCCTTGGACTTGGTGCGCTCAATTTGCTCCATGGTCTCTCGATTAGGCTTCTCATCCAACCCAAGTGCTGTGGCTAATACGCGGCCACATACGGATGTGGATGTATCTTCGATAAACCATCGCTTCATATTATTGGGATAAAAATTCACATGGCCATATGCAAAGTCTGTGAATGTCGGGTCTTGGCATTCGCTGTCTTTGTAGAAGCTTGCTTTGAATAAGACCCATCCAGCCGCCAAGTCCATATCGACAATCTCTGTGATTAGTCTGTGATTTGGATATTTGTCGTGCGCAAGCTTAACTTTCTGATTAACAGTCAAATAATTATCTAAGAATCCCATTACTCACCTCTATTCGAGATGTGGCGCATTACAGCTTTGCCGCGTTGATAGCCATCTTTGTGGCCTTCACGATAACCGATTGACCAGCCGAAGACGATGCCAAAACCAATATAAAACAGCATCCAAATTATGTAAGACATTATTGCTCCTGATAGTGCTAAGGGCATTCGCCTTAGATCACTAGAAGAAGTGTGAAGCCCAAGCCCGACATTGGCAAGGCTTGAGCGTAATTTTGGGCGTGTCTATCGGTCGTGATTCTCGATGTGCTTTATGAGCATCGTGCGAATCTCTTTTAAGTCTTCTCGCACGCCGCTTGCAAAGCCATTTGATACCGGTCTGGAATTCTTCTCAGCTTTCGCCGCAAATAAGGCCGCAATTCCGGCAATGGTTGAACTTGCGACCATTGCGATCGCGGTTATCACTTCGGCCATTAATCAACCTTCACCCCGAAAGATGTGTCCTTTGGATTTAACCAGCGAAGTAGCGGCGGCAAAATAGCCGCAAGACCAGCCGCACCAAGCTTCTTGATGTCTGTCTCACCTGCAAGATATAAAGCTAAAGCCGCGGCCGCAAATGCGCGCGCGTAGCTGGCCGCTATTTTTTTGAGATTGGTCATTTCTTGAGAAGCCCCTTCTTCTTGGTTGGTTTTGGTGCTCCTGAAACTATTGTGGCCGGTTCTCCAATGACCGGCATCTCGCCTTTATATGGCACATATTTTGGTCGTGCAAAGCCGATAATATGTTCATCAAATGCACGCTTCTTGATCATGACCATTCCACCATTCGACTGATTTTTGTCGGATGTGTTGCCTTCAATTGTGAGCACATGATCCTTGGTTACTTTGCATACCAAGCCAATATGCTCGATTTTGCCTTTGCCAGACCAGCCCAGATAGACCCAATCGCCTGCCTGTGGCGAATTTGAGACCCATCGACCAATCTCCTTCATCTTATGTGCGCCAAGCTCTGTGCCTATCTGAGAAGGCATTTTGAGCCCATTTTGCTTGGCAATCCAATCCTGAAAGTAACCGCACCAAGGCAAGCCATTTTGATTGTTATATTTGACCTTGTTCTCCGGCTCTTCAACCACGCCGATTTCGCCAAGTGCAATCTCAATAGATCGTGCCGCTGTGCCTTGTGGATAATTAGACAATTTCATCCTCGACAATCACGCTTGGTGGATTTGTGAAATTCTTGCCATCATAAATAGCACCAATTTGCACATTCAAATCATCTACACATATCGCATTTAATTTATTAGCTTTGATGAAATCTTTCTCAGCCACAATTATATTGCTGACGACTTTATCTTCAAGAATTGCCCATATCATCCAAAATACTCCAATTTGATATAACCTGAACCGCCATTGCCGCCATTAACTGATGTGATTGTTCCTGAAATAGCACCACCGCCGCCGCCACCGCCGCTATTTGCATTGGCATTTGTTCCATTCTCTGAACCTGATGCGGTAAGCCATCCGCCAGCACCCCCATTAACCGCCACAGGCTCAACCACACCGGCCGCTGAAGAATAAGCTCCACCATTGCCGCCATGACCATAACCATTTAATCCCGGCAATCCTGTGCTTGATGCTACTGATGTTGCTGTGTTATTACCTTTGAAACCTTGCCAATTCAATGCGTAAGTCGATAAATTGAAATCTCCATCTTTCAAATTACCGCCGCCGCCGCCTGCGGTGCGGTCACTAATAGTTGCGTTATACATAGCGCGGCCGCCCGTTGTTGCTCTGCTTAAAGTCGCACCAATTAGCACGCCTGTGGAACTTAAACCAGCACCACCGCCGCCGCCATAAGCAATTGCAAGTAATGTGCCACCATTCTCAAATTTAGTGTCGCCACCGACCGCGCCAATGTTTGCACCCACTCCGCCCGATCCACCCGCACCAATTGTGATTGTGTAAGTTGTGCCGGGAACTGTAATCAAATTGGTTTGGATTACAGCACCACCGCCGCCGCCACCGCCGCCGCCGACTTCTGTTGATGCGGTTGTTACCGCACCGCCGCCGCCACCGCCACCGCCGACTAACAATGCTTTAACAGCATAAACACCGGCAGGACAGACCCATGATCCGCTAGATGTGAATTCTGTTATTTTATTTGTCGCAGCTGGAATCTTTGTGTAACCCATTAGGCAATCTCACTTCCAAATGCTGTGAATGAAAGATTTGCGCTGGATGCATATACGCGAATTTTGTCGGTATCGCCTAGAGATACGCCTAAAGTGAAATAATTAACGCCATTGCCGGCGCAAGTTAAATCGTAAGCAATGTAATCTTTTGTAGCTGTGGCCGCGCCATTGACTGAGCATGAGATTCTGAAAGTTGCATCAGTTGATGATCGATTGGCCACCGCGATTGTCGAGATGATTGCTTCTGTGCTTGCCGGCACAGTATAGAGATCGGTCTCGGTTGTTGCCGATGGTGCTGATTGTCCAAGGATTTTATATGTAACAGCCATTTAAGCCCCCATAAGTAAGAATGGATGAATTGTTTGTTGTTTAAAAGTTGCAATCGCCCAGACTGTGGCATCAATATCGTCACCAAGCGTGCGCATGGCGAGCGCGCCATTCTTCACATAATCTGAATCATTAGGCTCATCCCAGCCATAATGCGGACTTAAAGCCATGTCGTCTCCTTAATCGTCATATGTCGCCCAAGTAACAGTAGCACCGACCGCGCTCCAAATTAGTGAAGCTGAGACATCCTGCCATCGTGTCGGTGGTAACGAGTAGGCCGAATCGGTGGTGGTCAAAGTGATGTTTGCTTGATATTGATTAAAGACTAATCGCCACCCTTCCACGAAGCCGGAATATGTCGTGTTTTTAATTGCGGTTGGTAAGCCTGCAATTCGGATTGGCATTCCCATGAAAGTCTCAATCAATAAATCACGATCGGCATCGGTCACAAGGGATGAATCCAATTGAATTGAGAACGCTGAAAGATTAGTGCGTGGATTGCTCCTTAATTGCACATAGCGATCCGCCTGATATTGCGCCTCTGTGCCATTCTCGAGTTCTGTGGTTATTGATGCGGCAATTTCGCCATAAGTTGCAATGGATGTGGCATCTGTGGCGGTCTTTTGCGCATTGGCTTTATATGCCAAGACAATTGAATTGAGAATATCTGCAATCGTCTTATTGCTTTGAATTCCTGAGCTTTGAATATAACTTAAATCTAAATCATAATAGCCATTTGTCGCCACATATTGCAAACGATGAGATTCATTGGCATATCCCACCTTCCCATCTGTGGTCTCATAAATATATCCCAAAGCCATTTGGCCATATTTAGCGGCCAATGTGTAAGCATCATCTGGAGATGCCGCACGCTGTTCGAATTCATACACTCCAGGCGTATCGACCACATCAATGGTCACACCGGCATCTGTATAAATTCTGGTCATGCGATCATCGTCATATTCTTTTGGCCAAGCCGAATTGCCAATAACTTTGCGAGCCATCTCCGCAAAAACTCCAACCGCGGTGACTTGCTGGATTGGCACATTTGCCACCGAACCACTTGCCTGAATGGTGTTGGTCAAATCAGTAACTTTGCCGGTGAAGATGGTTTTAAGTGTTCCAGCTGAATTCTTGATTTGAATTGTTACCACATCATTCATCAGAATGTGGAAGTCAATATCATTGATATTTAATAATTGAATGACCGCATATCCGGCGCGTGCCTGTTCCCAAATAGATGTCCGGCCATAATTGATTAGGACATTCCAAAGCGATTCAGAAGTGAAATCCTCGCCCCCGATTGTGACTACGCCTTCGGGATTCCAAGTCATTAAATTGCGACCAATCTTGATACGCCCAGATTGGTGAATGTGCCTGAAAGCGTTGCCTCACGATTGAGAATTTCATTGATTTGGCGAGCCACAGCGGTTGGATCGATTGCACCGGTCACATTGATGTTGATGTTATTGACCACCCCACCGCCACCAATACGATCCAGCGGCGTAATTACGCCATTTGATGCCGGTGTGAATAATTCTGCTCCTTGTTCGCCTACTAGGTAACTTGTGCCAGCATTGACCGAACCGCCCGAAGCTCTACCGCCACCGAATATGCCGGACACGAAATTACCAATGCCTCGAACGACAGAATTACTCATTACCAAATTGATAAAAGCTTGAACGCGATTGATTACTTCATTTATGGAATTGACTAAAGATGCGAAGCCTGAGATTAAGCCTGAAATCACCTTACCAATTACTTCAAGCGCGGTCTTAAATGCGCCACCCAAGAATGGCACTAGATAAGTTTTAGCGAAATCCCATAAACCTTTGAGAAGGTTAATGAATGGAGCTAACTCTTTTGAATTATCGTTAATGGCATTCTTAATTGTATCGAAAGCATTTTTAAGACCTTGAAAGATTGGAATCAAGAATTTGCCAATGGTCGGAATCAATTCGTTTAGTAAGAAATTAGCCCAAGCCTTAATGATTGGGAATACATCTTGCGAAATTACTTTAAAGATGTCTTGAAATACCGGTTTGAGATTCTCTCCAATTTCGGTCGCTACCGCTTGGATTGTTGGGATACCTTGTTCCACAAATGTTGAAAGCAATGGCGTGATTGCATCTAATACGAAGCTTCCAACAGTCTCTTTTGCTTCTGAGAATGCAATCGAAAGTCGAGCCATTTTGCCTTGGAATGTGTCGGCTTGAATTGTTGCTTGATTGCCAAATGTGCTTGCAAGTGCCGCTGTAGCCGCATCGAAATCTTTTGATTTGATGATTGATTCATCAATGGTCACACCAAGCTTCTTCAAAGCTCCAAAGTTGCCATCGTGTGCCTTGGCCAATGCTTCCGAAACCGAAGTGAGATTCTTGCCTGTGCCAGCGGCGACATCCAAAGCCAAAGATTGAAGCTTCTGGGCTTCTTCGACATTTTTTGTGCTTCGCACCAAGCGATCTAACGATGGCCTTAATTCATCATCCGTCACACCAAATGCGATCGCGGTTTTGGTGATGTAATCCTCAGTTGCCGCGATTTGTGCTTTTGTAGCACCGGTCACATTGCCCAAAGTGGTCGCTAATTTAGCTTGAGCCGCTTCATCTTCGATTGCGGCTTTCACACCATCCACAAGAAGCTTGCCGGCATATGCGGCCGCGGCCGCGCCAGCGGCGGCAAATGCCGCGCCTGCTACCTTTGCAAAATTGCCTAACTTGCCCCCAAAGCCTTGGACTTCATTGTCTGCTTCGGTGAGCTTCTTTCGGAGATCATCGACATCGGCAAGAATCGACAGCTTAAGTGTTCTTGATCCTGCCATTAGTCATACTCCTTCAGAATTGCATCAAATGATTGTTCCCATTCTCTCACAAGCTCTTTCTGATTTGCCCTAAGCGTTGGGTATATGAAATAACCTTGTTTGTTCCAAGTTGGGAATTGCTTCCATCTCTTTGATCCAAATTCAATGCCGCCCCACAGCTGTTGAGTAGTTCCCCCGCCACTAAACCGCTGTGAAGCGAACCCTATTTTGAGTTCGCCAATCTTTGATGACTTCGATGCTTTTGCGCCTTCTGCTACGCGCTCGGCCACCTTGGTTGATTTATATCTTCCACCGGCCGCGCTGACTATTTTGCCGCGAAGTAGATCGGCTAATTTGAACGAAACTTCTTGCGCTTGTTTGATGGCTTCATCATCCATTGCTTTGAATGAACGAGTAATCGCGCGTAACTCACTTTTGTCGTAAGCCACTTCGATCTTTGCCATTGCGCTCCTTTAATATCTCAACCGCGGTCAAGATGTCTTCGGCTTGTAACCATTCCGACATTGGAATGCCGGTGGCAATAGCTAATTCGACAATTAGCCTTCCAAGACTTCCGACCGCGTGGCTTTTGGGTCATTACGCTCGGCATCTACATCAACCACCGATTCAATCCATGCTTCATATGGCTTCATCGGATTTGGTGCTTTCTCGCGCTTAATTGCGTGATATGCCAAGAATGTTAAGTCGCTCATTCCCAAGAAATTTTGTTCGTTAATTTCGGTTAATTTGCGGCCTGTGTTCTTCTCCCATTTAACCCATTCCGGTGGCAGGACAGTTGCGCTGTCCTGCTCACCGGTTTGATATGTAATTGTTATTTGAACTTTCATTTGTGCTCCTGATAGTTAGTTTTTAGCTGAATGTGTCTGATGGCTTGCCATCTACGATGAAGCTCAAAGATACTGTCTGAGCATCTGGAGCTGATCCACCGACTGATGGGAAGACCGGATATACATTGAATGCAAAGACCGCGCCTGTGACCGCTGTTAGCGATACCGCTAAAGTGGTGTTTGGTGCTGTGTCTGCCGCTGTCCAAAGTGCTTCGCAAAGTGATCCAGCCGCGCCCCAATCGGCGAGCATTTCAACCTCGAAAGTCCATTGATCATCGATGTGCTTATAAGCCTTGCCATCTAATGTCTGATAGGTCTCGATTGTTGGATCATTTGAAAGTGTTGCGGAAGTCGCCTGAGCATCATAATTGGTTGTTGCAATGGTGAAGCTCAAATCGCGACCGGTGATAATTGTTGTGCTCACGCGATACTCCTAGTTTGTTTGTGTGTAGGTTGTCGATACATTCAAAGAAGCGGACAGATATTGTGCCGCGCCTATTTGAACCACCTCAGGGCTTTCGCAAGCCCCTACGATGTAACCTGAAGGCATAGCCCCCAGAATGCTAATGATCAGCTTCTCAAGATTATCAAGTGAAGCCGGATTCGAGTTATACGAAACGATTGCGGTTATTGAAAGATTGACTTTGGTGCGAATAGTTGAACCAATAAGAAGTGGCTCAAGATAAGGTTTATTCGGCACAATCACAATTGCCGGAGCAATTACAGATTCAGGCACGCTGTTATATGTGGAAGCCGCAAGTCCTGAGAATGCGACTTTGAGCGTATCTCTAATCGATGTTTGAATACTTGATGCGGTCATTTATTGCGCCAATGTCTGCACATCTAAATATGGAGCTAATAAAGCTTGAACTCTGCTTAGAAGTGATCTGCCAAGTCGGAATGGTGTTGGTGTGAAATCGACACCCTCTAATTGACCGCCAATTGAAAGTCGGCTTTGAAAGATTTCGGTCGATACGACATAAACCGCGGATTCAACCGCTGGCACATTTGCATAAATATCAGCCGCAGAATATCCGCTTAAAGTAGCTGATCCATTTGGAATGAATGGGCGAAGAGTGATGTCGGCATTTGTAACCGCCGCGGTGAAGACATTTGTGCCGGTCGCTGTGTCGGTTACTGTGTGAGTGCCATTAAATGGCGAAGCTAGACCAGCCACAATGACGGATTGACCAGGCACAAAGCCATGAGCCATGGTCGTGTAGAAGTAGGCGACATTATTGTTTAATTTCACGCCATTAACAGCGGAAGTGTTTGCCACTAGCATCGGGAGAATGATGTTCTCAGCTGAGTTAATAATTTGATCCAAATAAGTGTCGTCATAAAGAGAAGAACTCACGCCAAGGACATTGCGCAGTTGGCTTGCGGTGATAATCGATGGCATGAGCCCTTCCCTTCTACTACTGACCAACCTCAGGAGCGAAGTTGGTCATGATTTTTAACAGGCGATTAAGCCTTGTTGTTCTTGAATGCGCCTGCACCGATCTTGGTCGCGATTGCGCCATATCCATACATTGCGATTGTTACTTGACCAGAAGCGATTACATCTGCACGCATCTGATAAGTTGGTGATTCATACCATGTGTAAGCATCTGGATTCACAATAATGATTGAACCATCGGTATCTGTGCCAGCCGCGGTGTTAGCGGTCACATATAGATCAAGACCAGCGACATTGCCACGAAGTGACTGTGGTGTTACTACACCGCCAGCATTTTGTGGCTGTGAAGCATTGTAGATTGGGCGACCAGAATCATTCAAAGTCATGATGTTTGACCATTGTGAAGTATTCACGATCATGTTACGAGCAAAGCCCTGTGTCGCACCATAAACAGATGCCGCACCGCGAGCGACAATGCCAAGAAGCTCCGCCGCTGTTGGATATGTTGAAACAGTTGTGCCATCAGCTGTCGCGCCTGCAATCAAAGCCGCATTCACAGCTGTATCGGTTGCCTTTGCATAAGCTTTTGCCATGTTAGACATGAGCTCGGTGAAGAATGCGGGCGATGTGCGGTCGAGCAATTCAACCGAGAATGTCTGTTGGCCGGCATATTTCGCGACAGAAACGGTCACGAAAGCTGAATTTTGATCGGTCTCAGATGGTGTGCCTTCTTCCGCTGTTGCCGCGACTGTTGGCATCTGTGTGATCTTTGGAATTTCGAAGCTTAATCCAGCATCTGGAAGTGTGCCGCGAGAAATCGCATCAATGTTTGAACGAACTGTTGAGCCAAGGCCATTAATTACCTGAGTTAATTGGCGTGTAGGCACTAGACCTGCATTGTCGGTCGAATTATCGGCGGCTAAAAGATACTGACGAGCATCTTCGCTTCCGAGTGATGCACGAAGTGTGTTCTCAAGATACTTCTCTGGAGTTAATTCAATTCGTGGCTTGGTGTATGCGACAGCTTTTGCGGCCGCTTGGACTGATGCCTCTACCGCTTCACTTGCGGCAGGAGCTGAAACGGTTTCAGACATTTGGTCTGCTCCTTCTTCTTTGGTTTCGGTTGGTGCATCCGAAGCTTCTTTAACTTCGGAATCTTCTTTTGGTGCTTCTTCTTCGCTTGCCGCGACATCGCTCACGCGCGCTGATCGCACAGCTGGCTCGGTCACAAGTGAAACCTCGACCAATTCACCGGCGAGAATTTTTGTTGCGCCATCTTCGCTCTTTGAATCTTTGATAGACAGCCCGATGCTAAATCCGTCACGCAATCCGGAAGCGGCTTCTTCGAGTGCATCTGTGCCGGCCTGTGTATTGGCGATCTGGAACTTTGCATCGATGCCGCTACCATCTGGAGAGACGGACATCTCCAAAGTTTTGCCAATTGGTCGTGTGCGATCGTGTTCAAGATTCAATTTGACCGGTGTTGGTTGCACAGAACCTTCCGCAAAGACTGTGCGGCCGATGCTTGTATTAGCTGGCTCATTGAATGTGACGATTCGACCGGAGATTGTGCGCGATTCTTTATCCGCCGCAATCAAAGTCATTGGAATTTCAATCTTCATCCGATTAAGTCCTCTTCTTCTCGAATTTCATCAATAGACATCACAGGATTGCCTTGTGCATCTTGAATGCCATTGAGAATCTGATATACCTGAGCACGCTCAAGTGGATTGCCGCGCAAGAAATCGTCTAAGTCATAGCGCGCATATTGTGATGATGGCAAGAAATCATTTTGTGATAAACGCTGTTCAATTACAGTCATCATCGGGCGAAGTGAGAAGTCAATTAAATCGCGGCGTTGATTGATTGCATTTGAATATGTGTTTGACTGTGGATCAGCTGAAATGAACCAGGCTGGAATGCCAATTTGTCGCGCCAATTCAAGTGCGACATATTGACGAGCTTCATTTAGTTGCATTTCTTTTGGATCAAAGCCAAGTTTCTCCAAGATTACATCTGCATTCAAGAACGCTGTCGCACGCTCTTGACGAGACTTGCGCCATGCTTCCATCAATGTGCGAATACGATCAGCCGGCAAAGAAGTGCCATTTGATTTCATAATCATTTGCGGTGCTGGCTCTTTTGCGAAAGTTAATGCCGCGCGCTCTAACCAATAACCAGCTTTTAATGTTTGACCAGCGCGATTGAGTAAGCCTTCATCCATTCCGCTAAATACGACAAGATCGCTAAATGGCACATACATTGAATCGATGTAATAGCCTTCAATTTCTGTTGAGTTTGCATTTGTGCGAACTGTTACGCGTGGCGGTGCAATTCTTTCAGCCGCACGCACACGACCATCTTCTGCATATCGATCTGTGATTCTCCAATATGCATATCCATAAAATAATAAGTCTTCGACAGTCCATGCATATACAGAAGCTCCGGTCACACGCTGATCTGGCTGATTGATTACGCGCGGTGGATCAATCTTTGTGCCGGTTGCTTTATCCCATACATTAATTTCAAAGCTTGCAATGCTGGATGAAATAATGTTGCGAGCGCGTGCGATACTTGGAATTTGCATGGCCTCTTCGCGTGTAGCTGTTGAAGCTGTCGAGAAGTAAGCTCCAAATGCATCATACGAATTGATTGGCATATATGCCGCGGCCTTAACCTCAGGCAAGACTTCTGCCTGTGGTGCTCCCACAATTAGATCGCGCAATTTCATGCCCGAATTGTTACAAGTTTGTGATATTAACCCACCAAAATATCAATGTCGGTCTCTGGGCGTGTCGCAAAGTGAGTGACGAGTGCTGTGGCCACAGTCGCGCAGACCGCGCTCTTTGATTGTCGTCTTCCAATGATCCATGCGCCATCGCCATATGGCAATCTTGAAGCTGAAAGAATTTGTTTGGTCAAAACTTCTTGACCCGAATGCACAAGACGACCAGATACCACAGCCGAAAGAAGCTGATCACAGCTCATGGCATATTCTGATCCATCAATATCCACAATCGGCACGCCTGCCGGTGCAAGTCTCATGGCAATGGCCAAAGATGTGCGCTTTGAATAGCCAAGTGCTTCGGTTGGATATTTGCGAGCATATGGCGCAATCTCATTGGCAATGGTCTTCTCATCCAAGCTGATTGGGTTTGTCCAAGTGTGAAGCAATTGCACCACAAACTTCTCGCCATCAATTCTTTGAGCACCGACCAAAGCCGCGTGCCTACGATCCGGCGAGACATCCACGCCAAGCCAAGTCGTGCGCTCGGTATCAAGCTTCTGTTTAGTATCTTCGCACGCCGCCCATTCAAGTGATGGGATTGCTGGATTGATTGAATCGACCCATCGGCAAAGAACTTCGGTGCGGAAGACATCCGGCGCATCGTTGGTCGCGCTCTTGATATTGTCGATGTGAATTGTCCGGCCAAGCGAAGGATTAGCGTGTCGCCACCCTTCCACATCCTCAATTTCATCGGTTGGTGCTGACCATTCAAAGTATCCGATGTCGTCTTTCGCACCGGCGGCCGCGGCAAGGCCACGCTCTCGAAGCTGATTAAGAATCACAGAATGTTGATCTCCGGCATTGGATAAAGTCCAGACTTGTGGATTCTTGGCGGCCATCATCGTATATTTCATGGAAGACCACGCATCAAGGTCTTTGTGCTCGCGTAATTCATCCATGAATACAGTCGATGGCTTTGAAATTCCTCGAGCCGCGCTATTAGCGGCCTTGACCATGTAGCGCGTGCCATGCTTGGTCTCGATTTCTTCTGATCCATGAGCCCATCGAATCTTCTTGACTTGCGCAGATAACGATTCGTTACTTTCGATGATATTAACAATGTGCCGGAAGGTTTCGAGCGATGTGGTCAAGCGGTGAGCCGAACCAATTTGAAGCTCATCCTTCCATTCAAAGAGACCCATCAAGATTCGGGAGATCATGAGCGTGCTTTTACCATTTTGACGAGCTACGACAGCGCATACAGTTGGGTAATGGAATCGACCATCTGGCTTAACCCTGTGCGCCTGAATTGCAAGCCATTTCTGCCAAGGCATGAGCTCTAAACCCACCGATGAGCTGAATTTAATCAAATCCCAACCTTTTGTTGGCAAATTTGGTATCGGTGAGTGGATTCTAGGCTTCATGTGGCCTTTAATCACACCACCTAATCCCAGATCGAACCGATCCGAACCGAACTCATTCATATGAAACCGATTCAGTCGGGATCGAGTTAGAACCGGTTCGGTTTAACCCATTTCGTGGTGAAAGAAGAACAA
>Ga0075458_10000370_pt1 | contig 14623 bp, 13 predicted proteins | sample DEB3_08_DNA_FD_77576 | JGI IMG/M metagenome (GOLD analysis project Ga0075458, IMG submission 77576) | Aqueous microbial communities from the Delaware River and Bay under freshwater to marine salinity gradient to study organic matter... | ecosystem: Environmental > Aquatic > Marine > Coastal ... | reverse complement strand
TGGTTGCGCGCATTGGCCAAGCAGTTGCATCGCGAAGTTGGCGGGAAGGGCGTTGGCGCCATCGGTATGTGTTTCAGTGGCGGCTTTGCGCTCGGCATGATGCTGGACGACGTGATGATCGCGCCGGTGCTGTCGCAACCGTCGTTGCCGTTTGCATTCGGAAAGTCGCGCTCAGCCGACCTCAACTTGTCGCCGGATGATGAACTTGCCGTTCAGCGTCGCGCAGTCGAGGGCTGCCAAGTTCTCGGCTTGCGATACACCGGTGATCGCCTGGTTGGGGAGCGTTTCGCCACGCTGCGCCAACTGCTCGGTGAGCAATTCGTCGCCGTGGAGTTCGCATCCACCGCCAAGAGCGACCATTCGGTGTTGACAGAGCAGCGTCAGGACGAAGGTGTGGTGCGCGTGGTTGACTTCCTACGAGAGAAACTGCAGCCATGACCTCCACCCACGAAAGCCACGCACCGGCACTCAACGTCCGCAATGCGCACTATGAGTCGCTCGTCGACCCCATCACCAACTGGGAAACCGATTTCGATCACATGCATCCGGCATACAACGCCAATGCGCCGGAGATCTGGCAACAACTGCGCGAAGGTTGCCCGGTTGCACACTCAAACCGGTACGGCGGAACCTGGTTGCCCGTTCGCCACGCAGACGTGAGCGCCATCGCCTACGACACCGAGCACTTCAGTTCCGAAGACGTGGTCGTGAAGCGCATCAAACCAACGGGCGAGAGTCGACCATATGGTGGCGCGCCGCCGATTACGTCCGACCCGCCGTTTCATCACCATGCACGTCGCGTATTGTTGCCGGCGTTTGCGCCGCAGAAAATCGCGGCGATGGAAGCCGAGACTCGCGCCTTTTGTCATGGTCTCATCGACAAATTCGGTGCCGCCGATGTAGTCGATGTTGCAGATGAGTACGCCAAACACATTCCTCCGGCAGTCATCGCCCACATGCTGGACCTTCCCTTGGAGGATGGCGAATTATTCCGCGACTTCATTCACGTAGCGCTCGAAGGGATTGCCGAAGATCAAGAAGTTCGCCAGGCAGGGTGGCAGAAGCTGGATGCGTACCTCGACCGTCGAATTGCCGAACGCAGCGCCAACTTGGGCGATGATCTCCTGAGTTTCTTGCTCACTGCCGAACTCGGCGGCAATCGATTGCACCCCGATCACGTGCGTGGAACCGTTGCGCTGCTGCTCATCGCAGGCATCGACACCACGTGGAGCGCGATCGGTTCGTCGTTGTGGCATTTCGCCAAGACTCCGGGTGATCTCGCCCGACTGGTGCGTGAGCCCGAACTGTTGCCCACGGCAGTGGAAGAGATGTTGCGTGCGTACGCACCGGTCACCATGGCGCGAACGGTTGCAAAGGACGTAGAGATCGGCGGCTGTCCGATGAAACAGGGCGACTGGGTGTTGCTTCCGTTCCCGGCAGCCAATCGTGACCCAGCCGAATTCGATCGCGCTGACGAGGTGTTGATCGATCGCGAGATCAACCGCCACTCCGCATTTGGTTTGGGCATTCATCGCTGCGTTGGTTCCAACCTGGCGCGCATGGAGGTTCGAATCGCTCTTGAAGTCTTCGTCGAGCGATTCCCCGAGTTCGAGCTGGCCGACCCCGCCGCAGTGACGTGGAGTGTGGGTCAGGTGCGTGGTCCGCGATCGTTGCCGATTCGTATACGGTCGCGCGCGTCTGCGCGGGCGAAGTGACCAGCGATCAGCGCGTCGCCCTCGACCTGACGCAACTCAACCCCGACCAACGCGATGCCGTTGAATACAACGGTGGTCCACTACTCATCATTGCGGGGGCTGGTTCGGGGAAAACCCGCGTACTCACCCACCGAGTAGCGCACCTTATTGCATCGGGTGTGCATCCGATGAACATCCTCGCGATCACCTTCACCAACAAGGCGTCACAAGAAATGAAGGCCCGAGTCAAGACGCTCGTTGGTGAGGTGGCCGACAAAATGTGGGTGAGCACGTTCCACGCGGCATGCGTGCGGATTCTTCGTGCAACCGCCGATCGTCTGGGATATCCGAAGAGCTTCACCATTTACGACTCCGCCGACTCCTTGCGTTTGGTGGGCCAGATCATTCGTGATTTGAATCTCGACCCCAAACGGTTTCCATCGAAGGGTGCCCAAGCGCGAATCAGTTTGTGGAAGAACGAGTTGGTGAATCCGTCGGGTGCAGCCGCCGACGCATTCGGCCCATTCGAAACGAAGTATGCGGAGATCTATACGGAGTACCAACATCGCTTGTTGCGTGCAGGCGCCATGGATTTCGACGACTTGTTGGTGAACGTGGTGCATTTGTTCCGTGACCACCCCGAAGTACTTGCCGCATACCAGGATCGCTTCAAGCACGTGCTGGTGGACGAGTTTCAAGACACGAACCTCGCCCAGAACGAAATCGTCCTGTTGCTGGGTCGCGAACACCACAACGTCTGCGTGGTGGGAGATACCGACCAGAGCATCTATGCCTTTCGTGGCGCCGACTACCGCAACATCCTGCAGTTCGAACGCGCCTTTCCGGATGTGTACACGGTGGTGCTGGCGCAGAACTATCGCAGCACGCAAGTCATCCTGGACGCGGCCAACGCGGTGATCTCCAACAACGTGGAGCGCAAACCGAAAGAGTTGTGGACTGAAGTCGGTACGGGGGACAAGATTGTTCGGTATTACGCCGAGGACGAAGACGAGGAAGCGCGATTCGTCATCTCCGAGCTGAAGCGCTTGCATCGCCACGAAGCGGTCAATTGGCGGGAGATTGCCATCTTCTATCGCACCAATGCGATGAGCCGCGTGATCGAGGAGTTCCTCATCGATGGTGACGTTCCGTATCGCGTAATTGGTGGCACCAAGTTCTATGACCGCAAGGAAGTGAAGGATGCCATTGCATATCTGCGCTGCGTGATGAACCCGGCCGACGAAATGAGCATTCGTCGCGCCATCAACGTGCCCAAGCGTGGCGTCGGTGATACGAGCTTGGACAAGGTGTCGGCACTCGCCAAGGAGCAGAGTCTGGCGTTATCGGTGGCGCTACGACGTGCGGCATCGGCAGGCGTAGGTGGCGCGGCACTTCGCGGCATCAACGAGTTCTTGACGTTGATCGACTCGCTCGAGGGCGATGTCGAGCACGGCCCTGCCCACCTGTTGCGCGAGCTGCTCGAGCGAAGCGGGTACCTGGCCGAGTTGCGAAACGAGGACACGCACGAAGCGCAGGGCCGAATCGAAAACCTCGAGGAACTCATCGGTGCTGCGGAGGAATTCCCGGATGCCAACGACTTCCTGGAGAAGGTGTCGCTGGTGTCCGATACCGACGAGATTGCAGGCGACGACAAGGTGATGATGATGACCCTGCACTCGGCCAAGGGTCTGGAGTTTCCGACGGTCTTCATCGTGGGTTGGGAAGAGGGAGTGTTTCCCCACAGCCGAATGTTGCTCGACCCGACGCAACTGGAGGAAGAACGCCGCCTTGCGTACGTGGGTATCACGCGTGCCGAGCGACGCCTGTATCTCACCCATGCGTGGAGTCGTGGGTTGCACGGCTCGCGTCAGTACAACCCACCATCACGTTTTCTGGATGAGATTCCCGCTGACTTGCTCGATCGGAAGGGCAGTGTCGACACGGGCGCCGACGAGGGTCGTGGACATCTTCGCGAGCAAACCGATTGGTCTCGGACCCCGGTTCCGGACTTTCGCGGTCGCGGTCGAAGTGTGACATCGTCGGCAAGCGAAGCCCTGCGCCCGATCGTTCGCGAACCAAAGGTGTCGCACAATTTTTCGATCGGTGACGACGTCGTGCATCCGGTGTTCGGTGAAGGGGTCATCATCGACTTGGATGGCGCCGGTGAAAAAGCCGAAGCCACCGTGCGTTTCGTGGACAAGGGCACCAAGGTGCTCGCGCTTGCATGGGCGCCGCTGACGAAGCGCTAGTGCTGGAAGCGCGCCGCGGGGTTCGTCGCCGCTGACGAAGCGCTAGCGACTTACGGAGCGCGGAGGTCGATCAACAGGCTGGTGCGGTTTTCCACCACGGGTCGCGCGTCCACCGGACGGTGGAGTGCTTCGACGGGCAACGTGCGGTTCTCGCAATCCACGAAGTCCCGCGTTCCTTCGATGTGAGTAACCAAACACTCGGGACTGCGATCGGCCGGGTATGCGTAGTACACCTGCCAGCCCCGTGATGGCTCGTCGCCCGTGTGGTCGACGACGACGCTTCGCTGATACGTGGTGTCGCGAAGATCCGGATACAGAATCGGTCCGTCGCGTTTGACGATGTCGGCGATGTCGTCGACCGGGCCAACCCGGAAGGTGTAGTCACCGGGTCGCACTTCCCGCTTGCGGTTGTCGGTGGCGCGGTCGGCAAACAGCCAGGTCACACCGAAGAGTAAGGCGAAGAATGCGAGACCTGCCACGATCGGCACGACGGCACGTGCCAGTGGGGAGCGAAGTCGCTTGAACACGGCTTTCAGTGTGCCAGAGGTAGACGGACCAGACCGTCAATGTCAACCCTGCCGAGTTGCATGCGTCAGTCCAACCGCTTGCGTCAAGATACCCCAGGGGGTATACTGAATTCGTCGAAAGGAATCCATCATGAGCACAATTGATCTCAATACCCAGAATTTCGAGGCTGCCGTGACCAAAGACGGCATCACACTCGTGGACTTTTGGGCATCATGGTGCGGTCCGTGCCGCATGTTTGCTCCAATTTTCGAGAAGGCTGCGACACAGCACACCAACATCACCTTCGCAAAAGTGGATACCGAGCAGGAACAGCAACTCGCCGCGGAACTGAATATCTCTTCGATTCCGACGTTGATGGCGTTTCGCGACGGAGTGATGGTGTTTCGTCAGCCTGGAGCTTTGCCGGCTCACGCATTGGAGCAATTGATCAAAGGCGTGGAGGGTTTGGATATGGAGGAAGTACGTCGCGAAATCGCATCAGCAGCAAACGATCAGGCGTCGGCCAATGGCTAAATCTCGATCAACTCGTACCTCGGTCTCGGTCGCACCAAAGAAACCTTCCCATGGTGACGCCGTTGCCGCGTCACGTACGCGATTGCGCCGAGCGTCGGGGCAGCTCACTGCGGTTATCCGGATGCTGGACGAAGGCAAGTCGTGCGATCAGGTCGTCACCCAGTTGGCTGCGGTGAACAAGGCGGTGAACGCCGCCGCATTCACGATCATCGCCGCAAATCTCGAGGAGTGCCTCACCAGTCGTTCGCGCGACAGTAAGCACACCGCAGAGCAGCTGCAACGACTCTTCCTCACACTCAACTAAACCCAAGGAGAAACCGCCATGTGTTCACGCGTTACCTGCAATGATTGCAACAAACCCACCTGGGCCGGATGCGGTCGGCACATCGAACAGGCATTGGCCGGGGTTCCCCTCGATCAGCGCTGCAAGTGCGGCGAGGGCAACGCCACTTCAGCACGCACCAGCCTGCTCTCTCGTCTTCTGGGTAGATAGCGAAACACGCGGTGGCGTAGGCTTCTCTACTTGTGAAGCGGCCCTATCGCGTTGTCGTTGCCAAGCCCGGACTTGACGGCCACGACCGCGGGGCAAAGACCATCTCTCGTGCACTCCGTGATCACGGATTTGAAGTCATCTACACCGGTCTGCACCAAACCCCCGAGCAGATCGCCGAGACGGCATTGCAGGAGGACGTCGATGCAGTCGGGCTCTCGTTGCTATCGGGTGCACACCTCACATTGTTTCCGCGGGTGATGGAGGAGTTGCGAGCACGCGACATGGGCGATGTGATGATCTTCGGTGGCGGAGTTATTCCCGATGCCGATGCTGCAGCTCTCAAACAACAAGGTGTAAGCGAAATATTCGGGCCTGGATCGTCGTTGAAGACGATTGCCGAGTGGCTCGAAACGGCGCTCGACGAGCGAGAAAAGGTAAGCAAATAATGGACCTGTTCGAATATCAAGGCAAGCAGTACTTCGCCAAGTTCGGTATTCCCGTATCGGCTGGTGATGTGGCCCACACCGTGGACGAAGCCATCGCCATCGCCGAGCGTGTCGGATACCCCGTAGTGGTGAAGGCACAGGTGCAGGTGGGAGGTCGCGGCAAGGCGGGTGGCATCAAACTGGCCAACAACAAAGCCGAAGTGCAAACGCATGCCACGAACATCCTCGGCATGGACATCAAGGGTCATGTCGTAAAGCGCGTGTGGGTGGAGTGTGCTTCGGACATCGCCGAGGAGTACTACGCATCGTTCACGCTCGATCGCGCCGCAAAGCAACATCTCCTCATGTTGTCGGCGCAGGGTGGCGTGGACATCGAGGAAGTCGCCGCGAAGGATCCGACTGCAATCGTGAAGTTACACGTGAACCCGATCGTCGGCATCAGCGCCGCCGTTGCCAAGAAGGCTGCTGCAGATGCCCGCATTCCGGCAAAGGCCCAAGACGGAGTCGCCGACATCCTGGTGAAGTTGTACGACTGTTTCGTCAAGGGTGACTGTGACCTGGCGGAGATCAACCCATTGATCTTGAAGCCAACCGGCGAAGTTCACGCACTCGATGCAAAGGTGAGTTTGGATGGCAATGCACTCTTCCGTCACCCGGAATGGGAGGCGTTCCGCGCCACCGAAGAACTCGATGATCGCGAGCGCTTGGCCCGTGAGAAGGACCTGCAGTACATCGGGCTCGATGGCAGTGTGGGCATCATCGCCAACGGTGCCGGCTTGGCCATGAGCACCTTGGACGTGGTGAACCAAGTTGGCGGCAAGGCCGCAAACTTCCTCGACATTGGTGGCGGCGCGAATGCCGAACTCATGACTGCTGCTCTCGAAGTCATCAATTTCGATACCAAGGTGAAGAGCATTTTCATCAACATTTTCGGCGGAATCACCCGTGGTGAAGAAGTTGCCAAGGGCATCGTGGAGGCAATGCGTCGGGTGGAGCTTCGTGCACCCATCGTGATTCGACTGGATGGCACCAACGCCGATCAAGGTCGGGCAATCCTCGCCGAGGCAGGGATCCCTTCGAGCAAATTGATGTCCAAGCCCACGATGCTCGAAGCTGCTCGTGCCGCCGTGGACATTGCCAACGGAAAGGTCAGCTGAATATGACGTACTGCGCTGCAAAGGCAATCTGATCATGGCGATTTTCGTCAACGAAAACACCAGGGTGATCGTTCAGGGTCTCACTGGCGGTCAAGGCAAGTTTCATGGCCTGCGAAATCGTGCCTATGGCACCAAGGTGGTCGCCGGAGTAACTCCCGGCAAGGGTGGCCAAGACGTCGAGGGCATTCCTGTCTTTGACAGTGTCGCAGACGCAGTGAAGGCAACCGGTGCTGATGCCTCGTTCGTCGCGGTACCGCCCAAGGCAGCCCCAGCGGCAATCTTGGAAGCTGCAGCATCTGGCGTGGGATTTGTGGTGTGCATCACCGAAGGCATCCCGGCCCAGGACGAAGCGCGCGTGTACGCCACCTTGAAGCGTGATTTTCCTCGTACTCGACTGCTGGGTCCGAATTGTCCGGGCATCATCAGCCCGGGGCGCTGCAACATCGGCATTACTGCGGGAGAAATCGCACACGAGCCGACGGCGGGTGGTAGGAACGTCGGCATCGTGTCGCGATCGGGAACGCTCACGTATCAGGCGTTGTTCGAGCTCAAGCAGCAGGGCATCGGTGTTACCACGTGCGTCGGCATTGGTGGCGACCCCGTTCCAGGAACCTCCTTTGTGGATTGTCTTGCCGAGTTTCAGAAGGATCCCGAGACCAGCGCAATTCTCATGATCGGAGAAATCGGTGGTTCGGCAGAAGAAGAGGCCGCCGAGTTCATCAAAGCCAACGTCACCAAACCCATGAGTGCATACATCGCAGGTGTGACGGCACCGGCGGGCAAGAAGATGGGTCATGCCGGCGCAATCGTGTCGGGAGGCAAGGGAACCGCGCAAGGCAAGATGGACGCACTTCGTGCTGCAGGCGTGAAGGTTGGAGCCAATCCAACCGAAGCCGGTCAGTTGATGGCGCAGATCATTGCTTCACTCAGCTGACGCTTGCTACATCCGTAGCATGTGAGGGCACTATGCGAGTGAGCGACCTCCTTGCGCGTGGTCGAACCTATTCCTTCGAGTTCTTCCCGCCGAAATCCGACGAGGCACAAGCACAGCTCGTCACCACCATCGACGAGTTGACGCCGCTGCAGCCCAGCTTCTTTTCGGTGACGTACGGGGCCTTGGGCAGCACCCGCACTCGTACGCGTGATGTCGTGGTCGACCTTGCCCGCAACGGCACGATTCCGCCGGTTGCCCACTTGACCTGCGTTGGCCAGACCCGCGCCGAAATCGACGGACTCCTGGGGGAGTACAAGGCTGCGGGTGTCGTGAACATCCTCGCTTTGGGTGGTGACTTACCAACGGATCCTTCACAACTCGGCCCGAGTGAGTTTCGCTACGCACTCGATCTCGTGGAGCACCTACGGACCAACTTCGACGTGTGTATCGGTGTGGCAGCACACCCGGAGGTGCATCCGCGCTCGACATCGCGTCAGATGGATCGCCAGCATTTGGCCGAAAAACTGCGCCTCGCTGATTTTGCGATGACGCAGTTCTTCTTCGATGTCGAGCACTATCGCCGACTCGTCGACGAGCTGGCAGCGCTCGGAGTGACCAAGCCGGTAATCCCTGGCGTGATGCCGGTAACCAACAAGGGTCAGATCGTGAAGATGGCGCAGATGTCGGGTGCTGCTTTGCCCACCTGGTTGACCGACCGTCTTGCATCGTTGGAACAACCCGAAGACATCCGAAAGTTTGGTGTGGAAGTCGCAACGAAGTTGAGTAGCGACCTGTTGGCCGCAGGTGCTCCCGGCTTGCACCTCTACACACTGAATCGATCGGTGGCCCCACGCGAAATCTTCCGAAACCTGGGTCTTTCGTGATCAACGAAGGTTCGGAATGATCAACGTAGGTTCGGCATGAACGACAAACGACCAAGTTTGCTCGGGTATTTGCCGGCGCTGGACGGTGTTCGCGCACTGGCGGTCATCGCCGTGATCGTGTATCACGCCAACAAGAAGTGGCTGGGCGGCGGCTTCCTGGGCGTCGAAGTGTTCTTCGTCATCAGCGGATTTCTCATCACGTCGTTGCTAATTGCGGAGTCGGAGCGCGATGGCCGCATCAGCCTGAAACAGTTCTGGGTGAGGCGCGCTCGACGCTTGTTGCCTGCATTGTGGATGCTGCTCCTCCTCGTTGCGGTGTATTGCTCTATTTTTGCGCGTGACACCCTTGGCAACTTGCGTGGCGACATCATCGCCGCGCTGATGTACGGCTTCAATTGGTTCCAGATTTGGGTAGGTACGTCGTACTTCACGGCGTTCGACTTCGTTCCACTTCGTCATCTCTGGTCGTTGGCGGTGGAAGAGCAGTTCTACGTGTTCTGGCCGGTCATCATGTTGACATTGATGAAGCTCGGTCGACGCAGACTGCCCGTTGTCGGCGTGCTCTTCATCGCAACGTCGATCGCAATCGCGGTGTTCACGGCGTTCACCTACCGCAATGGCGCCATCGGAACGGTGACGGACACCCCCGAACAGTTCATGGCTTTCCTCGGCCAGCCCGTGTCGCGAATCGACTTCCTCTTCCTCGGCACGTTCACGCGTGCAGGTGGTCTATTCCTTGGTGCCGCACTGGCGGTGTTCTGGCGGCCGTGGTTGTTGCAAACCTCGCCGATCGGCACGAGAGGCCAGTTGCTCGACGGCGTATTCCTCTTCGGTTTGGCTGGTTTGGCGGTGTCTGCCGCGGTGTTCCGCGATGTGGTGGACATCACCAATGTCGGGCTCACGGGATACGACATCTTGTTCCGCGGCGGTTTCTTCCTCGTTGGCATGGCCAGCGTTGCCGTCATTGCTGCGGCGGTCCACCCGACTGCCACGATGACCCACGCATTGCTCGGCAACCGCATGATGACCTACATCGGGCAGCGCTCGTACGGCCTGTACTTGTATCACTGGCCGGTATTCCAGATGTACCGACGATTCGCAGGCAAGGGCCTCACGCCGTACGAGTTCGTCTTGTTGATGCTCCTGACCCTTGCGATTACCGAGTTGTCGTATCGCTATGTGGAGTTGCCGGTGCGGGACGGCAGGTTCGGCACATGGTGGCGTAGTCGTCGCGAAGAACGACGAATGGGTGTGCTCGTGGATTCTGGAACCCGACGCCGACGTGCCGGTGTGTTTGCGATCAGCGCAATGCTGCCTGCGTTTGCGTTGGTAAGCGTGGCCACGGCGGATGTGAAGTTGAACGACATCAGCCAGAGCCTTGCTGAGAGCGAATCGGCCGTCGTAAACGTGCTCGGTGAATCGTCGGGTGGCTCGGAGAACGATGGCGATGAATCATCACCGACGACGATCGACCAGAGCGATCCGTTGATCATCGGTGGTGGAGTAACGCAAACCACCACCTTGGATGGTCAGCTCATCGACGTGCTTGCCATTGGCGACTCGGTCATGCTCGGTGCCGCTCGGGAATTGTCTGCGCGTGGTGCCACGGTGGATGCGATGAAGAGCCGGTCGGTGCGCCAGGCACTGGAGATCGTGAACTATCTCAAGTCCGTGCGGAGACTCGGTTCCATCGTGGTGATTCACCTCGGCACCAACAGCACCACCACCGAAGAGGTGTTCGACCAAATCATGGCGACGCTTGCAGATACCCCGCTCGTATTGTTCCTCACGGTGCACGTGCCGAGTGAGCCGCGTCAGTCGATCAACAATCGTCTGATCAATGCACTGCCCACCAAGTACTCGAACGTGAAGGTGCTCGACTGGCACACCATCGTGGGGCAATTCCCGGAGTATCTGTACTCGGATCAAACGCACTTGCGGCCTGCCGGCGCGCGCTTTTATGCAGATCTCATCATGCAGGCAGTCGGCCGCCTGTAACGGATGACCCGAGCGGTTGGCCGCCTGTAACGGTTGACCCGAGTGGTCGGCCTCTGTTTGCCGTGGCGTTGGGGCAATCGTCTAGCGTGAGCCCCCGTGACAACACCAGTACGAGTCGCCGTTACCGGCGCAGCAGGACAAATTGGCTACAGCCTCATCTTTCGAATCGCGTCGGGTGCAATGCTCGGACCTGATACGCGGGTCATCTTGCAACTCCTCGAAGTAACGCCCGCGCTCGGAGCACTCTCCGGCGTCAAGATGGAGCTCGACGACTGTGCATTCCCTTTGCTCGACAGCGTGGTGTGCACCGATGATGCAAACGTTGCATTCGGTGACGCCGACGTTGCGCTGCTCGTCGGCGCAATGCCTCGCAAGGACGGCATGGAGCGCAAGGACTTGCTCTCGGCCAACGGTGGAATCTTCAAGCCGCAAGGCCAGGCAATCGCCAAGAATGCCAAGAAGGACATCAAGGTGCTGGTGGTGGGCAACCCAGCCAACACCAACGCGCTCATTGCGATGAACAATGCAGCCGGCATCGACCCGCGTCAATTCACTGCGATGACCCGACTCGACCACAATCGTGCAATGTCGCAGCTTGCCATGCGCGTCAACCGCCCCGTGTCCAGTATCAAGAAGATGACCGTCTGGGGGAACCACTCCACCACGCAGTACCCCGATCTTTCGCACTGCGAAGTGGACGGCAAGCCCGCCAAATCGCTGGTGAACGATGACGCCTGGATCAACGACACGTTCATTCCGACGGTTGCCAAGCGTGGTGCAGCGGTAATCAAGGCGCGCGGGGCATCATCCGCAGCCTCGGCGGCCAACGCGGCCATCGATCACGTTCGTTCTTGGGCGCTGGGTACGGCACCGGGTGACTGGGTGAGCATGTCCGTGCCGAGTGATGGTTCGTATGGCGTTCCGGAAGGTTTGGTGTCGTCGTTCCCGTGCACCTGTGCAGGTGGCAACTACCAGATCGTGAAGGGTTTGGAGGTCGACGCCTACAGCCGCACCAAAATCGATGCGTCAGTTGCCGAATTGCAGGAAGAGCGCGACGCGGTGAAGGCCCTCGGCCTCATTTAGCGATATTCGGTGGTTTCGCGGACGCGAGCAAACACCGCATCGAGTGCTGCAAACAGTGGTTGTGCGTCGATCACTTTTTGGTGGTCGCCGTTGAATCGAACGAGGCCATTGATGAATGCCTCAGCTGCGTTCACCTTGCCGGTGGCCACGCCAACAGCAGTCTCATAACTCTGCGTGAACGTGACATCGCTCGGTACGGCACCCTTGCCGAAACTGAGTTTTCCCTCGCGACACGAGAAGTGATAACTCACATCACCCAATGGTGTGTCGGTCACCAACTGCGTGATGACGACGTTATGGCGTGGTGCCAGAGCATTGATCGGGGCGTCAAGCGCCAGCTGCTGAGCAACTGCCGTGATCCACTCGTCGCTCAGGTAGCGCACGACGAGTGGATCAGTACGGCTTAAGCGGACTGGAAGCTGACGGTCTGTCGGCTCGAGCGGTAGATCGAAGCCAACAACACCACCAGGGCTACACCGGCGATGGTGTAGCGAGCGGCAGTGTCGTCACGCAGGTTGATGACCGCAGGCAAGATCAACAACGACACGAGGTTCATCACCTTGATGAGTGGGTTGAGCGCGGGGCCGGCAGTGTCCTTGAATGGGTCGCCAACGGTGTCACCGATGACGGCAGCCTTGTGTGCATCGGAGCCCTTGCCACCATGGTGACCGTCTTCGATGTACTTCTTCGCGTTGTCCCATGCGCCACCGGAGTTGCTCAGGTAGTTGGCCATCAACTGACCAGTGAGGATCACTGCGGCCAGGAATGCACCGAGTGCGAAGTAGTTGATGCCGAATCCGACGATGACCGGTGTCAACACTGCGAGCAATGCAGGCGTGGTGAGTTCACGCAGCGACGCCTTGGTGCAGATGTCGATGACGGGGCCGTAGTCGGGTTTCTTGGTGCCGGCCATGATGCCACCGTCCTTGAATTGCGCGCGTACTTCCTGCACCACCACGCCAGCGGTGCGACCCACTGCGCGAATGGCGAGCGCCGAGAACATGAACGCAATCGAGCCACCAATGAGCAAACCGATGAAGGTCTTCACGTCGGCGACGTTGATTTGTGTTTCAGCGGCCTGGAAGATGGCATCACCCTTCAGCAATTCGCCGGCTGCGTCCTTCAACTTGAGTTGGCCGGCGATGGTCTCGATGTACGAGGCAAACAGCGCCACTGCGGCGATGACCGCCGAACCAATCGCAAAGCCCTTGGTGACGGCCTTGGTGGTGTTGCCCACTGCGTCGAGGCTCACCATGATCTTGCGTGGCTCACCCTCGAATTCGCCGGCCATTTCGGCAATTCCTGCCGCGTTATCGGCCACTGGTCCGAAAGTGTCTTCCGACACGATCACACCCGTGGTGGCCAGCATGCCCATGCCGCACAAAGCGACGAGGTACAGCGAAAGCAGGATGTTGCCGCCACCCAACCAAAGCGTGCCACCAAGCGAGATGGCAATGCAGATGATTGCGTACACCGACGACTCGAGACCCGATGCCGTACCCGACAACACCACGGTTGCGGGGCCGGTTTCGGCTGATGCTGCGATTTCTTCCACTGGGCCGTACTCGGTACCGGTGAAGTATTCGGTGAGTCGGCTCAACACTTGTGCGAGAACCAAACCGATCAGCACGGCACCAAAGACGCGCCAGCCAATTCCCGAAATGGCAACCACGTTGTTCGCATCGCCGAAAACGTTGGTGTTCTTCGCCGGATTACCGATGTAGTACAGCGACAACAGCAGCGTTCCAATCACGGTGATGATGCCAGCCATCAAGAAGCCACGGTTGATCGGCTTCAAGGCATTCGTTTCACCTTCCTTGGCTCGCACTGCGAACACACCTGCGATGGATGCGACCACACCGATTGCACGTGCGGCGAGTGGGAATACCAAGCCGAGCGCTGGGTTGAGACCGACGGAGTTGAACGCCGCCACTCCGAGGATGATCGACGCAACGAGCGTTACTTCGTAGCTCTCGAACAAGTCGGCGGCCATACCAGCACAGTCGCCCACGTTGTCGCCCACGTTGTCGGCGATAACGGCCGGGTTGCGTGGGTCATCCTCCGGGATTCCTGCCTCGACCTTTCCGACCAAGTCGGCACCGACGTCGGCTGCCTTGGTGAAGATTCCGCCGCCCACGCGCAAGAACAACGCGATGAGTGAGCCACCGAAACCGAAACCGACGAGCATCGCCGAAGAGGTGTTCTGGAACAGCGCGATGATGATCGTGGCGCCCAACAAACCGAGGCCCACGGTGAACATGCCGGCCACGCCGCCCGTACGGAAGGCGACCTCGAGTGCTTCACGCATCGACCCACGACGCGCTGCAGCTGCGGTACGAATGTTTCCACGAGTCGCGAGTGTCATACCGATGTAGCCGGTGAGACCCGACGCCACACAGCCCAGCAAGAAGGCGATGGTGCGGAAGATGCCCGACGACACGAAGCTCAGTGCGGTATCGCCATTCGGCTTCTCGATTGCCACGGAGGTGACGAACACGATGATGGCCACCGGTACGAGGATCATGCCGATGGTGCGGAACTGACGCTTGAGATACGCCCACGCGCCAACCTGAATCGCCGTGGCGATTTCCTTCATCTTCGGGGTGCCTTCGTCCTGGGCGAGCACCGACTTCACGAGGAAGAG
>Ga0075458_10000365_pt1 | contig 14733 bp, 16 predicted proteins | sample DEB3_08_DNA_FD_77576 | JGI IMG/M metagenome (GOLD analysis project Ga0075458, IMG submission 77576) | Aqueous microbial communities from the Delaware River and Bay under freshwater to marine salinity gradient to study organic matter... | ecosystem: Environmental > Aquatic > Marine > Coastal ... | reverse complement strand
ACTGTGCTGGACCGCGTTGGCGCCTTGCTGCTGGGCCTGTCCATGGCTCTGCTGACCTGGCGATCAGCGCTGGGGGGAATGAGCGCCTGGAGCACGCAATCGGGCAGCATGATGCTCGGTTTTCCGGAGTGGGTTGTGTATTGCCTCATGGTCCCTCCGCTGGCCCTGACCGGACTGATTGCCCTGTGGCAGGCTGCCACCGGATTCGATGAGGGGGAGTCCGGCTGATGTCCCCCTTGGCTTTGACCCTGATGATTTTTGCAATCATGTTGGTGCTGATGGCACTGCGCACGCCGATTGCCATTTCAATGTTTGTGGCTGGCTGTGTTGGCTATGTGACACAGACGGGCTGGCTGCCTTTGGCCAACTTTCTCAACACCCAGGCCTTTGCGCGTTTTGCAAGCTACGACCTGTCGGTGATTCCCCTGTTTATTCTGATGGGTCACTTCGCCACCCAGGGTGGCATCTCCAAGGCGTTGTTCGGCTTTGCCAGTGCGGTCATGGGTCGGCTACGGGGAGGTCTGGCTATGGCCTCGGTGCTGGCCAGCGCCGCCTTTGGTGCCATCTGCGGCTCCTCGGTGGCAACCGCAGCCACGGTCACTTCGGTCGCCTTACCTGAAATGAAACGCCACGGCTACTCGGGCCGTCTGGCCACGGGTACTCTGGCCGCCGGGGGCACCCTGGGTATTTTGATTCCGCCCTCTGTCCCCTTGGTGATTTACGCCATCCTGACCGAGCAGAACATCGCCAAGTTGTTTGCAGCGGCCATGGTGCCGGGTCTGATCGCCATGTTGGGCTACATGATCGCTATCGCACTCTATGTGCGCCTGGTGCCCGGTCAGGCACCGGAACATGACGTGGTGCAGGAAAAGCTGACCGTCCGCTCGCTGGCCGGTGTATTGCCCATTGCCCTGATTTTCCTGCTGGTCTTTGGCGGCATCTATGGTGGCATCTTCACCCCTACCGAAGGCGCCGCCATTGGCGCGGCGGCCACTTTTGTGGCAGCCCTCCTCAAACGCGAACTGACGCTGCCCAAGATCAAGCAGTGCTTTTACGCCACCGCCGAAGGTTCCGCCATGATCTTCATGATTTTCATTGGCGCAGACCTGATGAATGCGGCTCTGGCACTGACCCAGGTCCCCAACCAACTTGCCGCCCTGGTTTCCGGTTGGGGCTTGTCGCCACTGCTGGTGGTGTCTGCCATCATGTTGTTTTATGTGGTGCTGGGTGCGGTCATGGATGAGTTGTCCATGATCCTGCTGACCATTCCGATCTTCTTCCCCATGGTGATCGGACTGGATTTTGGGATGCCCAGAGAATCGGTGGCCATCTGGTTTGGCATCATGGTGCTGATGACCGTCGGCTTTGGCCTGCTGGCCCCACCCGTTGGTCTGAATGTGTACGTGGTCAATGGAATGGCCAAGGATGTGCCCATCTCTGAAAGTTACCGGGGCGTGCTCCCGTTTCTCGCCAGCGACGTGATTCGCACCCTGCTGTTGCTGTTCTTTCCGGCCATATCCCTATGGCTGGTCAAATACATCGGGTGAGGGTTTACCCCTAACACAGATTGTCCATAATGACTTGTGTTTTACTTTTGAAAAATTAGGAGGCTTTCATGATTGATCGTCGTAAATTGCTCAAGTCCACGGCCGCTGCAGCAGTGCTCGGTGCGCCTGCCCTGGCTTCGCAGGCGCAGCAGGCAGTGACCCTCAAATTTCACACCTTCATGTCACCCATGTCGGGGGTCTGGCTGACCATGCACAAACCCTGGATGGAAAAGGTCGAGAAGGAATCAGGTGGCCGCATCAAGTTTGAAGCCTACCCTGCGATGCAGCTCGGCGGATCGCCGGTTCAACTTTATGACCAGGCCCGTGACGGTGTGGTCGACATTGTCTGGACCCTGCCGGGCAACACCGCCGGGCGCTTTCCCCGGATCGAGGTTTTTGAGCTGCCCTTCATGCTTAACAATGCCGAAGCCACCTCGAAGGCCTATTGGGAATATGTCCAGACCATGGCCCCCGATGAATTCAAGGAAACCCATGTGCTGGCCCTGCATGTTCACGGGCCAGGCATGTTCCATTCCAAGGACAAGCAGATCAAATCGGCGGCCGACCTGCGCGGCATGAAAGTTCGTGGCCCGACCCGCCAGGTCACCAAGTTGCTGCAGTCCATTGGAGCCACACCGGTTGGCATGCCCCTGCCGCAAATTCCGGATGCCCTCTCCAAGGGGACCATCGACGCCTGCGCCATTCCCTGGGAAGTGGTGCCTGCCGTCAAGGTCAATGAGTTAACCAAGTACCACAGCGAGTTCCCGTCTGACATGCCCGGGCTCTACACCACCACGTTCGTGATGGCCATGAACAGGAAGAAGTATGAGTCCTTGCCGCCCGACCTGAAAAAGGTGATCGACAACAACTCCGGGCTGGCCACCTCTGGCTGGCTGGGCAAAGTTCAGCAGGGCAATGATGTGCCTGGGCGCAAGACAGCGGTTGACCGCAATAACACCATCTACCAATTCACCAAGGCACAGACTGAAGAGTTTGCCAAGCTCTCCAGCAATGTGGACGATGAATGGGTGGCCGACATGAACAAGCGCGGCTTTGACGGCAAGAAGTTGCTCAGCACGGCCAAAGCACTGATTGCCAAGCATGGCAAGGGCTGAGGCCTGCTCCCGGCTTTTGCAGGGGCTCCTTCGGGAGCCCTTTTGTCTTGCCGATGCAATAAACTCCGGTCATGCAACGTAGCGCCATCAAGCATTGTCGAAACTGCGGCGTCGCCGTGGTCTACCGAATACCGGATGATGGTGATACCAAGGAGCGGGCGGTATGCCCCGCCTGCGCCACCATCCATTACGAAAACCCCCTCAATGTGGTCGGCACAGTGCCCTACTTTGGCGACAAGGTCCTGCTCTGTAAGCGCAATATCGAACCCCGCTTTGGCAAGTGGACCCTGCCCGCCGGCTTTCTGGAGCTCGGCGAGACCACTGCCCAGGGAGCGCTGCGAGAAACCAGCGAGGAAGCTGGGGCTGTGATCGAAATGGAAGGCCTGTTCAGCATTCTCAACATTGCCCGCGTTGGTCAGGTGCACCTGTTTTACCGGGCCCGCCTGCTGAGCGACCAGTTCGACCCGGGGGTTGAAACCATCGAGGCCCGTCTTTATGCAGAAGACGAAATTCCCTGGGATGACATTGCGTTTCGCTCAGTCAAGGAAACCTTGGACCTGTTTTTCTCCGACCGGCGGCGCGGTCAGTTCGGCATTCACCATGTCGACATCGTCTGAGTCGTTTGATTAGCTCTCCTTCCCTACTCATCACCCACGAACCCATGAAGTTGCATGAATCCATATTGGGCGATGTGGCGGCTATCCAAACCATCCGCCGTGACCTGCATGCCCATCCCGAGCTCGGTTATCAGGAGCAAAGAACTTCCGATCTGATTGCTAGCCAGCTCCAGCAGTGGGGCATCGAAGTGAACCGGGGACTAGGTGGTACCGGGGTGGTGGGCATCATCCGTGGACGCGATGGTGGCGCCAACCATCGCGCATTGGGCATTCGGGCCGATATGGACGCCCTGCCCCTGCAGGAACTCAACACCTTTGCCCACGCCAGTCAGCACCCTGGCAAGATGCACGCGTGTGGCCATGACGGTCATATGGCCATGCTCTTGGCTGCAGCGCAGCAGCTGGCACGCCAGCGCAGCTTTGATGGCACGGCCTACATGATCTTTCAACCGGCTGAAGAAGGCGGTGGCGGCGCCAAGGCCATGATTGATGATGGCCTGTTTGAAAAATTTCCGATGGAAGCGGTTTTCGGTGTCCACAACTGGCCAGGCGACCAGGTCGGCAAATTCGCTGCCAGCCCAGGCCCGGTCATGGCTTCGAGCAACCGCTTCAGGATCACCATTCACGGCAAGGGCAGCCATGCGGCCATGCCCAATAACGGCATCGATCCGGTGCCTGTGGCCTGCCAGTTGACCGAGGCCTTTCAGACCATCATGACGCGCAACAAGAAACCCATTGACAGCGCTGTCATCTCCGTCACCATGATTCACGCTGGTGAGGCCCCCAATGTGGTGCCTGACCGTTGCGAGCTACAGGGCACAGTTCGCACCTTTTCCCTGGACGTGCTGGATCTGATCGAGCAGCGCATGCGCGACATTTCCCATCATCTTTGCGCCGCCTTTGGCGCGCACTGCGAATTCGAATTCGTGCGCAGCTACCCGCCCACGGTCAACAGCGCTTACGAAGCCGATTTCATCCGCCGCGTCATGGCCCAGATCGTTGGCCAACACAATGTGATCGTGCAGGAACCGACCATGGTGTCGGAAGATTTTTCCTTCATGCTGCAGGCCTGTCCCGGCACCTATGGCTTTCTTTACAACGGGGATGGTTCACACCGCGAACCAGGCCATGGCGGCGGCCCCTGCACCTTGCACAACACCAGTTACGACTTCAACGATGACCTGATTCCCCTGGGAGCCACCCTCTGGGTTGAATTGGTCCAGCAGTGGCTGGGAACTGCGCTACCGCAAAACCGCAGTTGATGAGGCGGGTTGCCGGGGCCGGGCTGGCAGTCCTTGGCAAATTCTTGGCATGGATCAGCGTGCGCTGTGCAGCCAACCAGCGGCCAGCCATTGGCCCAGCAAATCCAGCGCCTCGGGGCTGAGCTGAGCCCGCTTACTTGCGGGCAGGCTACGCCGGTCAGCCAATTCGTGCATCAGGCGGGCATCGCGGCCACCCGCCCGAAAGCTCTCGCCGTTGATGAAGATGTGCCGATCATCGTAGAGCATGCGCGTGCGCCGATCCAGTTTGATTGCGCCACGCAAGCTTGGTTTGGGTGCTGATTCGAACCAGACATTTGGCTTGGGTTCGCTGAGCAACTCCCCCAGGGCGCGAGCCAGGGCCTGCGGATCTCGCAGCGCGGCCTGGATGGCCTGCTGCGCAAAATCCTGCAAGGCGTGCGGAATGGCCGCGGGTTGCTGCACCGCCTCCTGCTTCGGGTCACGGTAACGCTGGGCGTCGAATGACTGCGCGGCCTCATCACCAAGCCGGGTCAGGAGTTCCTGCGCCAGTTCAGCCCGTGCCGGGGAACGAAAACCGATTGAGTAAGTCATGCACTCGCCACCCTCGGCCACTCCATCGTGGGCATAGTGCTGGGGCAGGTAAAGCATGTCACCGGGCGCCAGAACAAATTCCTGTTCCGGCTCGAAGTTCGCCAGAATCTTGACCGCTGTATCGGCCCGCAGGGTGGGATCGAACTTTTTGGCCAGACGCCAGCGCCGCTGCCCCTGGGCTTGCAGCAGAAACACATCGTAACTGTCATAGTGCGGGCCCACCCCACCACCTTCTGTGGCAAAGCTGATCATCAGGTCATCCAGCCGGGCATCCGGGACAAACCTGAACTGCTGCAGCAATTCGTGGGCTGCATCATGGTGCAGGTCAACCCCCTGGACCAGCAGCGTCCAGTCCGGCGTACTAAGCTTGGGAAGATCTCGGCGCGCAAACGGCCCGTGCTGAACCCGCCAGTGCGGCTGCCCAGGCGCATGTCGGGCTATCAAGCGCGACTCCACCTCCTCACGACTGGCCAGCGCAAACAACTCGCTGCGGCTGAGCACGGGGCTGAAGCCTGGAAAGGCCTGCCGAATCAGCAGCGGCTTCTTGTGCCAGTGGCGGCGCATGAAGGTTTGCGGGCTGATTGCGCCAAGCAGCATCAGGGCGATAGATGGATCCATGCACAGCACTTTACCGCAGGGGCGCTATATTCGCGGTATGGATATCAATCAACAATGCGTGGTAGCACTGACCTGGACCCTCAGCGACACACTGGGCGAGGAACTGGATGTGCTGGATAAGCCGGTCGAGTTTCTCGTTGGCGGCGATGACTTGTTCAAGAAGATAGAGGACGCACTACAAGGCCACCGTCAGGGAGCGCTGGTGAAAATCCAGCTCGAACCGGAGGAAGCTTTTGGCGAATACGACGAAGCGCTGGTCTTTCTGGAGGCGCGCAAGCTCTTTCCGCCGGAGCTGGAAGAGGGCATGACCCTGGAAGGCACCGCCCTGCCGGCCGGCTGCAACCCGCAGGCCCCGAAAAACATGATCTATACCGTCACCGAGCTGTACCCTGAACATGTGGTGCTCGATGGCAACCATCCGCTGGCCGGCATTGCGCTGCGCCTGACGCTGAGGGTGCAAGGGGTCCGCGAAGCCACTGAAGAAGAAATCGGTCGCGGTTCGGCTGGCACCGGTTTCTTTCGTATCGCCCCGCCGCATGAACACGGCCCGGGCAGCAACCATCTCCATTAGCGTCCAACCTGATCATTCCCAGGTCGCCGGGGTAGTCCGACCAAGGGGAACAGGGCTACACGCAGTGCGCGCGCCCTGAGCGGAGACTATTTTTTACCGGTCGAGCCGTACCCGCCTGCGCCCCGTGCAGTGACAGCATCGAATTCATCAACCCGGTTGAACTGGGCTTGCACCACCGGCACGATCACCAGTTGTGCGATGCGCTCCATGGGCTCGATGGTGAAGGCCAGATCACTCCGGTTCCAGGCGCTCACCATCAACTGCCCCTGGTAATCGCTGTCAATCAGGCCCACCAGGTTGCCCAACACAATGCCATGCTTGTGGCCCAGACCTGAACGCGGCAGGATCAGCGCGGCATAGCCCGGGTCAGCCAAGTGAATAGCCATGCCGGTGGGCACCAGTTGCCAGGCGTTGGGGGCCAACGTCAATGGCTCGTTCAAACAGGCCCGAAGGTCCAGGCCAGCGCTACCGGGAGTGGCATAGCTTGGCAGCTGCTCATCCAGGCGAGGATCAAGAATCTTGACATCGATCTTCATGTTTTTTGGAAAAAATCAGTTTTCAAGTGCCGGGCAATTTCACAGACCAACTGTCGCGCCAGGCTCAGCTTGTCCGATCGCGCCAGTTCACGGGTGCCCTGTTCATCGACCAGCAGCAGAGCGTTGTCGTCCTGCCCGAAAGTTGCCGGCCCAATATTGCCCACCAGGAGCGGAACCCCCTTGCGCAGCCGCTTGGCCTGGGCATTGGCCTGCAACGCCTCGCTCTCGGCGGCAAATCCGACACACAAGAGTGCACCTGAGCGGGCCCGCGTTGACTGGGCCAAACTCGCCAGGATGTCAGGGTTTTCAACAAAACTCAGGGTGGGTGGCTGGCCGGAGCCGTCCTTTTTGATCTTCTGCTCAGCCATGCTCGCTGGCCGCCAGTCGGCCACCGCAGCAGTGGCAATAAACACCGAGGCTTCGCTCGCCTCGGCCTGTACGGCCTGCTGCATCTGCAGCGCCGAACGCACATCGATTCGCAGTACGCCCCGCGGGGTGGCCAGCGCCACCGGTCCGGCCACCAGGGTCACCTCGGCCCCGGCCTCGCGAGCCGCACGCGCAACGGCAAATCCCATCTTGCCGCTGGACAGATTGGTCACCCCACGCACCGGGTCAATCGCCTCGTAGGTCGGGCCTGCGCTGACAAGGACACGTTGCCCTTTCAATACCTTGGGCTGAAAAAAGGCCACCAGTTCCTGCAGCAGTTCGGCTGGCTCGAGCATGCGCCCATCGCCTACCTCGCCGCAGGCCTGTTCACCCACACCAACCCCAAGCACCTGCGCCCCATCTGACTGGAGCTGCACCACATTGCGCTGCGTGGCCGGGTGGGCCCACATCTCGCGGTTCATGGCCGGTGCAATCAGCAGGGGCACCGACTCGATCGGCCGGGCCAGACACATCAGACTGAGCAGGTCATCGGCTCGTCCATGCAAGAGCTTGGCCATGAAATCTGCGCTGGCAGGCGCAATCAGAATGGCATCGGCCTCGCGACTGAGGTTGATATGGGCCATGTTGTTGGCTTCGCGCGCATCCCACTGGGAATGGTAGACCGTGCGGTTGGACAAAGCCTGCATGGTGACCGGCGTGATGAAATGCTCGGCCCCCTCGGTCATCACGACCTGCACCGTCGCGCCCTCCTTGATCAGGGCGCGGCATAGCTCGGCCGACTTGTAGCAGGCAATGCCCCCCGTCAGCCCCAAAACAATGTGTTTTCCAGCCAAGTCGTTCATGGACTGCAATGTAGCATCTTGGCCAAACCCGGCATTGGCAACGCACACTCCACCCCTATAATCTCGCTTTACCACCTCCTCGAACCTGCGCGTTCGACCTGACATGACCAAATTTGTCTTCGTCACCGGCGGTGTGGTGTCTTCCCTGGGCAAGGGAATCGCCTCAGCGTCTTTGGCCGCGATCCTTGAATCGCGGGGCCTCAAAGTCACTCTCATCAAGCTCGATCCCTACCTGAATGTTGACCCCGGCACCATGTCGCCGTTCCAGCATGGTGAGGTGTTCGTCACTGATGACGGCGCTGAAACCGACCTCGATCTGGGCCATTACGAGCGTTTCATCGAAACCCGGATGAAGAAAACCAACAACTTCACCACCGGCCAGATTTACAAGAGCGTGCTGGAAAAGGAGCGCCGGGGCGACTACCTGGGCAAGACCGTTCAGGTCATCCCCCATGTGACCAATGAAATTCAGGAATTCATCAAGCGTGGCGCGGGTTACGGCACCAGCGATGCGGTGGATGTGGCCATTGTCGAAATTGGCGGCACGGTTGGCGATATCGAATCCTTGCCTTTTCTGGAGGCAGTGCGTCAGCTCAGCCTGAAGCTTGGGCCCAACACCTGCGCCTTTGTGCACCTGACCTATCTGCCCTGGATTGCCGCGGCCGGCGAACTCAAGACCAAGCCCACCCAGCACACAGTGCAAAAACTGCGCGAAATCGGTATCCAGCCCGATGCCCTGCTGTGCCGCGCCGACCGCCCGATTCCCGCGGACGAGCGCGACAAAATCTCCCTCTTCACCAATGTGGCTCAGTGGGGCGTGATCTCGATGCCGGATGTGGACACCATCTACAAGGTACCTCGCGTTTTGCATGAGCAAGGTCTGGACGGACTGATTTGCGACAAGCTGCGGCTCAACACGCCGCCAGCCAACCTCAAGCGCTGGGATGCGCTGGTCTATGAAACCGAACACCCGCAAGGTGAGGTCACCATTGCCATGGTCGGCAAGTATGTTGACCTTTCAGACAGCTACAAGTCGGTCAACGAGGCCTTGCGCCATGCCGGCATGAAAAACCATGTGCGGGTCAAGATCGAGCATGTGGATTCCGAGTCGATTCATAACGATGCCCCCGCGCGGCTGGCCAAGTACGACGCCATACTGGTGCCCGGGGGTTTTGGCAAACGCGGCGTCGAAGGCAAGATTAGCACCGCGCGTTTTGCCCGCGAACAGAAGGTGCCCTACCTGGGCATCTGCCTGGGCATGCAGGTGGCCACGATCGAATTTGCCCGCCATGTGGCTGGGCTGGCTGGCGCCAACAGCACAGAGTTTGACCCCGAATGCGCCAATCCGGTAATTGCCCTCATCACTGAGTGGAAGGACGCTGATGGCTCCATCCAAACCCGTCATGCCAACTCCGATCTGGGTGGCACCATGCGACTGGGGGCTCAAAGCTCGGATGTGGCCAAGGGCACCCTGGCCCATCTGATCTATGGTGATGTGGTCACAGAACGTCACCGTCACCGCTACGAGGCCAATGTTCATTACCTGGATGCGCTGCGTCAGGCCGGTCTGGTAATCTCAGCACTCACCCAGCGTGAACACCTGACCGAAATCGTTGAATTGCCCCAAAGCGAACACCCCTGGTTTGTTGGTGTGCAATTCCACCCTGAGTTCAAGTCCACCCCCTGGGATGGTCACCCGCTGTTCAATGCCTTTATCAAGGCCGCGCTGGAACATCAGGCGCTGCAGCAGGGTTCCAACAAGACCCTGAAGGTCGTGGCATGAAGTTGTGTGGCTTTGACGTCGGACTCGATCAGCCCTTTTTTCTCATTGCCGGCACCTGCTCCATTGAAGGACTTGAGATCAGTCTGGAGGTGGCGGGGCAACTCAAGCAAACTTGCGAAGCGCTGGGCATCCCCCTGATCTACAAGGGCTCCTTTGACAAGGCCAACCGTTCCTCGGGCACCACCCGGCGTGGCCTGGGCATCGAAGCTGGCCTGAAGATTCTGGAACAAGTGCGCCGCCAGATTGGTGTGCCGGTGCTGACCGATGTTCATGACGAGGCTCAGGTTGCTGAGGTAGCCAGCGTGGTCGATGTGCTGCAGACACCTGCTTTTCTGTGTCGCCAGACTGACTTCATCCATGCCGTGGCCAGGTCGGGCAAACCGGTGAACATCAAGAAGGGCCAGTTTCTCGCACCCTGGGACATGAAGAACGTGATCGACAAGGCCCGCGCCGCCGCCATCGACGCCGGTCTGGACCCTGATCGCTTCCTCGCCTGTGAGCGTGGCGTGAGCTTTGGTTACAACAATCTGGTAGCTGACATGACCAGCCTGGCTGAAATGCGCAACACTGGAGCGCCAGTGGTGTTTGACGTGACCCACTCGGTGCAAAAGCCCGGTGGTTTGGGGCAAGCAAGCGGTGGCGCCCGCGAGATGGTGCCAGTGCTGGCCCGAGCCGGTGCGGCCGTGGGCGTGGCGGGTTTCTTCATGGAAACCCACCCCAAGCCTGAAGAGGCCTGGTCGGACGGCCCCAATGCGGTCCCGCTACGGCACATGAAAGCACTGCTTGAGACATTGGTGGCGCTGGATCAGGTCACCAAGCGTAACGGTTTTCTTGAAAACAGCTTTAACTGACAGACTACCCAGGAGTTCACTATGCCCGCTGCCTACGTACTTGGCGACATCAAGGTTTCCGACCCGGAGAAATACAAGCAATACATGGCTGCAGCCCCCGCGGCCATCAAGGCCCATGGAGGGGAATATCTGGTGCGTGGCGGTCGCCATGAAACATTGGAAGGTGACTGGAATCCAAATCGTCTGGTTGTGTTGCGCTTTCCGAGTTACGAACACGCCAAGGCTTTTTACGATGGCGAAATGTACAAGGCGGCCCGCGCCAAGCGTGCCGGTGCCACCGAGTTTTTCAATCTGACCCTGGTTGAGGGCGCTGACGCTCCCACTACCTGAGCGGCCGATCATCTGAAATCAGAATTGACAAACCTTTACCTAGTTAGTATCAGTGAAAGAAAAAAATGAGCGCTATTGTTGACATCGTCGGCCGGGAAATTCTGGACAGCCGAGGCAATCCCACCGTCGAATGTGACGTCCTCCTGGAATCGGGCACCATGGGCCGTGCTGCCGTCCCATCCGGCGCCTCCACCGGAAGCCGTGAAGCCATCGAACTGCGCGATGCAGACCCCGGGCGCTATCTGGGCAAGGGTGTGCTCAAGGCGGTTGAGAATATCAATACCGAGATCAGCGAAGCCGTACTTGGCCTGGACGCCTCCGAGCAAGCCTTTCTGGACAAGACCCTGATCGATCTGGACGGCACCGACAACAAGAGCCGGCTGGGTGCCAATGCCATGCTGGCCGTCTCCATGGCAGTGGCTCGTGCCGCTGCCGAGGAAGTCGGCCTGCCGCTTTACCGCTACTTTGGCGGCATGGGCGGCATGCAGATGCCGGTGCCGATGATGAATGTCATCAACGGTGGCGCCCACGCCAACAACAACCTTGATCTGCAGGAACTGATGATCATTCCGGTGGGCGCTCCCAGCTTTCGCGAAGCCGTCCGCTATGGCGCCGAGGTGTTTCATGCCCTCAAGAAAATCATTCACGACAAAGGCATGAGCACGGCGGTCGGCGATGAGGGTGGTTTTGCCCCCAGTGTGGCCAGCCATGAGGCGGCCATCCAATTGATTCTGCAGGCCATCGATCAAGCCGGATTCACTGCGGGCGAGCAAATTGCCCTGGGCCTGGACTGTGCTGCCAGCGAGTTCTATAAGGACGGTCAATACCGCCTGAGCGGAGAGGGCCTGACGCTGAACGCTGCCGAGTGGACCGACATCCTGGCCAGCTGGTGCGAAAAATATCCGATCATCAGCATCGAAGACGGCATGCATGAAGGCGACTGGGACGGCTGGAAGCATCTGACACAACGGCTCGGAAGCAAGATCCAGTTGGTGGGTGATGACCTGTTTGTCACCAACACCAAGATCCTCAAGGAAGGCATCGACAAACGCATCGCCAACTCGATTCTCATCAAGATCAATCAGATCGGCACGCTGAGCGAGACCTTTGCCGCCATCGAAATGGCCAAGCGCGCCAGCTATACCGCCGTCATCAGCCACCGCTCCGGCGAGACCGAAGACAGCACAATTGCCGACATTGCCGTGGGCACCAACGCCGGACAAATCAAGACCGGGTCCATGAGCCGCTCGGATCGCATGGCCAAGTACAACCAGTTGCTGCGCATCGAGGAAGACCTGGGTGAGGTAGTCAGCTATCCCGGCCGTTCGGCCTTCTACAACCTGAGGTAGATCTTGCCCTTGTTTTTCAACCCCCCCTCTGTCCTGGGATGAGTCATGGGTTCACGCCTTGCCTCAGCCCTCCTGATCGGCCTGCTGGCGGTGATTCAGGTCCAGCTTTGGGTGGGCCGAGGCAGCGTCCCCAGTGTGACTGAGATGCGGCAGGAGTTTGAGGTTCAGAAGCAGAAAAATGCGCTGGCCAGGCTAAACAATGAACGGTTGGCGGCAGAAGTTCAGGATTTGAAAACCGGATTGGACATGGTGGAAGAGAAAGCTCGCCATGAGCTTGGCATGGTCAAGCCCGACGAAATCTTTGTCCAGTACAAGCGCCCCTGATCGGCCCGCACTTTCACAAACTTTCGCATACGGGCGCATACCGACATGAGTAGGCACATTCAGTCGCGGAAATTCAGGTTCAGATGAAGCGCATTGGCATTCTGGGGGCATCCCATAGTGGCAAATCCTGGCTGGCCGCTCAATTGCGGCGCGTCCGGCCCGACCTCAAGGTCATGGACAACCCGCCGATCAGCAACTGGCCGATGGATCCAACGGCCGATCTGTTCCTGTTGATGGGGATGGATTTACCGGGCTGCGTCAGCCAGGAAGATGCCGGTCTGCGCAGCAGCCTTGCGGCGCAAGGCCTGACCTATGCCGTGGTGTACGGCCAGGGCCAGGAGCGCTTGCGCAATGCGCTGCGCCTGATCGAGCCAGAACCGACTCAGACACCCCGGTGGACCAGCTTCTGCGAGTCCTGCTCAGACCCCGAGTGCGAACATCTGCTGTTTACTGGACTGAGTCGCTCGATGGCGGCTGGTCCTCTGCAAGCGTAAACAGCTGCTCAACATCCACGCTGTCAAATCGGTAGTGGGCCCCGCAAAACTCACACCCAACCTCAATCGTGCCACGCTCGGCAATGATTTCGTGTGCCTCATGGGAGCCCAGCCCGCGAATCATCGCGGCCACCCGCTGACGGCTGCAACTGCAGGCAAATCGCGGGGCGCTCTGGCCGACCAGTGGCTCAAAGCGCTCCAGCTTTTCTTGCCAGAACAGGCGATGCAGCACGGTATCCACATCCAGGCCGAGTAACTCCTGCGGCTTGAGGCTTGCGGCCAGTATGGCAATACGCCGGTAATGTTCATCCTGCTCCTGTGGATCGAGTCCCTTCAAATTTCGCCCGCCCTGCACAGGCATGCGCTGAATCAACAGGCCGGCAGACACCTTGCTGTCGGCCGCCAGTACCAGAATCGATTCAAGTTGCTCGCTTTGCCGCATATAGTGCTGCAGAGCCTGGGCCATGGAATCGAGTTTTTTCTGCTCGCCATCGACCAGCGACACCACGCCCTGATAAGGTTGTTGGCCGGGTTGCCGATTTGCCGGATCCAGGGTAATGGCACAGCGCCCCATGCCATGCACATTGACCAGGTCGCTCATCGACGACACCTCGCTCACCTCGCCACGCACCGTGGCACTGGCTCGCAGGCTCAAATCAGACTTGACCTCGACAACGGCCACCTTGAGAGGACCGTCGCCAAAAACCTGGAACACCAGCGCACCGTCAAACTTGATATTGGCCTGCAACAACACCCCGGCGGCCAGCATTTCGCCCAACAGGTTCTGCACCGGCATGGGGTAAGGGTTGCTGGCACGACGCTGCAAAATTTCGGCCCAGGCGTCGGTCAGTCGAACCAACATGCCACGCACCGGCAGCCCTTCGAAAATGAATTTATGAAGCTCTGACACGGTGGGGTCAACCGATCTTCTTCAAGCCTGCACGGAACCGTTTCGCATTGTCCACATAGTGTTGGGTAATTCGCCTTAATCCGTCAATTTGCTCAGGTGTCAGTTGTCTGACAACCTTGGCCGGGCTACCCAAAATCATGGATCCGTCTGGAAACTCCTTGCCTTCGGTCACCAGCGCGCCGGCCCCGACCAGGCAGTTCTTGCCGATCCTGGCGTGGTTGAGAACGACGGCACCAATCCCGATCAGTGAACCCTCACCAATGGTGCAGCCATGCAGCATCACCTTGTGGCCGACTGAAACGTTGTCCTCCAGAGTGAGGGGCACCCCCTCATCGGCGTGCAGCACGCTGCCATCCTGCACATTGCAGTTGCGCCCGATATGGATGTGCTCCGAGTCACCACGCAGCACACAGCCAAACCAGACGCTGGCGTTTTCTTCCAGATTCACCTTGCCGATAACTTCAGCGCTATCTGCAACATAAGCGTTCCTGCCCAGTTTAGGCGCATGGCCGTCGAGTTCATAGATTGCCATTTTTGTGTTCTTTCACTGATGTGGCTTCGATTGTACGAACGTAATCAAGACGCCCTGGTCCTGATCGGCAAGCCCCTCACTGGGCCTGCAACGCC
>Ga0075458_10000364_pt1 | contig 14734 bp, 14 predicted proteins | sample DEB3_08_DNA_FD_77576 | JGI IMG/M metagenome (GOLD analysis project Ga0075458, IMG submission 77576) | Aqueous microbial communities from the Delaware River and Bay under freshwater to marine salinity gradient to study organic matter... | ecosystem: Environmental > Aquatic > Marine > Coastal ... | reverse complement strand
ACGCCGATGCCTGGCTCGTGAATGTGCGAGTACGGCTGCGAGTTCGCGGCGCGAATCACCTCAGAGAGATCAATGCCGTGTCGATCGGCAACGCGCGCGAACTCGTTGGCGAGCGCAATGTTCACGTCGCGATAGGTCGTCTCGGCGAGCTTCGCCATCTCGGCGGCCTCCAGCGTCTGCATCTGCGCGATCGGTGCGTCGAGCACGCTCTCGTAGAAGGCGGTGGCACGCGCCAAGCTGGCGGCGTCGGTGCCACCAACGAGCTTCGGATACGCGGCGAGGTTGCGGAACGTTTGGCCGGTCAACACGCGTTCCGGCGAGAAGCAGCCAAAGACCTTGGCGCCACTCTTGGCAGCAACCTTCGCAACCAGTTCGCGTGTCGTGCCGATCGGCACGGTGGTTTCAAGAATCACGAGTAGGTCGTCGTGCGCACCGGCGATCAGCGTTTCGGTGGCGCCAACGAGCGCCTTGTCGGCGATGCTCCCGTCGTCGCGAACGAGTACGGGCACAACGACAAGTGCAACATCGGCGTCACGCACCGCGGCAGGGCCATCAATCGTGGCGCGTAGGCGACCTGAGGCAACGTGTTCGGCAAGGAGTTCGGGAAGATTCGGCTCGCCACCCCATGGCGCGACACCCGAGTTAATGATGTCGACGAGTGCCTGATTGATGTCGACGGCATGCACGCGCCACCCGTGGGAGGCGAACTGCAGCGCAAGTGGCAGACCGATCTTGCCGGAGCCGATGACGGCGATGGTGCCAACGGTGCCAGGTGCGCCGACCCATGGCTTAGCGGCGACGGGGGTGCCGTGGGTGCAGGGATGCGGCTCAGCGGTAAAGGAGCCGCCGAGCATGGACGTTGCTCGACCGAGTGGATCTGTGGTTCGTGCGCTCATCAGCCCTCCTAGTTCCCTTGGAGGGGATGCTACACCGCGGCGATCGCCTCGAGGTTCGGCCGCACAGGGACGCCGCCGCCACGTGCCGATTCCAGAACGGCGTCGGCGAGGATCACGGCGCGCGCGCCATCGTGGATGCTGACCGCAGGCTTTGCCTCACCACGCGCCGCGGCGAGGAAAGCACTCAGCTCAAGGGCGAGCGGCTCTTGTCGCGCGGCGGGAAGGTCGGCAGTACGACCCGGCTGCACCGGGGCGAATCCATCGAGCATCGCGATCGAGTTAGGATCGGCGCTGGTGAACGAGACGGTGCGCTGCAGCAGGCTCACGTCATACGCCCCAGCGCTGGTCGTGACCAGCAGCTGTCGGCGCTTTGCTGGCGCAAGCCATGAGGCGCGAATGCGCGCAACGGCGCCGCCCGCAAAGGTGAAGAGCGCCTCAGCAAAATCCTCACGCCCCTCAATCAGTCGTGAGCCGGCCACAGCGGTGACCGAGAGTGGCGAGCTGCCGGCAATGGCGCAGGCAAGATCAATGTCGTGCACCATCAGGTCGCGCACCACGCCAACATCGCTGATGCGCTCGGGGAGTGGACTCTCGCGCATCGCCTCGATGGCGTAGAGCGCCTCTCCAGCAGTTCCACCCATCTGTTCGAACAGTCGGGTAACGGCGGGATTGAAGCGCTCCACATGGCCAACCTGCACGATCGCGCCCGCGGCGGTGGCGCGGGCAACGAGGTCAAGCGCCTCGGCGGAATCGGCGGCGAGTGGCTTCTCGACCAGGATTGGAATCTTGCGCTCGATGGCGCGAATCACCAGAGCGGCGTGGAAGCGCGTTGGGGCAGCAATGATCGCCGCCTCGAGGCCCGGATGGTCAAGCAACTCTGCGGCATCGACGTAGGCGGTCGCGGAAGGGGCAACAGCCAGCGCAGCGTCGCGCGCTGCATCAACGGGATCGCTAATTGCCACAATCTCGACGTCGGGGAGTGTGGCGAGTACGCGCAGATGGTTGCGCCCCATGACCCCGAGGCCGATCAGGCCAACCTTCATGCGGGCCAAGCGCTCCCGCCGTGGCGCTCCACGGCGCGTCGCAACGAGGCGGCAACCTCCTCTTGTTCCGCAGCGGTAATTGCGGCGAACATCGGGAGTGAGAGGCAACCCTTCGCCAAGGCATCGGTCACAGGAAGTGCAACGTCGAGTCCGCGTTCCTTAATGTACGGCTGCTGGCTCACCGGAATTGGGTAGTAGATGCCGGTGCCGATCCCATCGTTGGCAAGATCTTTCACGATCTCGTCGCGCGCTGGGCCAACGTGCACGGTGTACTGGTGATAGACGTGCAGATTTCCTGCAAGTGTTCCCTGTCGAACAATTGGTGCACCAGCAAGGAGCGCGTCGTAGCGCGCGGCGGCAGCAACGCGTGCAGCGGTGAACTGTTCGAGCTTGCCGAGCTGCACGGTGCCGATCGCGGCGGCGATGTCGGTCATGCGGTAATTCGTTCCGAGCATCTCGTGCAGGTAGCGCACCTTCATTCCCTGGCTGCGGAAGGTACGCAGCCACTCGTTCAGGGCGTCGTCGTTCGTGGTGATCATGCCCCCTTCACCACTGGTGATGTTCTTGGTGGCGTAGAGCGAGAAGGCACCAACACCGAACGAGCCGGCCTGCTTGCCGTTCTGGGTTGCGCCAACCGCCTGGCAGGCGTCTTCGATCATGGCGAGGTTGTGCTTGGCGGCGAGTGCGCCGAGGGCGTTCATGTCGGCGATGAGGCCAAAGAGGTGCACCGGCATCAGCGCCTTTGTCTTCGGCGTAATGGCTGCGGCGGCTGCCGCTGGATCCATCAACCAGGTGACCGGGTCAATGTCGACAAATCGCGGCGTGGCGCCGGCGCGCAGGATCGCTGCGGCGGTAGCACTAAAGGTGTGACCAACGGTAATGACCTCATCGCCAGGCTTGATGCCGAGCCCCTGAATGATCGCCTCTTCGGCGAGGGTGCCGTTCGCCATGGCGATCGCATGCTTCACGCCAACGAGCTCGGCGAAGCGGCGCTCAAACTCGGCAACGCGTGGACCCTGCGCGAGGGCGCCCGACATGATCGCGTCGGCGGCGGCATCAGCCTCCTCGCGACCAACGGCGGGGCGGGTGATCGGAATGCGAATTGGCGGTGTGCTCATAGCGGGGAGCGTATCAGCGAGCGAAGCGGCGCGCGATAAGAGCGGCTCGGATCGCCTCAGCGGCGCCCCCTGTGGGGAGGGGCCGTGACGCCCGCGCGGCGACCGCCGCAGCACCCGTTGCCGCCTTGACCGTTGCAAGGGCGGCAGCAACGCGACCCGCATCGACACCAATGAGCAGCGACGGGCCAGCTGGATGCAAAAGTTCCGGCCACTCCGTGGTCTCTCGCAAGATCAGCGTTGGGGTGTTGAGCCAGACCGCTTCACGCTGCAGGCCGCCAGAGTCGGTGAGCACGACGGCGGCGTGCGCGGCAAGGGCGAGCGAGTCGAGATAGCCGACGGGTGGCACCAGCTCAACGCCGTCAGGAACGTCGATTCCGTGCGCTGCGATCGCGGCGCTGGTCCCAGGGTGTGCCGCAAAGAGCACCGGAACGCCGAGATGTTCTGCAGCAATTCGCAACGCATCAAGTGCAGCGTTCAGCCGTGTTGCCTCGCGCACATCGGCGCGGTGCAGGGTGGCGTACGAAAACCCTCCGGCGACCAGCGTACGGCCGATATGGAGCGCCGCAGCATCAAGTGCTGCAGTGTTGCGCGCTGTCGGCGCAAGTCGCGCAACGAGGTCACCCATCAGGTCACCAACGACCAGGTTCCCTTCGGTGAGCCCTTCACCGCGCAGCGCCTGCACCGCGGCACCACTGGTGCAGAGTCGTAGCGAAGCGATCTTGTCGACCGCAATCCGATTGCGTTCCTCTGGCATTGACGCATCACCGGAGCGCACCCCCGCCTCAACGTGCACGATTGCCACGCCGCGAGCGTGCGCAGCGAGCGCTCCCGCAAGGGTGGAGTCCGTGTCGCCAAAGACGAGCACGGCATCGGGGTTCGTCTGCGCAAGTGCCGCATCAAGTGCGCGCACCATTGCATCGAGTCGTTCGGCGCCGTGAAGATCTCCGGGCTCAGGGAGGAGAAGGTCGGGAGGGTTCATCCCGAGGTCTCGATAGATCTGGCCGGCAAGCAACTCGTCGTGGTGCTGGGCGGTATCAATAACAAACGGCTCAATCGGTGCTGAGAGGTGCGGACGTAGGGCGGCAAGCTTGATGAGTTGCGGGCGCGTACCGACGATCGCCGTGATGCGCATAGCCCCTCCTCACCCTTGGCGACCGTGCGTGCTGCGATAGACTCGCCGCATGCCGAACCCCGCTCCGCACACCGTACCAAAGGGTGCCCCCCAGCCGAAGCGGCAGGTGGCGATGTTCGTTGCCAACAACATGGTGAGCGATCGCCGCGTGATCCGTGAGGCGGCAACAGTGGCCGCAGCAGGGTACGACGTGACTGTTCATGCCATCGCCCAGCGTCGCGAGAAGCTCCCCACAACAGAGCAGCACCCTGACGGATTCACCATCGTTCGACATCGACTGGGGCTGATTCCGCCCGTCCTGCCGATTCACCCACGTCTGCTCGCTCTACTTCTGCATCCGTTCTGGTGTGCGCTTGCCATCGCCGTCGCCGTTGCGCGAAAGGTGCGCCTCCCTCTTGGGGGCGCCGCACTTCTTGCTATTCGCTGGACCGCCTGGGCAACGCTTGCCGCACGCGGGGCAAGCTCCGCACAGATCCTGCATGCCCACGATCTATCGGGTGCACTCCCTGCGCTCGCAACGCTGCGCACCAATCCCAGTGCCGTGCTGCTCTACGACAGCCACGAAGTCTTTCTTGAGAGCGGCCGGTGGGCGAAGAGCCCCGCGTTCATTCGGCGCATACTCGCGAACCGTTTCGAACAGCCTGCCCTCCGACGAACAGCGGCACTCATTGCGGTGAACCCCCAGGTCATCGAAGAGCTCGCCAAGCGCTACGAGATTCCAGAGCGACAGGTGGTGACGTACAACTGCCCACCTGCGTGGAACCCTGAACCGCGCGGCACCGAGTTGCGCGCCGCCATTGGCGTCGGCGCCGACGCGCAGGTGGTCTTGTATCACGGTGGATTCTCAGCTCATCGCGGGCTCGAAGAGCTCCTCGTTGCGATTCGCGATCCACGCCTCGCCGCAGCGCATCTCGTCTTTCTTGGTTACGGCCCACTCGAATCGACGTTGCGCGCCGCCGCAGCGGAACCGGCGCTGGCCGGTCGCGTGCATGTGTTGAAGGCGGTGGCCCCAGAGGTGCTCGACCGATGGGTCTCGGGTGCCGACGTTGGCATGTGCACGGTGCTGCCGAGCACCCTCAATCACCGGATCTCCACACCAAACAAGCTCTTTGAATCGATTGGCGCAGGTGTTCCGGTAGTTGGTAGCGACTTCGCCACCATGCGCGACATTCTGCTCGGCGATCCCGACGGCCCACTCGGTGCGGTCTGCGATCCGACAAACGCTCACGACGTCGCAACTGCCATTCACTCAATCCTCAGCATGAGCGCCAGCGATCGCGCCGCGCTGCGCGCTCGTTGTATTCGCGCAGCCGCCGCGCGCTGGAACTGGGAGGCGCAGGCTACCCGCCTCACCGAGCTCTACAGATCGCTGCCATCAGCATGAGCCGCTCGCCACGTCGACTCGTAATCGGCATGCTCAATACCGCTGGACAGGCGCGTGAGTGGGCGAACGCCGTGCGGCACAACACACCAGCAGCAGCCGAGTCATGGGGAATCAAGCGGCCCGAAGAGTCTGCCATCTCGTTTACGGCGGATCGCACCTACACACTTGTAAACGGTGCGGCCGATCAAGCCTGGAAGGATCTACTGCAAGTCCCCACGAAACCAACGCATCTCATCATCGAAAGCGGCAAGCCGATTGTCATCAGGGGCACGTTCCGGCGCACGCTCTTCCAGGCACTCACGGCGCGCCGCTACGGTATTCGACCAGCGCTACTCTTTCACGGCAGTGACATCCGCGTGCCGAGCATGCACGCTGCTACACATCCTGGATCACCGTTCCACGAGAGCCTCGATGGCTTGACCGCGAAGCTCGAAGCGCAAACGCAAACGATGCGCCGCTGGTTGCGCGTGTGGCCGTTCCCGATCTTTGTCTCAACGCTCGGCCTTAGGCACTATGTGCCGCGTGGACGTTGGCTCCCGATCGTTCCGGACGGTTCCTGGTTTACGCCAATGTCGGCAATCTCTACGGATCGACCACGCCCACACCTGCTGCACCTGCCATCCCGACGCGCACTCTTCCAAAGCGACCGGGTGGATCAGATCTGTCAGGCGCTGCACGAGGAGGGGGTCATTGAGTACCGCAGCATCACGGGAGTCACTCCAGCGGAGGTGCGCGCACATGTGGAATGGTCAGACATCGTGATCGACAAGATCGGCATCGGAGGTACGGGCGTCATGGGTGCCGAGGTGATGGCCTCTGGGCGACTCCTCATTGGTGACATCGATCAGATCGTCCGCGACGAGCTCGACGAGATACCGCTGGTTCAGAGCTCCATCGCCACCCTGGAGTCAGTGATTTGCGCGCTCGTTGCCGATCGAACAACGTGGGCCGCACGCGCCGCCGCAGGCCAGGCCTTCGCCCGCAAATATCACGACGGGCGCTACTCAGCGGCCGTGCTGGCCAAATGGATGGGGGTTTCGGTTAACCAGCCGTAGTCGTTAGCGAACGGTGCCGATGGTCACCGAGACTCGGGTGGTGCGACCCTGTTGTGTCGTGACGGTCACCATGAAGCGGAGATAGCGGTAGCGATCAGCCGTCACGGGCGTATAGGTCAGGGCTGTCGCGAGGGAGATCGCCGTGCAGTCTGAGGGGCGAGCCGATGCCGTGGCCGTTCCGCGTTTTGTGCAGCGCAGCCACTGGTATTCGTAGGTTGCACCGGTCGCATAGGTCCATGTGCCGCGTGAAGCGGTCAGCCGTTTCCCACGCGTAGCCACGGTGCCTCCGATCTTCGGCGGAGCACTGGTCGACGCGGCGGGCGGGCGAGATATTGCACTCGTCGACGCGCTGTATACCCACCGCGCGAGCAGATCACTTCCAGTTGTCTTGCGCGCTCGAACGCTAAACCGCAGGTACTTTCCAAGATCGTTGACGTCGGTTACTCGTGCGAGGGCCGTGGCGCCAGAGATTGCTGTGCAGCCAGCTGGAGCACCGTTCGTGGTCGCAGAGGTTGCCGAGGCCGCGAGGCTCGTACATCGATACCACTGGTAGGTGTATTCAGCAGCCCCACTCCACGTTCCCTGCGTGGCCGTAATCCTTTGGCCGAGACCGATATAGCCGCTGAGTGACGGGGCAAGTGAGTTGGTCGGCCGTGCCGCTGCGGTCGTAATCACGAGCGCACCGCCTCCCCAGCCAGCGTCATTGTTGACCTCGTAGACGTATCGACACTCGCCTTCTGTAGTCGCGGTCGTACTCCATGCGCCCGCCGTATCAAAGTTGACGTTCATACAGAGTGCGCTGTAGTCGTTGTTGTATCCAGGGGTCGTTGACATAAACGTAAAGAGTGCGCTTTCGTCAGCGACCACACTTCCTGAAATCTCTTCGTCAGATTGGGCAGAGATTGCCGTTGACGTTTCACCAGGGTACGCAAGTGCTGGTGCGCCCCAGATCGCAACGCTCCCCCAATTTGCGGTCGTGCCGCTATCGCCACCCTTGTCGCCAGGCGCGCCGACGACGGCGATGTCACTGGTGACTGCAACGCTATACCCAGCCTGATCATCAAACTCAGGGCTACTTAGGGCGAGTAGCTGTTCGGCACCGAGCGTCTCGTCTGTAAAGGAGTAGAGGTAGGCGCCGCCGGCCGAGTAGATCGTCGTACCGGTTTCGGTGTGGTTTCGTGACGGTGCGCCAACCAAGATTCGCTCCCCGTTCTCGCTAATGGCCACCGCACTCCCATACGAGCTTCCCGAGGCGTTGGCGTCACCACCCTGGGTACAGTCGGCTACCTCCCACGACTCAGTCACAGCATTGCGAGAGAAGACGCAGACCGCACCGTCTGCAGCAGCCCCTGCTCCGCTGCTGTCGCCACCAGGTGATCCGACCACGAGATAGTCGTGTGAGGCAGCAATTGCGGCTCCGAAGTTGGCGTTGGCGACAGTGGCTGGGGGCGAGATCGTTTCAAATACCACCTCAAGCTCATCAGCGTCCTGAATGGTGTCGGCATCTGCGTCAACCCAGACCTCTTGAATTGGAATTGGAATGGCATACACCAGGCCAGAGCTGCTGCCTGCACCCGGAGCACCGACAAAGAGCCAGTCGGCGTTAGATGCCAACGACTGCCCAAATGCGAGCGTCGCATCGCCACTTGCTACGTCGGTGCCGAGCACTACACGCGAAGTTCCCGCACTGTAATCCTCGCGCAGGGCAACACAACCAGTCCCGTACGGATTACCCACGGCTACTCGACGTTCGTACATAGACGAGGCGGCGCCAAACTCTTCCCAGACGCCGCCACACGTCAGCCCACCAACCACACCGCTGGAGTACCACGATGCGACGTTGCCTGTTGCTACTGAGGTTCCGAAGAGTCCGGTGGGTCGCTCTTTGCCAGCGAAGAGGAGTCCTTGGTTGTGAATGGAGACGGTTCGCCCTGTTTGTGTTGCCGGCGGGCCAGCATAATCACCGCTGGTGACGCTCTCCCACGTAGCCCCATCCCAACCAAACGAGAAGGCAACACCCTTCTTTGCCTCACTCGTCCAGCCCGACGGTGCGAAATTCGGTGCGCCAACAGCGAGCATTGACCGCCACGCCGATACCGACCAGCCGAACCGCGGGGCATTTACGGTTGTGCCATGCCCAGCGGTTGGAGCGCGGAGCAGCACGTCTGGACTGACCAGCGCGGAGGCACGAGCGACTGGCGAGGGAGGGGCGAAGAGCCCTCCAACGGCGATAACTGCGGCGAGGAGCGGGCTGGCGAGCCGATGCATGGCGCGATGCTAGCCCAACAGCGTGCGGTGGGGAAGGCTGGAGCCGATGGTGAGGATTGAACTCACGACCTGCTGTTTACGAAACAGCTGCTCTACCACTGAGCTACATCGGCGCCGGAGGGGGATTGTAGCGGAGCGGCTCCTTGGGATCAGGGTGCAATCTGCAAGGAGCGCATAACCCCGTCCAGAACCGCGGCAACCATGTGCTTTCGATCCGTTTTGAGGCGTATCTTCAAATACGGTGACAAGAGCAAGTCGGAGATGCCGTGGACAGCTGACCAGGCAACAAGCTCTGCGCCAGCCCGACGCGCCTTAGGCATGGCACCTGTCTCCACCAGAGCATCAAGTGCCTCCGCAAGGATGTTCCACCCTGATGGGTTGTCTTCTCTGGACGGCTGGCAGTCCGCAAACGCGGCGGCGTAGAGGCGAGGCTCGCTCAACGCGAAGTCGATGTAGGCCTCGCCGATGGCCCTGAACCGTGCGTAGGCGCGTGCCTTGGTGAGCCTGTGCGGGGCCGGTTGCGACATCGAGCGTGCGAGCTGTTCCCGCGCGGCCTGCGCGATTGCAGCACGAAGGCGGTCCTTGTCGGCGAAGTGGCGGTAGATCGCCGAAGGGGCAACGCCGACCACGCCGGCCAGCTCCCGTCCGCTCACGGCGTCGAACCCGCGCTGGCGCACGCGCCGAAGACCCGCCGCGATCACCGCGTTCGCGAGATCGCCGTGGTGGTAACTGCTGACAGCCATACCCCTCCTTGCCGCCGTTGACAGCCGTTCAATGTGATCACTATACACATCTACAGGCTGGTTTCGCCAGCCTCGCTCGTGGTGAGCGCCTGACAACAAAGGAGGACTTATGGCGAGATCGAAGCGATACCTGGTGGTGGGCACTGGCGCGATCGGAACCATTATCGCCACGCGCTTGGCCGCCGACGGTCACTCGGTGAAAACGATCAGCCGGCGTGGCATAGGACCAAAGAACCCGCTCGTGAAGAATGTGGCAGGGGACGCCGCCGACCCGGCTCAGCTCTCCAAGCATGCCGCTGGCGCCGCGGCGATTTTCAACTGCGTGAACCCGCCATATCACCGCTGGCCGCAGGAGTGGCCACCGATCGCCACCGCCCTGCTCGTTGCAGCGGAGCAGTCTGGCGCGGTGCTCGTGACGCTCAACAATCTGTATGCCTATGGAACTCCTGATGGAGCGCTGTACCCTGATACACCGCTGGGTGCAACGTATGCGAAGGGGAAAGTGCGTGGTCAGATGTGGCTCGATGCGAAAGCTGCGCACGATGCCAAAAGGCTGCGAGCGACAGAGGTGCGAGCATCCGACTTCATCGGACCGAACGGCGAGAGCATGGTCATTCGACTCGTTCCAAACATCCTCGCCGGAAAGAGCGTGCAGGTACTCGGGAGCGCTGATGCGCCGCACACGTGGAGCTATACCGGCGATGTGGCAGACACGCTCATCGCCTGCGCGGACAACAAGGCTGCGTGGGGGCGCGCATGGCATGTTCCAAGTAACCCCCCGCGCACGCAACGTGAGGTCGTCGACGATCTCGCCGATGCAGCAGGCGTGAAGCGCGTGAAGGTCTCTGTGGTTCCGAAGCTGCTTATCCGACTGCTCGGGATCTTCAGCCCAGTAATGCGCGAGCTGCCGATCACCATGTATCAGTTCGAGAAGCCGTTTCTAATGGACGACAGCGCAACACGCAAGGAGTTGGGCTTGAAGCCGACGCCGTGGAAGGAGGTCCTCGCCGAGACCGTCGGCAAGTAGGATTCAGGCAGAAGCACAAGATTGGATTAGAAACGGTATACAACGAAAGCGAGGAGAAAGCATGAGCGACGAGACAAGAATCATGGTTGGACTGGCATTCATCTCCCTACCAACGATCGCGTTCGGTGGACACTTTCTGCTCTCGATCCTAAAGCGAGCGGCGGGAACAGAGGGCATCACCGAAACGCAGCGCGACTATTTCCGTGCAGGACATGCGCACGCGGGCGTCCTCGTCTTGCTCGGGATCGTCGGACAGCTGTTCCTTGACACCTCGCAACTTGACGAGGGGATCGTTTGGGCGCTGCGGATCGGCTTGATTGCTGCGCCGCTGCTGATCTCCGGTGGGTTCTTCGGTGGGGCCCCTCGAACGACGCGCGGCGCTGCGGGACCACTTGTGCGACTTGTCACGGCTGGTGCGGTGGTGCTGAGCCTATCGACGATTGGGGTCGGCATCAGCTTGCTCGTCAACTAGCCAATGGCTAAGCACCTTCCAACCCGAACCATGGCTGACGTGAAGGAGCCGCTCGTGCTCTTCTTGATCGGCATGCGCATCAATACCTTTAATAGCGCTCCTGTGAAACTTCACATCTGCCGCAAATGCTGCGATAGCGCAAGGGGCACATACTCAGCGTGTCGGAGATTTCTCTGACCGGGCAACGGCCTGGCTAGGTGAAGTTAGATGAGAAATGAGGGCACCATTATGAGTTCAGCGCCTGCAGCGAAGCACCCAATGAATCTAAGTCGCCGAGTCCTAGCGCTCAGCGTAACGGGGCTCATCACAGCCGGGCTAATCATTAGCATGTTGCTGTTCAACATCGGAGGCGGCACTTCAGAGCCACTCGGCGCTCCTGGCGTGAATTCCAGCGAGTTCAAAGAGGGAGCGCTGGCAGAACCAATTGCCGAAGAGTCCTGCACGCTAACTGATGGCACTCACACCACCTGCTATCGCATCACGGTCACGGGGACGCCGATAGACACCACCATCGGGCCCTTCTGCCCCGAGACGACAAGCACGTCAGCCGCTGATTCTGGCATTTGGCTTGACGGCAGCAACATTTACGACGCTGATGGAAAGTTCATACTTGACTTGAGTACCATCTACGGTGATGCGCAATGGCGGCTCTACGACGAGTCGGGAAACGTCAGCGTTACCGACAGCAAAGAGTCGTTCCAGGGAGCTGCACGCCCCGATGTGCTGGATGCCTACAAGTACCACTGTGTTGAGGGGCGCTTCGAGTGGACGAACACGGGCGCAGCGGTTCCTATTTCGATTCTGGTCCCCGTTACGCCAGTGCTCGCCAAAACGCCAACCACCACGCAGGGTGCCGACCTTGGCGTCACGGTTAACGGGTTGGCGATCGCGGCTTCAGCACCGGTACAAGACATTTTGCGGGCGTACACGATCGCCGCGTTCGATGACTGCGGCGGACATTTCAACCCGATTGAGGGGTACCACCTTCATGCGTTCACGGATTGCAAGGGAACTGCATACGACGAATCCATTGATGACCCAAATGCAGAGACGAAGCTAATCGGATACGCAATGGACGGGGTTGCCGTCTTCGCCCCACTCGCGCACGACACCACGATTGAGCTCGATGAATGCAATGGACGAACAACCGAGAAGGATGGGTACCATTACTACGCACAGTCACCAGAGCTCAACAAGGTGATCAAGTGCTTTAAAGGTCTGACGGCGGTTGATCCGACGCGCGAGCAGCAGGGTCCCCCAGGCGGCGGTCCTGGGGGGAGCGGGCCAAGTGGCCTCGCGCTCCCCAGCCTCGCAGCCTCAGCGGGGCTGATCGGTACACTCGCTATTACACGGAAGGTGCGCAAACAACGGAGGTAGTCATGGAGAAGCATCTACCCATTCGCACCATGGCCGATGTGAAAGAGCCGCTCGTGCTCTTCTTGATCGGCATGCGCATCAACACGTTTTGGCGTGTCTGGGAGTGGCTGCCGGCATTCTTGGCGATGGGGCCGATGATCATGGAGCTCTACAAGAACCCCGAACTCGGCTTTTTGCGCGCACGCACCGAAATGGCTGGCCGAACGATCACGGTGATCCAATACTGGAAGTCATTCGAGGCGCTGGAGGCCTATGCGTCAATGAGCGACCGAAAGCATCGCCCGGCATGGACCGCCTTCTACAAGCGTGCGACTAGTGGCACCGGTGCCGTGGGTATCTATCACGAGACCTACATTGTTCGACCCGGTGAGGTTGAGACGCTCTATGCCGATATGCCTGCCGACTTTGGGCTCGGCGGTGCCGTCGGGATGAAGCCGGTAACGCCGAAAACCGAGACGGCGCGCGAGCGCAAGGGGTAGGCACACCGGCCCGCATGGAGGGTGTTGTATTCCTACAACACCCGTGCTATTGTACTAATACAACAGCCCGCCGGGCTGGGTAGTGCAGGAGAGCATCATGCTTGAGCAGTGGGTTCCATTCGCAGCAGTCTCATTTATCGTGCTGTTGAGCTTCATCACCAATGTGGCGTTTGGATCAAAGGTCGCCGATTGGACAAATAGCGCGCCGATCGAGGTCAACACCCCCTGGAGGCGACCACGCCTCCTTGCCGGCAAGAGTCTCGTGGCGCTCTGGTTCGCCACCGCACTCCTGTACATCGCGACGTTGCCTGGGGCAATCGTCGTTGACGGAGTTGACGGAGTCGTACTACAGATCTCGTCGCTTCCGGCACTCCTCCTTTTGGCAGGGCTGACCGTTGCGGTGATCACGTATAAACGATCACTTGCGCAACAGCCAAATGGCGCGCTCGATGAGCGCGAGCGGGGCGTTCGCGACACGCTCTACCTGACCTCCTATCGGATCGCGGTCAGCATCCTTGCTGGCATCTTTCTTGCAGGGTTCATGGCGAAATTCATCGCCGAACTCGAAGTAAACCTTGATCAGATCCCAACCGACACTGCTCTTGGAATCGCGGTAACGGCCGCCATGTTCCTCTGGGTGCTGCCGAGCCTGGTGCACGCATGGACCGATCCAATTCCAGACGAGGTCAGTGAAGAGGCCCGCGATGGCTGGAAAACGGCAAAGCGAGAGATCAAGAGAGAGATCGCAAAGATCCGTAAGGATCTGCCTAAGAGCGAGAAGGCCGCACTGGCCGAGCTGCGCAAGGCAGATCGCAAGCTAGGCCGAACCCGCACCAAAAAGAAGACGGGTAAGCGCTCATGACCGGCAGAAAGTCAAGTGAGGATGCACCGATCCCTAACCGCATTGCCGAGCTGCGCGAGAAGGCCAAGTTGAGCCGTGTGGAGCTCGCCGAGCGCGTTGGGGTCAACTCTCAAACGATCGGATACCTGGAGCGCGGCGAGTACAACCCCTCGCTTGCTCTGGCATTCCGGTTCTCTGAGCTTTTCGGACTCCCAGTCGAGAAGATCTTTGTCCGCAAGGAGAAGCGACGAGGAGGCTCAGCGATCAAGCGCTGAACCGCACCTCGGCGGTCGTCACAACCTTCGCCGTTCGACCTGGCGCTGACTGAAAGCCCCAGTACATGTTCGTGTGCTTGATGATCACGTCGGGAGGCGGCGCACCCCACTCGCTCATGTCTTCGGTGGTGTGGGCATCACTGACGAGCGTCACGTCGTAGCCGCGGGTAAATGCGCCATGAATCGTCGAGCGAATGCAAGCATCGGTCTGTGCGCCAACCACCACGAGGTGGCCGACCTTCGCAGCAGCAAGAGCTTCCTCTATATCAGTCCCCTCGAAGGAATCGCCGTAGAGCTTGTGCACGAGCGGTTCACTCTCAAGTCGAACGAGCTCGGGCACGTACTGCCAGGCGTCGCTGCCAATGGGCATCTGCTCTTCGGAGTGCGCCACCCAAATCACCGGCGTACCGGAGGCACGGGCGGCGATGAGGAGCGCTTGAATGTTGGCGATCACCGCCTCGCGCTGATGCGCAGCGCCAACGACGCCGACTTGAACGTCGATGATCAGCAGCGCCGTTGCAGTTCGGTTGTGAATGGTTGACATGGGGCCTAAATGGTGTCGTTATACGTCCAGACGTCGAGCGCATCGAGATCGAGCGAGGCGTTGCCGTTCGCGGCGAGTGC
>Ga0075458_10000363_pt1 | contig 14751 bp, 12 predicted proteins | sample DEB3_08_DNA_FD_77576 | JGI IMG/M metagenome (GOLD analysis project Ga0075458, IMG submission 77576) | Aqueous microbial communities from the Delaware River and Bay under freshwater to marine salinity gradient to study organic matter... | ecosystem: Environmental > Aquatic > Marine > Coastal ... | reverse complement strand
CCCGCGTGCCACCCGAGACGACCAACGGGTCGGGGCGGAGACGCGTGGAGATGTTGACGAATGCGACGGCGAGGACGCAGGAGGCAAAGATCCACGGCCCCGTGTACTTGTGCCATCCGAACCAGTTCTCGCCCGCGTGTTCTGCCGGGCCGATCAACAACGGCCCGAACACGGCACCGAAGGTGGATGCAAAGACGATCCGGCTCATCGACTTCGACCTGTCCTCCGGCAGGGCCAGGTCGGTGGCCGCGTAACGAGCAAGCAGGTTCGACGCGCCACCGTTGCCGAAGAGGAACAACCCCACCAGGAAGACGAAGAGCGACGAGTGCTCTGCCCCGATCCCCGCGATGACGGCGCCGACGGCGGCGAGCGCGTACCCGAGCTGCAGGCCCGGTCTCCGTCCGTTGCGGGACATGATGCGCGAGAGCACCTGCGCCATGACCGCAGTGCCCACCGTGACGGTTGCGGTCGCGATGCCGCCCCACGGGGTCTTCTGCCCGAGTATCTCCTGGATGACGTACGCGCCGACGGTGACAGCGCTCGAGGTGGAGGCCGCGCCCACGACCTGGCCCGTCGTCAATGTGCGCAGGGTGCGCCGCTGGAGTTCTGCGCGCTCGGTGTCCTCCACTACCGCCCCTTGACGGCGTGGTACGCGTACTGCGCGCCCGTGATGGCCGTGAGGACCACTGCGGCCCACAGGAGCGACAGCCACAGCCACGTTGCATCGGTGGTGGTCATCGGTGCAATGGCGAACGCCACGGCGAGCTGCTGGAACAGCGTCTTCCACTTGGCGAGTTTGCTGGCAGGAACCGACACTCCCCTCGCACCGACCACGACCCTGTACACGCTGATGAGAATCTCGCGGCCGGCGATGATGCTGACCGGCAGCAACCAGAAGATGCCGCGACTGACGAGCGTGAACATGGCGCCGAGAATCAGGATCTTGTCGGCCAGAGGGTCGAGGAACGCACCACTCTTCGTGGTGCCGTGGCGGCGCGCGAGATAACCGTCGACGCCGTCGGACGAGCAGAGGACAATCCAGACGACGAACGCGACCCACGACCCGCGGCTGTCGCTCGGCAGGATTGCGAACAGGAAAGGTGACGCGAGGACCCTCGTGACGGTGACGACGTTCGCCCAGGTGGCGATGGCTGATTCGTCGACCGGCATCTGACTATTTCACCAGACCCGCACCCTCGGCGATGAGGTCCGGTCCGAAGACCTGGGCGATCACGACGTCGTGGAACCCGCCGACGGCGAGGTCATCGGGCACCTGCACCATCCCGTCGATCTCCGGCGCCTCGCGGAACGACCGGGCGAGACCCGGTTCGTCGACGAGGACCCGGACGGTCTCGCCGAGGAGGTTGTCGCGCCTCGCCGACGTGATCTCGTCCTGCATCTCACGAAGCTCGGCGATGCGGTCCTCCATGAGCCCGGTCGGCACGTGGTCCGGGAGGGTCATCGCATGCGTTCCCTCCTCGGGGCTGAACGTGAAGAAGCCGCACCAATCCAACTGTGCTCGCTCCACGAAACGCAGCAGCTCGTCGTGGTCCTCCTCGGTCTCCCCCGGGTAGCCGACGATGAAGTTCGAGCGGAACGTGGCGTCCGGCGCCATCGCGCGGATCCGGTCGATCCTCTCGATGAACCGTTCCGCATCGCCCCACCGCCGCATGCGCCGCAGGTGCGCCTTGCTCACGTGCTGCAGGGACAGGTCGAAGTACGGGACCCCGGTATCGAGGATCGCCTCGATGAGATCGTCACTGAGGTCGCTCGGGTACAGGTACAGCAACCTCACCCAGTCGACCATCGAGGACACCTTGCGCACGAGAGGCACGATCGAGCCCGCACCGAGCTCACCCGGGCGGTCCTTGCCGTAGCTGGCGAGGTCCTGTGCGACGAGGACGATCTCGCGCACGTCCACCTGTTCCACCTCGGCCAGGATCGACTCGATGTCGCGGCTTCGTTGCGGACCGCGGAAACTGGGGATGGCACAGAAGCCGCAGTTGCGGTCGCAACCCTCGGCGATCTTCACGTACGCCCACGGTGCCGCGGATTTCGGACGCGGAAGGTTCAGCAGGTCGAACGACGGCACGTCCGCGCTCACCTTCAATGGCTTGCGACCCAACCGGATCGGCACACCGAAACCGGCCACCTGGTCGGCCTCCGGCATGGCCTCGGCGAGTTCCTCGCCGTAGCGCTCGGCCATGCAACCGGTGACGACGAGGCGCGAGGAGCGCTTGCGCCGGTCATCGAGCGTCAACAGGGTGTCGATGCTCTCCTGGCGCGCCTCCTCGATGAAGGCGCACGTGTTGACCACGACGACATCGGCCTTGGACGGGTCATCGGTGGCGACCAGACCCTGGGCGAGCAGGGTGCCCGCGATTTTCTCGGAATCGACCTGGTTCTTGGGGCAGCCGAGAGTCTCGATGTAGTACCGCTGCGCCACGGTCACGAGCCTACTGACAGTTGAGACGCAGCCCCTTGTATGGCCACTTCATCTTCAGCAACTGGCCGGTCGAGGAGACCGTGATGTAGGCAGTGCGGAAGTCCTCGCCACCGAAGCAGATGTTCGTGGTGATGCGGTCGTCGGTGGCGACGAAGTTGATGACCTCTCCCTGAGGCGAGATGACCGTGACGCCGCCGTTGATCAACGTGGCGACGCAGATGTTGCCCTCGCCGTCGACAGCGAGCGAGTCGAACAACTGGTACCCGGGCAGTCCGCACAGCATGGTGGGAACATCAGGTGTGATCGGCCCCACCTTGCCCGGTGACGTGATCGCTCTTTGGTACACACGTCCCGTGTGCGTCTCCGCCCAGTACACGCGGTCACCCGAGGGCGAGAGGCCGATCCCGTTCGGCGAGTCGACGGGGAACACGACCTCCTCGATGAACGAACCGTCCGCCTTCGCGTAATAGATGCCCGTGCGGTCGGCCGTGCGGTGGTCGCGGATGCCGTGGTCGGTGAACCAGAACCCGCCGTGCGCGTCGAACACGATGTCGTTCGGAGCGCGCAGTGCGATGTCACCGCAGTGCGTGTACAGGTCGGTGACCTCGCCGGTGTCGATGTTCACCTTCTGGATGCGGCCGCCGATGTACTTGGACGGGTCGAACTCGCCGGGGAACAACAGGTCCCCCATCTGCAGGGGTGTGAACGCACCACCGTTGTTGCACATGTAGAGAAAGCCGTCGGGGCCGACCGCGAGTCCGTTCGGTAGCCCGACGACGTCGGCCACCTTCGTCTTGGAACCGTCAGGGGCGACCCGCGTCAGTTGGTGACCGAACATCTCGGCCAGGATCACGCTGCCGTCCGGCATCGCCACCGGGCCTTCCGGGAACCTCAGTCCGGTTGTCACGGTTTCGAGAGCCGAATCGGCCATGTGGATCACCCCGTTGCGTCGAGTTCTTCCACACTCATTAGCACGGCACGGGGCTTCGACCCCTCACTGGGTCCGACGACCCCGCGTTCCTCGAGCTCGTCCATCAGACGGCCGGCGCGCGCGAAACCGACTTTCAACTTGCGCTGCAGCAGCGAGGTGCTGCCGAGCCCCGAACGCACGACGATCTCGATTGCCTGGCGCAGCAGACCATCGTCCCCGTCGTTGCCTGTGCTGCCGCCGAAGAGCCCGGGCTGGCTCCCGCCGCCCCCGTCTGCTTCGCCCTCGATGCCGCTGACGTATGCCACCTCGGGAGACTGGTTGCGCCAGTGTGCGACCACCTGGCGAACCTCCTCCTCGTCCACCCAGGAACCCTGGATGCGTTGCGGGACGTTCGTGTTGCCCGGGAGCAGCAGCATGTCGCCCTTGCCCACCAGTTTCTCGGCACCGGGCTGGTCGAGAATGACTCGGCTGTCCGTGAGCGACGACACCGCGAATGCCATGCGTGCCGGGATGTTCGCCTTGATCACACCGGTGATGACGTTCACGCTGGGGCGCTGCGTGGCGACGATCAGGTGGATGCCGACGGCACGCGCCTTCTGCGCGATGCGGGTGATGCTCTCCTCCACGTCGCGCGCCGCGACCATCATGAGGTCGTTCAGCTCGTCGACGACCACCACGATGAACGGCAGGCGTTCGTACGCCGGGAAACCCTCGCGCTGCTGGACCACCTCACCGCGGTCGAACGCCTGGTTGTAGCCGCTGATGTCGCGGTAACCGACCTCGACGAGAAGGTCATAGCGGCGCTCCATCTCCTTCACGGCCCATCCGAGTGCGTTCGCAGCCTTCTTCGGGTTCGTGACCGGCGCGGTGAGCAGGTGCGGCAGACGCGCGTACTGGCCCATCTCCACCTGCTTCGGGTCGATCAGGATGAGCCGCACCTGGTCGGGCGTCGAACGCATGAGCAACGAGGTGAGGATCGAGTTGATTCCGCTCGACTTGCCCGCGCCGGTGGCACCTGCAATGAGCATGTGCGGCGTGCTGGCGAGGTTCATGAACACGGCCCGGCCTGCGATGTCCATGCCGACCGCGACGTCCAGCGGGTGCGTGGCGGTCCGTGCCTCCGGCGACACCATGAGGTCACCGAGCGACACCAACTGGCGCGACTCGTTCGGCACCTCGACACCGATGGCCGACTTGCCGGGGATGGGCGCGAGGATGCGCACGTCGGTGGCGGCCATCGAGTACGCGATGTCACGGTTGAGGCTTGTGACCTTGGCGACCTTCACGCCCGCACCGAGTTCCAGCTCGAATCGCGTGACGGTGGGCCCGACGGTCTTCTCGAGCAGGCGCGTGTCGACGCCGTGCGACGCCAGCGCCTCGACGAGAAGGTGGCCGCGCTCGGTCACCCGTGCCATGTTGACCTCGTGCACCTCGGTGAGACCGAGGAACTTGACGCTCGGCAGCGTCCACTGACCGGGCCTCGCGGGCGCAGTGGTGCTCATGGGCACCTCGTCGTTGCGGTGCGCCATGCCCGGCTTCTGGTGGAACTCGGGGTCCACGGGGACGGGCGCCGAGGCCGGCTTCACGCGCGGCTTCTTCTCCGCGGGCGTGTCGAACTCGTCGGCCATGTCGTAGAGCTTCGGCCGCCTCTGCGCCGGTGCAGGAGTGGACGTTTCGTCATCAAGGTCGTACATGCCGGGCTGGCGGCGGCGGGTCTCCACGCGCTCCTCACGGTGGCGCTGCGCCTCCTCGCGGGCCGCATTCAGCGATTCGGCCCGCTGGCGGATGAGGTCGATGAGCTCGGGCAAGGTGGTGTCCGTGATGAGCATGGCGCCGACCACGCCAGCCGCCAGAAGAACCACGAAGGCACCGAAGGAACTGACCGTGGTGCGCAACGGCTCGCCGATGATCGCGCCGAACCAACCGCCTGCCTGCGACATGGCGTCGACGCTCGCGACGATCTTGTCCTCGCCGTTCACGATGTGGAGAAGACCGAGGATGGTGAGTACCTCGATGCCCCAGCCGACCGACAGGCGCACACGGTGCTCGACACTGCGACGGCGCACCATGGCGACACCGATGACGATGGCGACTACAGGCAGGGCGAATCGGCCGAGGCCGAACAACCAGCCGAACATCTTGTCGATGCCGGTGCCGAGCGGGCCGGCCATGTGGAAGTACATGGAGAGAATGAGGAGCAGACCGGCACTGATGAACCCGATGCCCCAGAACTCGACCTCGCGGCCGCGCACGACCTGGGCGATCTGGGACTCGCCGCGTCCCCTCGGGGCCGACTTCGTGGAGGGCTTGCCGGCGGGTCTTGCGGGCGATTTGGACGAAGCCGGCCGGCGACTGCCCGACGGCGGGGTCTTCACGCTGGAACGGCTGCCGGAGCCCCGTGAATTGGGCGATGACGAGCGGGAACCCTTGGCAGACATGTGAAAAACGGTACTAGCGGGGTGTGGACAACATACGGATACCCCCCTGGCAGGCCCGTTCGGTGCGGAAACTCAGGTTTCCATGACGACGGGCACGATCATGGGCCGCCGTTTGGTGCGGTCGCTCACGAATTTGCCCGTTGCACGGCGCACCTCGCGTTCGAGACCGTCGATGCCGCGCACCCCGTCCTTCAGCGCGCGCTCGAGTGCCGCACGCACGGTGCTCTCGGCCTCGTCCAGCAGGTCATCGGCCTCGGGTGCGTACACCCAACCGCGCGTGATGATCTCGGGGCCGGTGATCACCTCGCCCGTCTCGCTGTCGACGGTGGCGATGACAACAACCACGCCCTCCTCCGCGAGGACGCGGCGGTCGCGCAGGACTCCCTGTCCCACGTCGCCGACGATGCCGTCGACGAACAGGTAGTGCGCCGGGATCTTGTCGTGGAACGTGAGACCGTTGTCGTCGAGCTGCAGGACGTCCCCGTCGGTTGCCTGGAGAACGGTGTCCGGGTCTGACCCCATGACAACGGCAAGTTCGGCGTGCGCGCGCAGGTGGCGGAACTCGCCGTGCACCGGCACGAACCACTCTGGGCGCACGATGGAGTGGTACGTCTTCAGCTCGTCGGCCTGGGCATGCCCCGTGGCGTGCACGTCCGCGATGCCGCTGTGCACCACCTTGGCGCCGGCACGCATCAGCCCGTCGATGACACGGTTCACGTTGCCCTCGTTGCCGGGGATGGCATGGCTGGACAGGATGATCGTGTCGTCCTCGCCCACCTTCAGCCACTTGCTCTCGCCGCGCGACAGCAGTGACAACGCTGACATCGGCTCCCCCTGCGAACCGGTGGAGATGACGCAGACCTTGTGCGGCGGGAACTTGTCGATCTCCTCGACATCGATGAATGCCGATGCGGGGACGCTCATCAGTTTCAGGTCGATGGCGAGGCGCATGTTCTTCTGCATGCTGCGGCCCATCAGCGCGATCTTGCGGTCGTGTTCGAGAGCCGCCTCGATGACTTGCTGCACGCGGTGGATGTGGCTGGCGAAACTGGCGGTGATGATGCGACGGTCACGGTGCTCGTGGAAGAGCGCCCGGAGCACGCCGCCGATGGACTTCTCGCTGGGCGCGTGACCGCGCTCCTCCGCGTTCGTGGAGTCGCACATCAACAGGCGGATGCCGACCGTGCTCGAGAGCTCTCCGAGCCGGGCCAGGTCCGTTCGGCGGTCGTCCACGGGCGTGAGGTCCAATTTGAAGTCGCCGGAGTGGACGATGACGCCCTGCTGCGTGTGCACGATGATCGCGTGGGCGTGCGGCACCGAGTGCGTGACCGGCAGGAACTCCACGTCGAACCCGCCGATGTCGATGCGCTGGCCGTCCCGCACCTCCACGAACTGCGTGCGGTTCAGCAGACCGGCTTCCTCGATGCGGCTGCGCGCCAGCCCGAGAGTGACCGCGGAGCCGTAGATCGGCATCTCGACGTCACGCAGGAGAAACTGGAGTCCGCCGACATGGTCCTCGTGGCCGTGCGTGGCGACGCAGCCGACGATGCGCTCGGCGTTGTCGCGCAGGAAGGTGAAATCGGGCAGGACAAGATCGATGCCGTGCATGTCGGCGTCGGGGAACATGAGGCCGCAGTCGATGAGCAACAACTTGTCGTTCTGCTCGAGCACCATGCAGTTGCGGCCGATCTCGCCGAGACCGCCGAGGAAGTAGATGCGTACGGGTGCTGCCATGCCGGGTCTCAGCGGAGTGCTGCGCGTGCCTTTTCCAGGTTCGCGTGCACTGTCGCCGCGCGTTCCGCGAGGCCTGCGGGCGGGGGTCCCATCGGGAGTCTGCATTCACCGACAGTGAACCCGAGATGGTTCATCATCACCTTGCTGGGGATGGGATTGGGATTGTCGTCACCCGTCTCGAATGCGTAGCTCTCGAGGAGGATGTCGTTGATGCGGCGGGCCGTCTCGACGTCGCCGTTGCGGAACGCCGTAATCATCTTCTGGTGCTCGACGCCCGACCAGTGCGTAGCCACGCCGATGACCCCGACACCGCCGTACGCGAGGAACGCGAGCGTCAGTCCGTCATCACCGGAGTACAGCTCGAAACCGGAAGGAACCATGGCCATGAGGTTTGCGGTCTCCGCGGGAGCGCCTGCGGCGTCCTTCAGGGCCTTCACGTTCTTCACCTCGTTCGCCAGTTTGGCGAGCGAGGCAGTGGAGATCTTGCGGCCGGTGCGCACCGGGATGTCGTACACGACGACGGGAAGATCGGTGGCGTTCGCCATCGCGGTGATGTGGGCGACGAGGCCGGCCTGCGACGGCCTGTTGTAGTACGGGCCGACGGCGAGGATGCCGGCCGCGCCGAGCTTCGTGGCTTCCTTCGTGAGGTGCACCGAGTGGGCGGTGTCGTTCGAACCGCTGCCGGCAATCACCGGGATGTTCACCGCCTTGATGACGGCCTCCCACAGCGTGAGCTTCTCGTTGTCGGTCAGCGTCGACGACTCACCGGTGGTGCCCGAGATGACGAGGCCGTCGTTGCCGTTGGCTTCGAGCCACTTGGCAAGCCTGACTGCCTCTTCCACGTTCAACGCGCCGTTCGCGTCGAACGGCGTGATCATCGCCGTGAGAACCTGTCCGAAAATGGCCATTCGTCAAGTATTGCCGAAGGTGGGGGTCCCGACCCGCCCGATTGCCCGGACGGGTCGGCGATCCGTCAGGCCTGCTGGCCCACTGCGGGCATGTCCTTGCCCAGTTCGAAGGCGGCGTACTCCTCCTCGGTGTCCTGCCAGTCCTCGAACTGGATGACACCGAGCTCCTCGAAACGGTGGCGCAGCCACTTGTCGTTGCGGTCGAGCAGGCCGAGCTTCTTGCAGTTCGGCACGATCTTCGAGAACAGCATCTGCTGGAAGAGGGCACGACCCGGGTCCTGCAGCATCATGGGCGCGAGCTCCTTGGTGTTCACACCCATGCGGTCCCAGACCTCCTGCTGCAGGAAGCGGTCACGCATGCGCACGCTCGCCTCGAACGCGAACTCCTGGCGGTCCTTGATCTCCGCGTCGGACATGCCGGCGTAGACCTCCTTCAGGCTGAGGACGCCGAACGCCACGTGACGGGCCTCGTCGCTCATCACGTAGCGCAGGAGGGTCTTCAGCAACGGCTCGTTGGTGGTGGCGTGCAGGAAACCGAACGCGGCAAGCGCGAGGCCCTCCACCATGATCTGCATGCCGAGGTAGGTCATGTCCCACCGGCTGTCGTTGATGATGTCGTCGAGCAGCAGTCGCAGGTGCGTGTTGACCTGGTAACCGCCGCCCATCTTCTCGTCGAGATAGCGGGCAAAGACCTCCACGTGACGGGCCTCGTCGACCACCTGGGTGCTCGCGTACAGCTTGGCGTCGTACCACGGCACGGTCTCGGTGATCTTGGCGGTGCAGATGAGAGCGCCCTGCTCCCCGTGGAGGAACTGGCTCAACTGCCACTTGCGGCCCTCGATGCCGAACTCGAGCCATTCCTTGTCGCCCCACTTGCCGATCTGGGTGTCGGCGTAGAGCGCCTGTTCGAGCCCGGTGCCGAGGATCTGGGAGTCCTCGAAGACGGTCTTCTCCACGTCGACGTCGGTGCTCCAGTCGAGGTCGGTGGTTCCGTTCCACTGGCCGGTCTTCGCCTTCTCGTACAGCTTGCGCAGGCCCGGGCGTGCGAGCGAGTAGTCCCACGTGAAGATGGAGTCGGCGTTGTTCTTGACGATGTGCTCGACCTCGTCGACGTCGGTGTTGGTGATCGCGAGGATCGCCTCGATGTCGTTGATCTCGTCGCGGTCGATGAGTTCCTTGTTGCTCTTCTCGCTGATGCTCATTGTTGGTTCCCCTTGTTGTGATTTTGTTGGTTACTGGACGGCCACTGCGGGAAGCAGGTGCGAACGGACGAAGCGCGCCGCCGAGGCGCGCTTCGTGAAGTCGAACACCTTCGACGGCGACAGGTAGTACGAGATCACCAGTCGCGCGAGGATGTCCACGATTTCTTCTGTCTCCGATGCCGGGATGAACTCGGAGGCGAACGGGGTGATGAACCCGGTGGCAACGCGGATGATGCGGTGCAGACCGTCGAGCGTGAGGTTCTCGAGTTCGCGGCCGGGTTCGGTGGCGAGGGAGGCTGCGAGATGCGAATCATCGCGGAGGGAGCACGACGCGGCCACAATGACACGGACGAGAAGTTCCTCCAGCGTGTCGGCTCCTTCGATGCGGCTGCGGAGACCCGCGAAGAATTCCTCGAGCAATGTCTCCCGTACGGCGTCAAAGAGGACGTCGCGGCCACCGGGGAACAACCTGTAGAGCGTGGCGCGGGAGATGCCCGCCGCCATGCACACGTCGTCCATGGTGATCTTGTCGCGCGGCGTGAGGACCATGAGGTCGCGTGTGGCGCGGACGACGGCCAGTTCGGCCTCGCGCGTCGGCGAGTCGGAATCGACTTCCTCCGCCTGCTGGTTCACCCCCGTCAAGGACATGCTGAGACACTACGACTGACTGTGTCTCAGCGTCAAGACACACGGACCGATTCCCGCAGGGGGCGCGAATTGAGCTCAGGGTAGATTCGTCCCCGTCCCCACGGACTTCCCGACGAAAGGACGACCATGCGTCGCATTGCACTCTCACTCATCGCCCTCGGGTCATTGACACTCACCTCGTGCGGTGGCAGCGATTCCTCCAGCGACACCACGGCAGCCGCGGCCGGATCCGACAGCGGCAACGCCTGCACAGCCGGCAAGACCCTGACCGAGGGAACGCTGACGATCGCCACCGGCAACCCGGCGTACGGCCCGTGGGTCGAGAACGACAAGCCCGAGTCAAAGGAAGGTTTCGAGGCCGCCGTTGCGTATGCGGTTGCGGGTGCCCTCGGCTTCAGCGACGAGAACGTGACGTGGGTGCGCACGGGATTCGACGAGGCCATCCAGCCCGGTGCCAAGAACTTCGACTTCAACCTGCAGCAGTACACCATCACCGAAGAGCGAAAGAAGACCGTCTCATTCAGTGACCCGTACTACGTCACCAACCAGGCCATCGTCGGGCTCTCCGACTCGGCCGCCGCCGGCGCCAAGACGATTGCCGACCTGAAGGGCGTCAAGTTCGGTGCCCAGGCGAGCACCACCAGCCTTGACTTCATCAACGAAGTCATCAAGCCGAGCAACGAACCGTTCGTCTACGACGACAACGCCGGGGCAAAGGCAGCACTCGAGGCCAAGCAGATTGACGCGATTGTCGTCGATCTGCCGACCGCGTTCTACATCGCCGCTGTCGAGATCGAGGGTGCATCGGTCATCGGTCAGTTCCCCGCGACATCGGGTGACGAGTTCGGTCTTCTTTTCGACCTCGACAACCCGCTGGTGTCATGCGTGAACGAGGCCCTCGCCACGCTGAAGAGTGACGGAACCCTTGACGGCCTCGTCCAGACCTGGCTGGCCGACAAGACGAACGCCCCGGTCATCGCCGAATAACGAACACCCGATTCACGAACATGAACGACTCCGCCTCGCGGCGCGCCGACTACGAGAAGTCGCGCCGCAGGCGGAGTCTTCTCGTTGCAATGGCGAGCTCGGCGGTCGTCATCGCCCTGGTCGTCGTCCTCGTCCCACGGATGCCCCGGTGGGACCGGGTGCACGAGTCGTTCTTCAACGGTGAACGATTCGCGGATTCCTTCCCGCGTCTGCTGGATGCCTTCGTTCTCGACGTGAAAATCTTCTTCTGGTCGATCCCCTTCATCGTCGTGCTGGCCCTGCTCGTGGCCACCACGCGAAACAGTCGATCGCCGGTCCTCTTCCCGCTGCGGGCACTCGCCATCGCCTACACCGACATCATGCGCGGCGTGCCCGTCATCCTGTGGATCTACCTCATCGGGTTCGGTGTCCCAGGTCTCGGCATGGAACGGCCGTGGAACAGCCCTCTCATCTGGGGCTCCGTCGCACTCGTGCTCACCTACGCCTCGTACGTCAGCGAGGTGTTCCGCGCAGGCATCGAGAGCGTCCACGAATCGCAGCGCGCTGCGTCGCGGTCACTGGGGCTCAGCACGGCACAGACCATGCGGTTCGTCGTCCTGCCACAGGCCATCAGACGGGTCGTTCCCCCGTTGATGAACGACCTCGTGTCTCTGCAGAAGGATGTTGCCCTCGTCTCGCTCATCGGCCCGATCGAGATCCTGCGTCAGGCCGGCGTTGACAAGTCGAAGTTCGCCAATTTCACCCCGTACGTGGCCGCGGCGGTCGTGTTCCTGCTGATCACCATTCCCCTGACGCGCACCACCGACTGGCTGGTGGAGCGGGAGCGCCGCCGAACGAGCGGCACGAGGGTGCGATGAGCAAGATCTCCCTCCGCAATGTCTCGAAGTCGTTCGGTTCACACACCGTGCTCGACGGCGTGTCACTCGACATTGGGACCGGGCAGTGCGTGTCACTGATCGGCCCGTCGGGTTCGGGCAAGTCCACCCTTTTGCGGTGCATCAATCTCCTCGAGCCGATCGACGGCGGCCAGATCTTCCTCGATGGCACCGACATCAGCGAGCCGGGCCTGGACGCGAACCCCGTGCGACGGCGCATCGGCATGGTGTTCCAGAGCTACAACCTGTTCCCGCACATGTCGGTTCTCCAGAACATCACACTCTCCCCCATCCGTGCGCTCGGTGTCGACAAACAATCAGCAAATGCGCGTGCGCTCGACCTGCTCGAGCGGTTCGGACTCGCCGACAAGGCAGGGTCATACCCGGACCAGCTCTCGGGCGGCCAGCAGCAGCGTGTCGCCATCGTGCGAGCGCTCGCAGTGGAGCCCGAGGCCCTGCTACTCGACGAGATCACGTCCGCCCTCGACCCCGAACTGGTCGGGGAGGTTCTTGACGTCGTGCGCGAGCTGAAGCAATCAGGAATGACCCTGGTGCTCGCAACGCACGAGATGGGATTTGCCCGCGACACGAGTGATGTTGTGTGCGTGCTCGACGGCGGGCGCATCATCGAGATGGGTCACCCGCGTGACGTGCTGTCAGCACCGCAGAGCGAGCGGGCGCAGCAGTTCCTGCAGCGCATCATCCGCTCCGGCCGGATGTGAGGCGAGATCAGTACTCGTAGTAGCCGGGGTCCGATGTGACAGCCGCGAACACCAGAATCGTGATGATGGCCAAGGTGACGTACCCGATGATCAGGCCTGCGATGGCAAGCCCTCGGCCACCTTCTCTCGTGCGGTTGATCTGCGAGAGTGCGATGTGGCCGAAAATCACAGCGAGAAGACTTCCTCCTACCAGAGACAGTACGAACGATGCGATGGCAAAACCGTTGGTGGATCTGCTGTAGACCACTTGCCTAGACGGTGGCGCCTGGTACCGACTCGGCTGTGGCGGAACGGGAGGCTGAACCACGGGCATTGTGGGCTGGGCCCCGATTAGTTCGAGCTCTTCGTCCGTCAGGAGCCCCTGTTCCCTAAGGGCCTGGAGTCGATCCTTCTTCAGCCTCTCGCCACGAATCTGCTCAAATTCCGCCGGTGACAATTGGCCCTGTTCAAGAAGATTTTCGAGAGGGTCGGTTCGACCCGGAGTGTCGGTGTCCACGTCGGTCTTCTGACCGGAATGAATCGACATCCATTCCGAGATGACCTCGTTCGAGGTTTCATCGGTCACTACGAACCGCTTCATGCCGATTCGAATCGACCGTCCATCCATTTGCTTCTCGAACCTCGCAGGATCAATCGACCGCGCCCACCTGTTGATCTCGGATGCTCCATCAGCACTCAGCTGCATCACCACCGCGTCGTCATCGGCACGAAGCCGATAGACGCCGTCGCTTCGACGTGATGAATCGTAAACAAACAGATCCATGTTCCCCCCACGAGCCGGTCATTCGTTCGTCCATTGCACATTACACCAAATAGAAATGTGCGATTAAGGTAAATGAACAGAGAGTTCGGTACAAGGGAGATTTCTCGATCGAAACTTGAAAGTCAGCGGCGCGCGTACTTCTCGCGCGTCACGGTTCCGTCCGGTGCCGTGAAGGTGAACGTCGCCTCGGTCGACGTCACCACGTACGCGACCTCGCCGTTTCCGCCGGCCGTCGAGTATCCGAGAACGTAGGAGTTCTTCGCCGGCGATGAGAAGTCGGTGATGGTGGCTCCGCGCAGGGGCTCGAGTGACGGCCTGAAGGGCTTCGTCGTCGGCTGCGGGTCCACCTGGTCGCCGGCCACGGTGATCACCCCGCGCAGGCCCCCGTTGATGTACGGGTACGTGCGGGTGCCGTGGTAGTGGTACGCGCCGCTCGAGTCATAGTGGCCGTTGAACTCGTCGAGCGACTTCACCTTCGAGCCGTCCGGTTCCGTCTCGCCGTAGATGGGGAAACCGTCGAGAGCGAATGCGATTGGCTTGTCGCGGCCGACCGCCTCGACCAGGTGCAACGGGGCAATGTGGTAGTGGTAGTCGTCGGCGCGACCGGCGTGACCACCCCACTTGTCGAGCTCGCCGAACAGGAACGCATCATCGCCACGGTTGTTCAGCGCGTTGAAGATGGGCACGCCGTTTGCCGCCAGTGCGATGGCCCCGCGGTACAGCGCGGTCTTCGCTGACACTGGGGTGTCGGACACGACGGGTCTTGCGGGTATTCGCCATGCGTTCGACCCCGTGTACGGCTGCGGGGTCGGCACCTGCTGTTGCCAACTGGTGATGCCCACCATCATGTTGTGCGCGGGGAGGCCGTTGCTCTCCACCAGCCACCAGTTGCCCTCGCGCATCACCGACACCGTTGATCCGAACTCGTCGAACCCCGCAAGCGTTGTGGTCGGCGTGACTGTCGTGCTGGCCGGGGGCGATGTTGCCGGGATCGTCGTGGTGGTTGGTACACCCGTCATCGATGGAGACGGCGACGTGTCCGTCGACAGGGACTGCTCGAGCGGATCCGTCCGGCGGCCGCACGCCGCCAGGAGAAC
>Ga0075458_10000361_pt1 | contig 14753 bp, 16 predicted proteins | sample DEB3_08_DNA_FD_77576 | JGI IMG/M metagenome (GOLD analysis project Ga0075458, IMG submission 77576) | Aqueous microbial communities from the Delaware River and Bay under freshwater to marine salinity gradient to study organic matter... | ecosystem: Environmental > Aquatic > Marine > Coastal ... | reverse complement strand
ATATCAAGAAGCTGACGATGCCAACAAGGCCATCATTAGAGATTGGGTTCGAAGTTTAATGCAGGTCACCGAAGTTAAAATTGAATTTCTTAAGGCCGATGGGACTTTACGAGAGATGCGTTGTACACTGGATTGGGTAAGAATACCCGACGAAAAACAACCCAGAAAGCCCAGTATAGATGGTATTGTTCGAGAATCACAACAGCGCGACCCCCATAGTCTAAGAGTATTTGATCTTGACAAACAAGAATGGCGTAGTTTTCGTTTTGATCGACTACAGAAAATTGGAGCCGAAATTTCGTTCAAAGCTAAGTAAGCATCTATGGCCAAAGAAGAAGGAATCGTGTTGGAAGGTGTTGTGGAAGAACTATTACCCAACGCCATGTTTAGAGTAAAAATGTCGGGCACTGGTGCTGTCGTTACCGGAGTAATATCGGGTCGCATGCGTCAAAACAACATTAAAATATTACTGGGTGATCCAGTAGACGTAGAATTTAGTCCTTACGACCTGTCTCGAGGCCGCATCGTGCGCAGACGATGAGTGGTTTTATACGCCCGACAATTCGACCAGCAGAAACAATATCGGATCGCGTTATCCTACAGGTTGGTGGCCTTGGCGTTAACATTTCATTTTCCGAGCTGGGCGACGGCATAGTTCAGCTAATTGAGCAATTTGGTTCAACTCTATACTATGGTTATCCAAAAAAAGAAATATTTTTAAACTATTTCTACAGTCACAAAAGATACAGTTTAATACAGGAACTAAAAAATTTTGATCCGCACACGGAAATCAGTGAAAACAATTTAAACAATCTAGGTTTGTATCTGTACATGGCGCGAGCCGCGCAAAGTCAAAAATGGAAATATCCTGCATTATTGACCAGACAGCCCAATGGCGAACTACATCAAGCAACTGGTGGCACCAGGGCATTTGCATCTGGGCTTACTAAACCCGAGCCTTGGAAACATTTTCCCATTTTAATATTAGAAGATATCAATCGAGATGTTGGTGCAATATTAGAAGACCCAGTTAGAGTTACCAGCGACCAACAATTAACTGAAATATTAGGTGGGGTTTATGACCGAGAAATCTGGGATCCTACAGTTAGGTTGGTTGTTGACCTCAAAAAATCTAACGCAGGGCACCCATATTTTGTGCTAAAGCATGTTGATGACTATAGCTACGTTGAAAACAATAAATATCGTGGCGAGGAATATTTAAAAAAATTTCAAGATTGGAAACTCAAGAATCCCAATCGCCCCAATATAAAAATATACACAAATTATCCGGAAAACATTAAAGATCTCCAGGCAGTCTGGCGCTGGGAAATTGCAGGAGACACCGGAAACTTTGAAACTCTAATGGGAGAAAAAGTAGGTTGGGTTGAAAGACTGGCGAGACGGTATCACACCGAAGACAAACAACACGGCGAAGATTATGTTCTGTGGCTGATAAAAGATCGAATTGTTGAGTTAGGGGATCTTTTGCCCTGGATGGATAATCAATATACCAGCTATATTTCCAGCGATTGGGCATTTGTGTTGTATCGCCCCGACGAAATTTTTAAAAGCACTTTTATAGATGTAAGCTATCAAGAATAGTGTTGATATATTTGTGCAGATTAACCTGTAGTTAGAATTTTTTTGATGAAGTATCATGCAATTTTTTTCACGGACATGTCTTCTAGGACCTGGCACTCACGACCGATGGGTGCTTATCGCTTGGCCACCGAGCTGCGTCGACAGAATTACAATGTTTTGGTACTTGACTTTTTTGGTCGGTGGATTCAAGATCGCAGAAGTTTTGATGCGTTATTAAAATTGGTGATCAGTGACGAAACTGTGTTTGTTGGTTACAGCGGAACTTTTTTTTCTACAAATACCACAGTAAGTTCAACAATAAACGAATATAACGATTTTTATAGACATGATACTATTTCCACCTGGCCCTGTGATGTAAATTACATCAAGCTGTTAAATTTAAGAATCAAATCATTAAATCCCGATATTAAAATTTTTTACGGTGGCGCCTGGGCTAGTTTTTTAACATCAAATTTGTCGCCTAAGTTCACCGGCGTTGACTACATTGTGCAAGGATTTGCAGATTCTTACATAGTGGATTTAGTTCACCGCCTCCAGGAGAAAAAACATATTCCCTATAGTTTTGAAAACGACTGCAAAGTAATCAAATATGATGTAACAGGACAAAAATTTAATTTTTCTGACCAGGGGCAAACTATCTATCATGAAAGCGATTGTTTTTCTGCGTCAGAAGTACTGCCATTGGAAACCAGTCGTGGTTGCATGTTTAAGTGTAAATTCTGTTCGTTTCCTTTATTGGGTAGAAAGAAAAACGATAACAGTTATCACAAATCTCCAACTGTTGTGGCACAGGAGCTTGAACACAACTATAAAATGTTTGGGGTTACTGGATATATGTTTGTTGATGACACGTTCAATGAAACCACAGACAAGATAAAAGAAATACATGATGCAATAAAACAAAGCGGCGTTGATATTAAATTTGCCTGCTACCTACGATTAGACTTGATCGAACGATATCCTGAGCAGATACAGCTACTCAAGGACATGGGTGTGCAGTCAGTTTTTTTAGGAGTTGAAACACTAAATCCTAGATCAGCTCGTGCCGTGGGCAAAAATAGTGATCCAGAATCGGTGAAACAAACACTAGAATTAATGCGAGAGATTCTAGGAGATCAGTGCTCGATATATGCAAGTTTTATTGTTGGACTACCCCACGAAACCGAAGAGACATTTAATCAATGGATGTCGTGGGTCTACGACCGAGAAGATCTAATAGATTCTTTAAGAATGAATGCATTAACTCTCAATGGGCAAGATGCCAGTTGGCCCAGCGAAATAAGTAAAAATCCTGAAAAATTTGGCTATACATTTGATCAAAATAACAATTGGATTAATAATGTCGGGATGACCGAACAGACCGCCCAGAGATTGTCCAATGAGTGGTTAAAAAAAGGATTTGAAACTGGAAGAATAAAAATTGGCGGGTTTGATATTATGGGCCTGCAGAATATGGGATTTTCTTTTGACGAGTTAAAAAATCTAGAGATGCGGTCACTACCAATCAAAACCCTCAGAGATTGCTATCAACAGATGTTCAACGACTACAAGCAGAGGCTACTAGCGTATCTCAACAAATAAATACAAGATGGAACTGCGTGAACATATTGATCTAATAGAAGCCAGCACTCGCCCGGCTAAACTGGAAACTACCCCCTTGCCCTATGGTCCCAAAGACCTTGACCCAGTAATGAGTGCGGAGACCTTAGAATATCACTATGAGCACCTGGCTAAAAACTACGCAAAACGCTACAACGCCGGTGAAGGCAACGCTAATTTTAATCGTGCCGGTAGTTTTTTGCACAATCAATTTTTCCCACAGCTACGTGCCCCAAAAGCAGCAAATCGTCCCCGTGGTGCTGCTCTTGAGTTAATTGAAGAACACTACAAAACCTACGAAGATTTTAAGGAAGCGTTCAAAGAAGCCGCAATGAAGATCCAAGGGTCTGGCTGGATTTATCTAAGCACCAGTGGGGCAATTAAAACTATCCCAAATCACCAGGTGCGTACAGACATAGCTCTGTTGCTGGACATGTGGGAACATGCTTATTCTCTGCAATATCAGTGGGACAAGGAAGCCTACATCGACAGTTTCTGGAAAATAGTTAACTGGAACCTGGTCAACGACCGGTTATAATCCAAAATCTATCTTATTGGGTTTCTGGTAAATACTACTAGAGGACTCAACAATGGCATTACAGGTAATTGATGTAGGAACATCGCCTAACGACGGACAAGGCGATCCTATTCGCACGGCCTTTATCAAAAGTAACGACAACTTTGCAGAAATCTACAGCAGGGCTCAGACTAGTCCTCCGGCAACATTAATTGGATCAGCTGGTGACCAGGCCGGCATGTATGCCTATGACTCTACTTACTTTTACTATTGTTTTGCCGATTATGATGGGTCTAGTACAATTTGGGCACAGGTTACACAAGTTGGTAATATTGCAGTTTCATCTATTGCCAGCGGAAATAGTGAAGCCACATTTGATGACATAGGTGGAAACTTAGTCATCGACATACACGGCACATCAAATGTTGCGGTTTTTAGAAGTAGTGGATTTTTTACCAGTTCAAATATAACAGCATCTAATGTAAATGCAACCCAGTTATACGGACCATTGGCTACTGCTGCTCAACCTAACGTTACTTCAGTTGGCACATTAACTGGATTAAATTTAAGTGGCCTGTTAACTTCTAGTGCAAATTTATCAACAACTGGAAATGTCATTGGGGGTAATTTAGTTGCCACCAATACTGTTATCAGCAATAATGATTTATCAGCAGTTGGTAACGTTAACGGCACAAACATAATTGCCTCAACGTCACTTCAAACAGTAGGTACAGTATCGGCCACAGGAAATATAGTTACTGATGGATATTTTGTCGGAACATTTGTTGGAAATGTAACTGGGAATTTTGTTGTACCGGGTAGTAACACACAAGTTCTTTTTAACAATAACGGTAATGCTGATGCTAGCCCGAACTTCAAATTTGATTGGGCAACTAACGTTTTACAAGTTACTGGTAATGTAAGTACAGGAAATCTACTGGCCACAACCAGTTCAGCTGCTGGTAATGTCACCGGTGGAAATCTGCTTACTGGAGGAATAATGTCGGCTGCTGGCAATGTTGCTGGCGGTAACATCGACACAGGTGGCACAGTAAACGCTACCGGCACAGTAACCGGTGGGAATTTGCTCACTGGCGGAATAATGTCGGCTGCTGGCAATATAACAAGTGCCGCTAATATTTCTGGCGGCAATCTTTTAGTAACCACAACAATATCTGCTACAAGTCATATCGGCTCGGTAGTATCGGTCAGCGGTAATGTCACTGGTGGCAACGTAATTGGCGGTGGTGTTAGCGCAGTATCAAATGTTACCGGAGCAAATTTAAATATCTCCAGCACGGCATCAGTAGTTAGTAATATTACAGGTGGCAACATTCTAACTGGGGGTTTAATATCAGCCACAGGCAATATTACAGGAAACTATATCTTAGGTAACGGCAGTTTGCTAACTGGCATTGATGCTACAAGTATCCAAAACGGTACAAGCTCGGTGGCTGTAATTGCTAGTGGCGGTAATGTTCGTACAAATATAGCAGGCGCTACAGTATCTACTGTATACTCGGATGGAGTTAATGTTACCGGTGCAATCAGTGCTAGTGGTAACATCACAGGTGGTAATGTACTAGGTGGTGCCAATGTTAACGCAACTACACACACAGGTACTACAGTAAGTGTAACAGGTAACATCACAGGTGGTAATGTACTAGGTGGTGCCAATGTTAACGCAACTACACACACAGGTACTACAGTAAGTGTAACTGGTGCAATTACTGGTGATGCAATTACTGGTAGCAGTTTAACTGTTACTACTGGCAATATTACAGGTGGTAATATCATCAATGGCGGCGCCAATAACACTGGCAATATTGGCAGCTCAACTACACGATTTAACAATGTATTTGCCGCTACATTTAATGGCCTAGCCACATCAGCAGAATATGCTGACTTGGCAGAAAAATATGTTACTGATGCTCTCTACGAGCCAGGCACCGTTGTGGTCATTGGTGGTAGCGCCGAAGTTACCGCATCAACGCAAGATGCCGATCGGGCTGTAGCTGGCGTGATATCTTCGCAACCGGCGCATATTATGAACAGCAAACTTGATGGCGAGTATGTGGCAACAGTAGCACTGATTGGGCGTGTTCCTTGTCGAGTCACCGGCACAGTGGCTAGAGGGGATCTACTGGTTTCCACCGCTGATGGCCGTGCCAAGGCAGATAACGATCCCAAGGTTGGCACTGTAATCGGTAAGGCGCTGGAAAGTTTCGATGGAGACAAAGGTACAATCGAAATTATCATTGGAAAATTATAATAATGGCGCAGCCAATATGGATTACACCTGCTGGTAGTTTAGGTAGTATTCCCGAAGGGGTTTTTTATCAGCAGGCCATGCTAGCCGACACTCCTGTTGTGGCCACAACAACGTGTACGGCAACCGATTCTACAACCGATAGAATCACCTGCGCCAGTACCGCCAACATTTATCCAGGCCTAAATGTAATGTTTGGTGGCACCAACGGAGAAGTTTTTGGTGGCATTAATGCTCTAACTCGATACTTTGTCCTGGCTGTTTATAACAGCACACAATTTTCAATCACTGCGTCTGAATTTACAACCGCCCCAATTTCGTTGACCACTGCCAGTGGCTCAATGGCGGCTGAGTTTAAACAGCATGTTCATTTTAATCTACAAGCTGGACAACTGCCCTCAGGAATTCAAGTTGCCGACAATGGACTTATTGTTGGTACCCCACAGGCCGTGGCCAATATTCAAGGTGTTCCAACACCAGTGGCCTACGATGTTACCAGTAAATTTACAGTCCGTGCCTACACCATGAAGTATGTCGGTTTGGCGTTGGTAGTTGATCAAATTAGAGATAGAACATTTACATTAACAGTCACAGGACCCACTCCCCCAGAGTTTATAACACCAGCAGGACAAATTGAAGAATGCTACGATGGCACATTATTCTCATATCAGATTGAGTATACTGACGCAGATCCTGGTGCAGTGGTGGTAGTAAGACTAGTGGGAGGAAGTTTGCCCACAGGATTGTCTATTTCGTCAACTGGACTAATATCAGGAATTGTAGAACCATTGAACATCAATGATAGTTTTGCCGACTATGAATTTACACTAGAGCTGTCAGATGGTGTTTATAGTCAACTAAGAACCTTTAGCATTTATGTTTATAACAAAATTAAGATCACTGCTGATGACACGTACATAACCTCAGATGACACGTTTATAACCGCCGACATTACTCCTGTTAGGCCCCCCATTATCATCAATCCCGAAGGTACAATTGGCACGGTCAACAGTGACAATTGGTTTGCCTATCAGTTTATTGGAATGGTTTTTGACAGCGATCAAGTTGAATTTCAGCTGTTCTCTGCGCCCCCAGGACTCACAATAGATCAAAACTCCGGATGGATGACTGGTTTTATTCCGCCGTTGGGCATAGTCGAAGACACCTATGATTTTTCTGTGCGCATAAGCAAAGTCCTGGACCCGACAATTTTCAACCAGTATGATTATAGTTTAACCATAACTGGACCATTGAGCTCAGGCGTTGTTTGGTTAACTCCCAGCAACCTGGGAACCATCGACAACGGTGCAACCAGTACACTATATGTTGCTGCCGAAAGTATTGCCGGCGTGTCACTACAATATCGATTACTCAGTGGTAGTAATTCAAACTTACCCCAAGGATTGGAATTACTGCCATCAGGTGACATAGCAGGCCGTGTCAGCTTTAACACCTTTGCTGTTGATTCGGGCACTACAACATTTGATCTAACACTAAACGATCTTGGCATCACCACAATTGACACTGAAACAACCTTTGACATGAAGCACACATTTACAGTCCAGGCCTTTAGTGTTGCCAACCTGGTAAATGTAGCTAAAACTTTCTATATCACAGTGGTGAGAAAATACAACGAGCCCTACGAAAATCTCTATATTGAAGCCATGCCACCGTTGAATGATCGTGCAGTTATTCAGGAATTACTACAAAACTCAGACATATTCCAGCCTGATTTTCTCTATCGTCCCACTGATCCAAACTTTGGTCGTGCTGACAAGGTAGTTTATAATCATGCATTTGGTCTAACAGCAGCTACCTATGCTGACTATGTCAGCAGCCTGTATGAAAACCACTACTGGAAAGATCTAACCCTGGGAGAAATTAAAGTTGCCCAGGCAAGAGATCACAACGACCAGGTAATCTATGAAGTAGTTTATAGCCAGGTCATTGACAATCTGGTAAATGCACAAGGGCAAAGTGTCAGCAAACAAGTCATTTTACCGTACCCAATCAATTCAGGAGATTCAACCGAAATTGATTTGGTCTACCCCAATAGTTTGGTCAACATGCGTGATCAAGTGATTGACACTGTGGGACAGGTTTCTAATGTACTGCCCTTGTGGATGACGTCAAAACAGGCCAATGGCCGTGTGCTGGGTTTTACCCCTGCTTGGGTTTTGGCCTATACCAAGCCCAACAAAGGCGATCAAGTGGCCTACTATATCCGTACTAAATTTGGTGAAAGACTAAACATAATAGACTTTGAAGTTGATCGCTATGAACTGGATGGATTGTTGACTAAAAACTGGGATCCAGAAACCGAATCCTGGGAGCCTGCACCAGCAGAAACTACATTCGATCTTGACCAAACCGTATTTGACGGGCATAGCATGCGATTTATTGCGCCCGTGGACATGTATTCAAATACCCAGGCCTACGACAAATATCTGGTGTTCCCGCACAGAAATATTGTTGACGTAGTTTATGATTAACGCTTGCTGGCCGTATAAATACACCCAGTAATACAGGATAAACCCATGACCAGTAACATTAACCCAAACAACATTGACGGCACTTATCCAGTGGCCGGGCAAGACAACAATAGCCAAGGTTTTCGTGATAATTTCACCAACACAAAAACCAATTTTCAGTATGCCGCTGATGAAATAACTGATCTCCAGACCAAAGCAGTGCTAAAAAGTGCGTTAACTGGAACTACCCTGGACAACGACATGGGTGGGCAACTGCTGTATAACTATCAGTCACAACAGATGTATCTAACTGGCAGTGAAGATCTTGATAACGGGGCTGCTGCAAATCTATCATTGACCACCAGTTATTTTTCAACATCCGGTGCCGAAACGGCAACCTTGGCTAATGGTCAAACCGGGCAAATCAAAGTATTTGCTATGTACGCCGACGGTGGCGACATGGTGATCACTGTGGCTACTCCTGGCTGGGGCGGAGCCGGAACTATTACTTTTAGTTCAGCAGGCGATTCCTGCATTTTAATGTTTATAGCTTCTAAATGGTTCTGTATCGGCAATAACGGCTGCACTTTTGCCTAAATATCATTGACAGCCCAGTTGTTGTAGTATATACTAACAACATGGAACATCCATTAATTCCCAACTTGGACAATCTTAAGATTGAAGAGTTGGGAGCCAAAATAACCGAACTACATCGAAAACTTCGAATTGCACAAAATACCGGCAATGGCTATTTGTGCAATCAAATTCGAATGGCCCTGGAAAGCTATCAGGCAAAACACACTGAACGACTACAAGAGATGTACCAGTCCGCTAACCGGGATCTTGGTAAAAATCTTGATGACAAGATTGATATACAATGAACGTTAAACTACAATACTCCACTGCATTCAATGCCGGTAGTTGGTTTGAACAAGAGCTCTATATGAGCACCTATCAGGTCAGACTTAAATTAGTAACACAAACGCTTGACCCAACAGATCAAAACATTGCACTTGAACGCATCAAGTATTTCTTATTAGCTGAACTGCACAGCACTATTTTTGTCGGACACGCCGAACACGATCGTGCCGAAGAATTTGCCAGCCTGGGACTTGATGTTACCACTTTGCCCGAAGAGCCAGTTGATCAAGTGGTAGGCATTATGCTATACTACAAGCTCAACGCTATCATGGAAGGCCGTATGCGACTAGCCGAGTTGGTGATCAGCAGTGATGCTGGTGACAGTATTGAGTATTTTCACAGTGAAGATGAGCATACAGATATATTCCCATCTGCGGGCTGGTGGCACGAAGCAACACCAGTACACAGTGATATAGCGTTTGAAGAAGATGACAAGGTAGTAGTGCTGGATCCTACAGCAGTTTGGCGTGAATTGGACTTGGCCTGGAATGCCAACGAAGTTGCCACAGAATTGGGACAGGTGGTGTTTGCCAACTTTAATCAAAATGAAACAAAACACTAATGGGGAAATGATTTTTGGGGAATCAGATCTCTGCGATTTAATCATGCAGGGTCGTGATGTTACCAAAATGAAAATGACCATCGATCCCGAAATAGATATTGAAGGCGCCATACAGGTATTAGAAGATCCTGCCGGAATGCTGGCCCTGTGGACATTTCCCAGCAATAGCGATATTTCGGTCCCAGATTGGGACAGTATACAACAGAGTAATTGGCACATGCCCGACAAATATAAACAGTTGGACATTGCCGAACATGTACTCGGACTTTGCAGCACAGATGCAGAATTACAACGGGTCGGACAAGAGTTGTTGTTGTTTCAGGATCGTGACCTTTTTGATCTATTGAGATATCTACACTATCTTGTTGATCTAATGAAAGCCAACAATGTCATCTGGGGAGTAGGGCGAGGTAGTTCGGTTGCCAGTTATGTGCTGTATCTACTGGGTGTTCATAGGATCAATTCCTTGTTCTATGAATTAGACCCCGGGGAATTTTTGCGTTAAATACTAATAATATCCGGAGAACACAATGACTGCAAAACAATATCGAACAGCCATGGGAAAAGTAGTGGACCTTGGCGCACTGATGCTGCAAAACGAAAATGTTCGTGCAGTGGGTAATATGAATGTGAATGCACGTGGTGATCGACTCAACTCCACTAACCAAATCATTGATAAAAAACCCGCTCAAATTAATCGACAGCAAAAGAAACAGGTATCTAACCAACTGGCCCCAACAAAAAGTAATGCCGAACTAAAACGCACTCGCGCTGCAGAGGACATTCCAGTGGACCCTGCTGACACCTTTAGTGATCTGCCCGATGATCAAGAGCCAGTTGATATTCAAGCAACCACCGAGCCCACAGCCGAACCACCTGCTAGAAAATCCAAGCCAAACTTAGAAGGTGGCCTGGCCGCAGCCATTGCCAAGGCCCGAACAGTTCAACAATCAAAATTGCCAACTCCCAGAGAGATGGCCCGACAACACGGAGTAAGAAAGCTATAACATGACAAAGTTTGCCTACGCAGCACATCGTTTTGAAAAAAAGCAATTTAAACCCTTGCGCGATTGGGTAATTGCAGCCGACATGAATTTTTCAGGCCGAACACTAAGTTCGGGCATCATTTTGTTAAATGATAATGGTAAGTCAGATGGTATTCGTCCACGCTGGGGTCGAGTGTATGCTGTGGGTCCAGAACAACGAGATGTTCAAGAAGGACAGTGGATTTGTGTAGCACACGGTCGTTGGACTCGTGGTGTTGAAATCGAAGATGAGTCTGGAAAACACACTATCCGACGCATCGATCACAAAGATATTTTATTGGTCAGCGACGATGAGCCCGGCGCCGATGACACTGTTTCAGAAGCAGTTTCAGGTAGATAATAGTTTATAAAATTATTGTGTCTTTTTAACACAACGGGTCAATTCACATGATCATTAAATGGAACACCAAAGACATCATTAATCAAATTAATACCATGACATGGACCATAACAGATCCTAGAGAAGATGGTTTTACAACATGGGGCATTAAACAGGATCTCTACAGAATAAAATGGGCTGTGGACGAGGCTCTGGGAAAGTGTAGTAAATATAGCCTCGAAGAAGAGTGGTTAAAAGAACATGAAAAAGAAGTAGTTTGGCAAAAATTAAAAAGTAAACACCTATGAAATTTTATCACGAATTATTTGATCAAGCATTTAACACCAATCCCGACAAAATTTTTATATACGGGCACAACGAAACTATAACCTATAACGATTTAAATTGTTCAATTGAATCAATAAAAAACAAACTGCTATCTTTAAATTTGCCCCCGGGACAAAGAATCATGATAGTAGGAGAAAATTCAAAAGAATTTATTGCATCGGCGCTTGCAATTAGCAAAGTCGGTGGGGTATCTTGTGCGTTAAGTTCTCGACTTACAACTCAGGAAATTTCTAAATATGTCAAAAAGTTTTCTCCCAGTGCAATTATTTTTACCAACGATAAACACATTGGATCGTTTGACGTTGAACAGTTTGAAAATATTTACATTGCCAGATACAACAATCTAAACAAACCAGTACCCGATGCAGCAGTGGTCCTTTTTAGTTCTGGTACTACCGGTGAGCCAAAAGGTATAGTCAACAGTCATACCGGACTGTTAAAGGGTGCCCACGATGCTGTAAAAACCAGGGGTTTTGTCAGCAGTGATAAATTTTATGCTCATGTTCCATTATCGCACGGCCTAGGACTATCTTCTGTACTGTGCGCTGCCTTAAAGTCTGGGGCTTCGATTATCATGAGAGACCGGTTCGATCCCAAGGATGTGTTTGATGCACTGGAAAATCATGGTGCCAGCACATTGCAAGGTCCTCCGACTATGTATGTTAAACTGTTAGAATGGTTAGATGCAAACAACATAGACTATCCCAAATGTCCCAATCTAAGATACCTGTATGCAGGATCGGCCCCGTTGAGTTTAAAGTTAAAAGAACGTGTGGAAGAAAAATTTAAAACTGTGTTGCACAATGGTTATGGCGTTACCGAACACGGGGGCATAATGTTTATTACCAAGCTGGGAGTTCAACGGTCAGACACATCAGTTGGATATCCTGTTGAAAATTTAGAATGTAGAGTGTCTACTGATCAAAATTCTCCTAGCGAAGTTTTTGTTCGGGCGCCGGGTGTCATGCCCGGATACCTCGACGATCCCGATCAGACCGCTGCTGTACTAAGCAGCGACGGATGGTTGGCCACCGGAGATATAGGATACGTGGATTCAACCGGTGCTTTGTTTCTTGTTGCCAGGAAAAAAGAAGTGATTAAACATTCTGGATTTAGTGTATATCCAAATGAAATTGAAAATGTAATTAATAAATTTGATGGTGTTGAGTTGTCGGCTGTAGTTGGCAAAGAAGATTCAAATAAGGATGAACAAATAATTGCGTTTATAAAAATGGAAACAAATAAAAAATTAAACACAGATGATTTGAATCAATACCTAAAACAACAATTGGCAACTTACAAAATGCCCAGCGAATACCGCCAAGTTGATGATTTTGTTTTGACAAACAATGGAAAAATTATTAAGAACAAATTGCCTGTTTAGCCTATGATTTTTAACCACATTAAACAACTCAAAACCGAAGGTAAAAAAATTGGCATTACGTTTTCGACGTTTGACATGCTCCACGCCGGACATATTGCCATGTTGAGCGAAGCTAAAAATCACTGCGACTATCTTATTTGCGGACTACAAACAGATCCAACTATTGATAGACCTGATACAAAAAATAAACCAGTGCAGAGTATTGTTGAGCGCCAGATTCAACTGGCTGCCTGTCGATATGTAGATGAGGTGGTTGTTTATCAAACTGAACAAGACCTTGTTGACCTTCTGCTGATATTACCTGTGGATGTTCGTATCCTGGGCATAGAATATGCAGACAAAGATTTTTCGGGCAAACAAGAGTGTGTTCGACGTGGTATTGAAATTGTGTTCAATGGTCGTGATCACTCATTTTCCAGTAGCAGTCTACGCAAACGTGTTGTGGCAGCAGAAACAGCCAAGACACCCGCTGCGGATCAATGAAGAATTTATGTAAAAATCCAGTGGCACGACTTTGTGCCCAGATGATGCTGGATCTACACAACATCAACGACGATGCAGACATAACCATTTGGGACGCTAGCGTTGATATTCCACCGCTCGATTCTAAATTAAATTTGTGTGTTGACCTACAGCACGCCAACAACGACAAAATACGTGGTTGGCATCAAGTACCCTGGATCAACGAAGATTGCCGCGTTATAGTTGAATGTGAAGATCCTACACGTGAGCATGAACATCTGTTGTTTTATGACTTTATGTGGAATCGTAGTAAAGCCTACTATACACAAAGATCCTGGAACTACCGTCCTTGGTATCTTTACAACACCAATAACTTTTTACTACAGGATATCAGCTTGGCAGAAGAAAAAACTTGTTTGTTTTTAAGTCCGACTAAGCCCACTACAGAATTTAGGTCTCAGTTGGCCAGCATGACCAAGGAATACACAGGTTATTCTAACACCGTATTAGAGTCTAATTCGGTCAATCCGCTAGCAAGACAAGTGTCCAACATTGGGTCTGATCCCAGCCCACCCAAGGGCTATAGTCCGGTACACAATGCCTATTACAGAGAAACTTTTTTCAGTGTTTATGTTGAGACCATAGAAACTGGAACTACACAGTTAATATCAGAAAAAACTCTGGACCCGTTGATCAAAGGACATTTTATTTTACCGTTTAGCGCAGCAGGATTTATTAAATACATCAAACAACAGGGCTGGTGCTTGCCCGATTTTATTGACTATGGCTATGATCAAATCCACGATGATGCAAAAAGATTTCGGGCATTTGGACAAGAGTTGTCCAGATTATGCAGTATCAAAATTGATGTTTGGCGCCAGTTGTGGCTTGACAATCAAGACATCATACAGTATAATAGAAGTCAGCTAGAGCATCGACCATATGATCGTTTGGAGATATTAGGTGAAGTGCAAAACCTGCCATAATGAAATAAATGTAAACTGCGATTGGCTTCAAGGACGCTGTCCACACAGGCCCCCAGTCAATAGTGGAACCTTGATACTTTGGTTGCTGGCCTGTGCTGTGTTTGGTTTAATTGTGGCTCTTATTACAAACTAAGGAAATATATTATGGAAGTACAACCTCGAGACACTAGCCGGGGACATTTTTATGTCAGCCTGGCAAAAAGCGGCCTGCGTATACTGGCCGGCGTATTTTTGATCAAAGGTGATTTAATTGGTGCCGGAGCATTG
>Ga0075458_10000358_pt1 | contig 14866 bp, 29 predicted proteins | sample DEB3_08_DNA_FD_77576 | JGI IMG/M metagenome (GOLD analysis project Ga0075458, IMG submission 77576) | Aqueous microbial communities from the Delaware River and Bay under freshwater to marine salinity gradient to study organic matter... | ecosystem: Environmental > Aquatic > Marine > Coastal ... | reverse complement strand
CGGGTAGCAGGGTAAGGAAGTGAGAGAGAGAGAGACATGGTAGGGAAGGAACAGAACAACAAACAAACTAACTAACTGAACAACAAAGTAACTAACTACCATCATCCCGCGATAACCGAACATTTGTGCTACATCCCACACGCCCGCACACAGGCCGCGCAAATCCGCACGTCACCCGCGCACGCACAGACACGGCCAGCGGTGGGGGAGTGGGGGAGGGTTGGCGCGTTCATGCTTTCGATAACTATTATTAGCACAAGCACAGGCTACTCCCCGCCTGCCTCAACATCCTTACGCATAGGTATCACCTCACCGTCCACCACCTGAGACTGTGCCCGCGCTATCTGCTCCAACAGTGCGACGGTAGCCGCGTCCATCTGGTGTATGTGGGTGACGGTCTTCCCGTCCTCATCCTTGCGCTTATCGTCCGCGCCTGTCATAAGGTCACGCATCCGCTGTAAATCCTCGATGCGCGGCTTCTCGTAATCCATCAGGGCGGCCCATTGCCGAGCTGCGACGATTGCAAACGCATCCGCGCCAGTGCTGATGGACGGGTCAACGGCGGCGGCTTCGCCCACAATGCGACGGACAGCGGCGCGGCGGTAATTTTCCGCGCGTTTTCGTGCGTGTGCGAGGGCGGTTTCAGGTGTAATCTTCTGTGTCCCTGGCAGATTCGCCAGCATCCTGCCGCGCTCGTCCCGTATGCTGCCGTCCTGGTACCTTCGCGCCTGGCGTCCGTTGTATTCTATAACCTCATACTTGGGTAGGTCTGTCGTTGTCAGTGGATTATTTACCATGTGTTACCAACTTTCACCAACCATTCTCTAATCTGATTCTCACAAAGGCAACAATGTCTATGAAATGACAAAGAAAGCCTACCACGATTACAGCGCAACCCGCACAATTGCCCGCCTTGAACTTCTCGACTAACCACCCCAGCCCCGCCCACAAAGCGGGGTTTTTATTTCCCCCATCTATCTCCGCCCTTTCCAGCGTCATCAGCTATCCCCCGACATTCTCATCACGTGCTTGTAAAATACATCCCTCTGCCAGTTGTGGAGGTACATGACTAACCATACGCAAGCGGCAATGGCAATGAGTATCGGTGTAAATCGTTTCATTGAGCGCATTGTACCACAAATAGACAAATATGAATTTGAAAACTGGTGCCTCTAAACCCTTGACAAACAGAACTAAGTAGGTTTCATTCCCTGCCACGCAGGATGTGCAGAAAAACGAAACTTAACACACACAGCCACTCAGGGGAACCCAGACGTCATCGAATTATCCCAGCGCAGCCGCCCCGCTTTGTAGGGCGGCACGAAAGGAAACGACAATGGATTACAGCATTGAATACGAAAAATCTAGCGGCACACTGTTTGCCAAAATCGACGAAGCCCGCGCTCTGCTTGCAGAGATACGGGGCAACCATGCCTAGCCCACGCAAGCCCCGCGCCCGCCTCCTGCCAGACGCCCCCAAAACAGGCCGCCGCTCGTACCTGTTCCGAATACTCTACGTGCCGAGTATCAAGGACAGGGACGTTATAGAGTACATTTTCAGAATCCGCGCCGACGGGGGAAATGTTACTCAGGCAATCACAGACGCACTACGAGAGCAAATGAAAACGCAGAAGTAAGCAACACCCCCTCCCTAAGATATACGGGGAGGGGGTTATTTTTTTCTCGCTCCGAAGCTCATACTTTTATGCGCCAGCGGCAAAAACTTCGCCAATACCTTTTTACCGTTCACCACATCCCCAACGCAATACCGCTCAATCTTTTTCAGGGTGGCAGAATCCCCCCTCTGAGCCGCCCACCAGTCGTCATTAGTTATCTCGTCTTTACCCGAAAAGCCTAACCATTGACTGACATAATCCAGCTTGTTACTTTCAAGAGACAGGCACGACCGCGCAAGTTTCAATGTGTCAATTGTCTTTTTCTTTTCAAGTGCTGGTAATCCATGCTTTAGAAAAACTGTATTGATTTTCTTCAAGTCAAACCCTGCAACGTTATGTCCCGCGATTATCTCAGCGGAATCCATCAACCCCCATAACTTACGGGAAATCCTGCTGTCATCACACGCCTTTGATTCCTTGCCAGTCACAAAGCCACTAAACACCTCATCGTTGCCATGATATGAGGCGCACCACCCAAACATATACCAGGGTTGTATTAGGTCGTCTGTTCGTAGATACTTCGACGGAACTCTGGAGCCGTAATTGCCGTAAATGCTTTTACTGTTCTCGGTGTCCACGTAGAGTATATTCGCCTGTATATCTCTTTTGGTTTCGATGAATTCATTATGCTCTTCCTGTACGTGGTTGCAGTAAATACACACATAAACTAGATTGCCGTTTTTGTGCTTTACTTGTAGCCCTGTCTTTTTATCTATTTTGGCTTTCCAGTGCCGCCTTAGACAATTTTCACAGAGTAACATAACGCCTCTATTCTATGGATTGAGTTTTTCAATGAGGGGAATGATTTTGAAATAGAATACAATAGCCTGCCCGATAAAAGTAATAACCAAAGGGATGCCCGCTAAAATAATGGCTATCTTTATTTTGCGCCATTCATCCTGCTTTAGTTGCTCCTCTTTATCTTTTTGGGCTATGTATTCCTGTACTGTTTTCGATAGGTTGCGGACAATCTCAGCAAGTGGGAGTCTGTCACCATCCCCACTGACTAACATCTTATCATGCCTATCAACCTTATCCATGTAAGTATTCAACATGGTTCTAATCTCTTGTACTTCTAATTTTATTGCCTGAATCGCGGTAAGTGTTTCACTTGCCATTGTGGCCTCTTTAAATATTCGGCGGGGCTAGGGGTCTAGCCCCGCTTCTCCAGTCGCGCATTTCGCGCTTCCCCGCTGTTGTGCGGGATTACTGATTAGGATTTTGACGCGAGTAACACCTTATACGCGCCGAACGAGCCAAGAACGACCACGACCAGCCCAAGCAGGGATTGCACAATCGGCGCAAACTCGGCGGGAATATTGCTAAACACGGCATTGATAAGCACCAGAACAGCACCCACCAGCGCGGCTGTAACTTGCGCGGCATAGCCCGACAAGTCTACATTCAACTTTCCGCCAATCCATTTCAGGATTTCAGTCACGGTCATTGTGATGACGATACCCAAGAGGGCTTTCAGTTCGTTTGGAAGTTCAATAATCGCTTGCATTTTTACTCCTGTTTTTTTGTTTTTTGATTACTTCGGCATTATACCCTACTCACACAGGTATCGAGCGTTGGTATAACCAGTCAATCCGCCCGCCTCGATAGGATACCACACCCCACCATCTGGCGACTGTGCAAATCCCCCACTTACCGTCACGGTATCGCCAGCCGATAATACCGCGATTACCTCATACCCTGTCCCCGCGCCCTCTCTCATGTAGACAGTATCAGCGGTCAGGCAAATCACTTTTGTAATCTGGGTAGGGGCGGGCGGAGTGTGAATAAGTACATCCTTATTCACACTTTCAACCGTCACGGCCACCGTAGGCAACGTGGCTGCGCTCATGCAGGAGCATTGTGTCAGGATGAGCGCAAGGATAATCAAAAGAAATATCTGAATAGCACAACCCTTATTTTTCATTTTTTACCGTCCAATCTAATACTATGTGGAGGGCGTCACTGGCGCACAGGCCGATGAACCACGCCCAAAATTCTGTTGGCAGTTTCAGCGGCAAGCCCATAACATTGACTGCCAACAGCGGGAGGGAGAGATAAAGAACCCGAAAAACAGTGCCAACAACAGGCGCGTGAGAGATTGCAGAGCGGTGGGGAACAGCCTTAGAATACGGCCACCAAAACGCCCGCCACGCCCACGATAACGCAGTGCCAACAACGGGCACACGGCGCAAATGGGCCAGCCCTATAAAACCATCGTCCACGTCTAAGTCAGGCGAGAGGATGAGACCGCTCAAAACTCCAACCGTCGCGGCTGTTGGCTGTCCTGATAAGGCACTGCCAACAGCAAGTGCAACGGTGGTAGCTGTGTGAATTCTACCGCTCGGCATGTTTCAGTGTCCCGTTTTCTGTTGGCAATGTGTCAAATACGAAAATAATAGTTGTTGGAACTTTTACTCCGTTGCGAAGGTAAAAGCACGTTCCTGCTATCTTAGCCTGTTGGCTGTGTATCATGGTTTCAAGCGGGCTGTTCAGGAGTGCCAACAGCATCCCCGCGCTTTCTTCGCCATGTTTCAAACTCTCGTTCGATTTCCCGCCAGCCTGGGCTACGGCGGTCGTACCAGCCAACAGCGCGGCGGTCTTTGTTTCTTTCACGGATTGCGATTCCTCGGACTTTGCCATTTTGTATTCTCCACTCTCTGCGAGTGCCAACAGGTGATTCCGTACTGCCAACAGACTCAAACGGCCTAAAATCGGTGATTTCAAGCCCTGCCAACAGATTTATACCTGTTGGCAATTCGGGAGGCTCTACGGCCTTCCTAGTGGCTAATTCGGGGGGTTCTGGCGGGGTTGCCCCGCTGAGTCTTTTGGGGCCTCAACCTCTGACGCATGTACAGTCATGGGCGAAGCCTGATAAGCAGGTGGGGTATTTTTAGGTTTTGACCCGCGCAAGCGGTCGAGTTGAGCCTGCACAAGTCCAGCATCCCCGAATTCACGTTCTGTCTCTTTTTGCAGGCGTTGGGTTTCTGCCAACTCACGCAAAACCTCACGCGTGATTTTCTGGTAATCTTTCTCACGTGCTGCCGCGCCTTGTGCCTGCTTTTTCATTCGGTTTGCTTTGATTCCGTCATCCCACAAAACATAGGCCAATGTAATAACAATATAGCCAGCGGTTAGGTTTGTCACCATGCTCACAATCGCGCTTACATCATAGGAGCGGGAAAGGTCAGCGGTTCCGAATACCCATGATGTATAAAGCGAAGTCGCAACCATGATGACCGAGATAACTTTCTGGATTGAATTTGCGGTAGGGTAGAGCCAGAAAATCTGGCCGAGATAGAATGGAACAGCAGAGACCAAAACAAAACCAATTGCCTTGAATGGGTCATCTGTCATTTGATAGCCAACATCCCACACGCGATACTCAGAGACCAAAACAACAAGGTCAATGAATACAATGGCAATTGCCACCGCGCTACTAGGGAACAGGTCTACAAAATCGCGGAATGTAATGTGTCCATCGCCGTTCGTGTCAAGCACTTTGTTTACATATTCACCCAAACTTTGCACAATGTTCATCTTGTCCTCTCTATAAATATACATCAATCAACCAGCGGGCGGCCTTATGCGCGGCCTGCTCAGGAGTTAAGTCCCCGCTGTTTGCTACCGTGTGCCACTCACTCGTGAATTTGCGGTAGGGGATGTAGTATTGATACTGCCCGCTAATTTCTGTCATGGTGTACGCAAGCCCTCTGTATTCGTGCTTTGTTTCTGTCATTGCATTATCCTTTCTACGCTCTTATGAGTTTCCAAATCCACAACCCGCGCCCGTTCTGGTGGGGGTTTTCTTGATAGATGACCTCGCCATCTATCGTGTTTTTCCAGATACCTAAAAGCCAGTTACCTCCATATTTCCTTTGTACCTGCTCAATCACGCTGTAATTATTCTCACGATTCGGGCACTCTATATAGACCTCGTTACCGTGTGGATAAAACGCAAAGTCAGGGGAGGGGACAATAAAATTAGGGTCGTTCAGGATTGCCCTCATCCGTTGTCCTGGGGTTTTCATAGCGACGAATCTCCCTTATCAAACCAGTTTAGAACGTCCTCGGTAGAATATGCCACAATCAAAGTTTCAGGGTATGGCTCCGCTGAATGGTAATCTTTTTCAGCTGGCGTCAAGTCCTCCCCTGGCATTTTCAACTCTACCCGCACGGTTCTGATGTCGTATTTATCGCCAAAGACTTTCCCAGTCACCACGATGTCATAAAGCCTTTTTAGTTGACTGACTATATCAACCCGAAAACCTAATGCCCTGAGTTCACGCGTTATTTGCTTTTGATTACCGTCTACTTTTGCGGCTCTGCGGAATCCCATAATATCACCGTGAGCATTTCGGGCAAAACCACAACTTGCCATTCGCTGAGTGCGTCCAACCGCTTGCGGGGTCGGTTCGGTCTATCATTTCGGTGGCCTTGCACTTGTGGCAAATTACGGGGATGATTACTTGAAACGATTTGAATTTATCTTTACTCATTGTTCACCTCGAACATTTCAATTTGACGTTCTTCAACGTTATCAGGGTCAATCCCTGCAATTGCCAATTCGTAAGCCTGCCATGTGGGGAGCATGTTCTTTTTGTCGGTCTTTGGTCTCCACTTGCGGTACAACTCACAGCGGGCTTTTTGCTCGGCTTCGGTCAGTCCTTGCAGTTTCAATCCAGCGTAGATGTGACCAGCGGCAAATCCGTTTTGTGCTATTCCAAAAGTTACCATCCATTCGGTAATCATTTGTCCTCTGCAATCAGCCGCTTTATCTCTGCGGCGTGATATAAAATACCTTTGATTGTCGCTTGACTTTTCAGCCATGACCAAGAGTCCTTGTTCAGCATCCCGTCAAGCCAGCCTGTTACTTTATCGTATGGGTGGGTGGGTTCGGATGGGTCAAAGTGTTCTTTCATTTCATCCGCTGTCCAGTTCTCTGCAATTGCTTTCGCGAGAGCCAGCACAGGTACTTTTACCTTTTCATCCTTCGCCAGTTTCTTCGCCTTGCGTAGATGGTCAAATGAGAGGGCATCCAAAAACTTGTGTACGTCTGGGAAGTTAGCATAAGTCTGTTGCAGTTCACACCATGCACGGAGGGTTTCGCCACTGTCACCGAATCGCTTACGGCTCAACCCGATATTTGCAACTCGTGAACATTCAACGTAGTATTCGGCTTTGGTTGGAAAGACTTTTTCGCCAGTCAGTTCGTATGTCAGTCCTGCATGTTCAGGCCACATCTCATTTACGATTTCAGCAATGCACCACTTTTCATTGTCACTAACCTCTTCGGCGCGGTCGTATTCTTTCGCGCTCTGCATTAGGTCGGCGGCAAACTCAGGGTCTAGGTACTGCGAAAAGGGAGACTCTCTCTTTACGCTGTAAACGGCGGCGGGTTGTGTCATTCTGCGCCCTCAAAAACTGAGGCAAATCCACCAGCGGCCACCGAGTCGGCCAAATCAACAAGGCCAGCCATTCGTAGACTTTTGATGAGTTCCACTTGTTTTTCTTCCGTGATAGTGTTTACGTTAGCGAGAAACATCACACAGGTAGCAAGCGCACTGTTCATGTGTGACGCCCGTAATTCGTTCTTGTGCCAGTTTTCCTCGGCTTGCTTTACACGCGCTTTCAGCGCGGCGAGTTCTGCGGCGGCTTTGTTTGCGTATTCTCTGTCAGTCATTGCCTCACGCAAAATCAAATCCTGCAAAGGTGTAGCAAGGCTTTTTATTCCGTTTACCATTTCTCCAACTCCATCTAACGCGCTCATTCCGCCTTCCCTTCATTGTGTCGGTACACAAATTTTCTGCCGCTTGCCTTTGCTCCGATTCTTTGCAGTGATAACCAGATAGTTTTTTTCGAGTACGTTCTCCCTGTGCGGGTGGCTATCTCTGCCACTATCTGCTCAATGCTCTTGTCAATAACTGGCTTTGTTTCACGGCGGGCAATTTCTTCAACTAATTTATCAATGTCATTTGTAAACATGCGTTTATCTTAAAACCGTTGGCTCGTTTTGTCAAGAGTCAACCAACACCCGCCGCGCTTCCTCTGCGGCCTCTGGGTACTTCCCTAGTATCTGCGCTTCGGCTTCTGCCCGAAAGCAGGATAGTACTACTTCGTTATACTGCTCTTTTGTGATTTCACCAGCCAGCCACGAGGCGCGGGCGTTGTTTAGTATTTCGTGGGTCTCTGGGTGGGCTTTGGTTAGTAGGTTCATGGTTTCCTCGCTTGTGGAATCAATTCTCGGAATTTCGGGTTAGGAGTTTCGCGCATGTAATTGATTGCCCCGCCTGGGACGTTGTAATCTAATTCACGCGCCTTTGATATATGCAGGGTCGCTATCCGTTGGTAATCTGTTGGCATAATTGACAAGTCGCTATTTTTCTTTTCGTTGAATTTTGTCAGGATGTAAATTATGTCAGCGTCATGTAATTTCTTGCCACTACCTGAAACGTTGGACTTTGTAACATTTTCGTTTGGAGAATCCATACCCATTTTATTGACACTTGAAATTAGTACAATGGATAAATTTAAATCATGGGCGGCCTGTTTCATCGCTCGGCTGATATTTTGGGATTGTTCAATTTCCCCACTACCTGGGGCGTTTATCAGCCAGTCATAATCAAAGACTACTTGTTGTATTCCGTGGTCATCAATCGCCCGTTCTAACATTGGGCGTAGGTCTCGAATATCCAGCGCGGTATCTGATACATATATGGGGGAGTTCATAACGATTGCCTTTGCTTCCTCGAATTTTTCCCAATCGTCACTTGACATTTTTCCGCTCATCATAGACCGTTTAGGAACTCCAAGCATTTCAAAGAACCTACGGAATACCTGCTTTTTTCGCATTTCACCAGACCATAATAAAACTGGTGTTTCTTCGTGCCTTGCAAATCCCCTGCCAGTATCGTACATCCTGCCGACCGCAGTATACAATGCGTCCTGATGTGCTAACCAAGATTTACCTACGCCAGGTTCACCCGCTAAAATTATCAGTTCGCCTTTTTGCTTTCCGCCTGTAATTTTTGACAGATAGTCCCATGCGTAAGGGATGCCCCAAATATCCTTTGGATTCCTTTGTCGCTCTCTGATTTCATTTTCAAGAATTTCAATCACAGAATTTGCACTAGGTAGTGGGGCTTCTGCTTTCGGCTCGTCTTGTGGTTCGTACCTGTTGATTGAGTGCGCTATTTGGTAGACTTCACCATCCGATAAGGGGGGAGAGCATTTCTCGCGGTTGTGAATTTGCAAGGCCGCAAAAATCGCATCCTCGCTGAATGACTTGCGCCGCATTGCGCCCGCCATTTTTGTTAGATAGTCATTGCGCCCGCCCTCAACTACCTCTTGGGAGATTCCCCCACTCTCTTTCGGATCGGGGCGATTCTCTTTGAGTAGTTCAATCATCCATTCGGGCATTTCTGATAACTCAACCTGAGATGGTTTTACAACCCATTCATAAATATTTCCATTCGGATGTTTAGAACTTGCCCCCACAACATACCCACCCTGAGACCGTATGTCTAAACCCTTTCCAAGTTTGCCCGCGCTGTTACGGGTTCCAGGAACATACTTAAAAAATATATGTTCTCCCCCGCTTCCTGTTTTCGCCACTGGTGTATCTGGCAATCTTCCATACTTCCCCAAAAGTTCAGATAAAGAATCATAACCGCCGTGGTCTTTATCTACATCCAGAACTGTAATTCCAGAACATTCACCACACGCTATACCAACATTCGCGTCTGGTTGGAATTCCCACCAGCCTTGAATCATGTTTTCTTCCGTGGTCGCAACGTCCGCCCATTTCACAGCGGGAACTTTATCACGGGGCTTTAGGGGGAATACTTTCCATCCGTTCTTTGCATAAAAAAGAGCGTGTTCAAGTGTGGTTGCCATTAGTCTAAATCCTTTATGCTCATATTTGGAGTGAGTTTCTTATGCCATTCGTCCATGTGGTGCGTCTTGCACAAATACGCTTTCGGGGCGGCCTCTGCTAACTGTTTGCCGAATAAGAACTTGGGGAATATGAATAAAACGGCTGATACTTCTTTACGTTCTCGCCACATTCGGGGCACTTCTTTACAACCTGCTTCATTCCGCCAGCGTTATACCCTCCGAATATCAAAGGCTCTATATCCTTTTGGCAGTGGTCGCAAATCATAAAAGCCTCGTTTTCTCGCCATCATCATACATGGCGGTATAGGCCAAAAAGGAAGGCCAGCCAGTATCCATAAATACGCTAGGATTCATTCGGATTTGCTTATTGCTCATCGCGTCATACTTTCCTTTCACTTTGCGCCAGTCTGAATAATCTGCCCATGCTGTTGGGCGTTCAAGGTAGGTTTTCACCACCCATTTCTTGAACTTCTGCCACTCCGCTGTACCGTCCCAGGGGAGGGAGGAAAAGCCAAGTTTAGACTCAAATTCATTCATGGCATTTTGTGCGGTCTCGTTTTCGGTTGTCAAATGGGGGGGGATTGGTAGCCCATGCTGAATGTACCAGTCAATAGGGTAGTTGTCTGGTATTTCCTCTTTCTTTATACTTTCTTTAATCCCTACCTGTGAGTCACTGGTTGACAGGGGGGTGGTCACTGGTTGACTCCCCCCTATGCACTCATTGAACATGGTCACTGGTTGACCTACCACCAATTCCCACTCTGCCTCTGTCTGTTCCTCAGGATTTGACCGCCTAAAAGTTCCTCTTATCTCTGCGGCTTCCGCTCCATCCTTTGCCGCGTTCCTGGATAACCCAGCGGCCTCTGCCAGTTTTCCAAGTCCCATTTTGAAGGACTCCCGATGGTATCCGTAGGTCTCTCTAATCATAATTAGAGTAACGCGAACTTCGGATGATTCCATTTCTGGCAACATCTCAAAAAACTTGTTTGGTACTTGTGTCCATTCTGGTTCTGGAAATGCGCCTGTAACTATAAACTTTCTTGACATACAAAAAACTCCTTTGCAGGTATATGGCAACGGCTAGGCTGATGAAGGGCTTTTGATTGCGACCTGTGACTAGCAGGACAGAACCTAAGCCGTTCCCATAAACTCACAAAAGAGTTCTCGTTGCCTTCATCATGCGCTTTTGTTTAGGGTAGTCAACCCGCGCCTTACTCATTCATATTATCATGCCTTACTTGCGTTTGTCAACCCCCTCGCCCTCCCCGCCGCCCGTTTTGTTTAGGTTTGCGTCCTGATGCGTACATCGCGGCGGGGTCGGGTTTACCAAATAGGGAGGAGACTGCGGGCTGGATACCGCTTGCCTCAATACTAGCATAGCGGGTGGGTGGTGTCAATAGAAAAATGTCATAAAAATGTAATAAGAAAAATATGACATTTGTCACTGTTTTATTAATGTAGAATTTGGTAAGATACCTGTATATCGGTTACTGGGTAGCACTCAGTTGTACGGGAGATAACTTCAATACGCGAGCCGACACCAACCAAAACAGGAGCATGCCATGCAATACCGACTAACCGCAACCAATGACAGCAAGACCGTATCAGTAGTGTACTTCACATCAACCGCCGCCGAAATTGCCCGCAAGGTTTACGAGGACAGCGGATATACCGTAACAGTAACGGAGGAGTAGACCAATGACCCCAAAGCGACCGATTGAATTAGTAGATGCCTCCAAAGCCTGCGCTCGCGCATGGCTCCGCCGTGACAAGATGATTGACGCTGGCGATACTGTTGGAGTAGATGCAATGAATACCGCCTGTGACCTTTTGCAGGAACGATATAACGTGATATATAGTGAATGGCAGGCAATCGGCGGAACTAGCAACATTGACAGCATTGCACTTTTTGACCCCCGCACCCCTGAGCAAATCGCCCTCGATGAGTGGCAGGCGGAAGTGTCAGCCACACGCGAGAGTGACCGCCCTTTCTAGGTAACTACGGCTTAGGAGTAAAACCATGACAACGAAAACATTTTGTCAATGTGGGCATCCCATAAGCGACCACACATACTCAGAGGATTATTGTGGATGCGATGCAAAAGATTGCGCGTGTTCTCTTGATTTAGGAGAACACATAGATACACTGGTTGCCAAAATTTCAGAGATTGCAGATGAGCGAAACAACCTCCGCCGTGAACTTATCGAAGCGCAAAAGATTATCGAGGCCGTTGCATCTGCAAACTACCTATCCTCAGTTCAATCAATGGCAGAGGATTACCTAAATAAGTAACTACGGCGTAAGCCGTTTACACATTCGGGATTCCCACCTAACGGGAAAGGAGTCCTCGGATGATTTTTTTGGCGAGTGGCGGCGTCACGATACCGCCACAAAACAGGTACACGTGTACCAACGTCAGCCGCGACGACTAGCGGCAAATAGAAAAAGGAAAACGCAAAATGACCGAACCTACTCAGGCAGTCAAGCAAGAAATGGAATTCACATACTCAGTTGACCAACAGGTCAGCGTCAATGCCTTTATTGACATTGATATCAACGGGGAGTCTGTGCGCTTCCAGATTACCAACCGCTACAACTCCAACCCCGAAAAGATTGTAAAGACCACACAGGCGGCTATTGAAGCCTTTACGCAGTTGCGCGGCTTGTATCCCCGCAGTGTGCAATCCCCCCAACCAAAACCTGCAGAACAAAAGCAGGAACACCGCGAGGAACACGCTGGCACGTATGAGGACCCACGCTCATTCAAGGCCGCCGCTGTTATCGTGACAATCACGGATGGAAAGCAGTACTTCAAAGTCAAGGCCGAGGACGGGAAGTTCCCGAAGTTCCCTGTTTCTGTGTGGCCCGAAGTTCTGGAAAAGGCAGGCATTGACCCAAACAAGATTGATATGAAAGACGGTCACGCTTTGAATTGCCCTGCTTATTACGTTGTAAACGAGAAGGGCAACCCCGCAAAAGTCATCGGCTTTGGTGAGCCTTACCCGTTCTAATCCCTCCCATCGGGGCAGGTGTAAAAAGCCTGCCCCCAAAACCAACCTATGTCATCAAACACATACACCCGCAAAACAATCACAGGCACACTTTACGAAGTCAAAAACAAAGGCGGGCGGCACAGGCTCCCCGACGACGTAAGGTTGAGTGAGATTGTAAAAGGCATGACAAACAAGAGCATGAGAGAAAAACTTGACTTGTGGATTGCAAAAGGATGGAGCGAGACACTGATTATCAATCTCGCGTTGTCTGAATGGATGGATAAGATGAATAGTGTACAGGAAACTGTATAAACAGTAGTTAGGCAACTAAAACAATGAACCCTTATTACCAGAAAGAAGGCATAACCCTATTCCATAACGATTGCCGTGATGTTATCGGTTCATTTGCCTATGATGTAATTGTCACCGACCCGCCGTATCTTGGGCGCGATGACCTATTTTCTACCGAAGCACTTTTGCCAATCTTGCAAAGTTTGAATCTCGAAAAGTCGTTTGTGTTTTGGGCGGCAAACTTTGAATATCCTTTTGCTTATAATGCCCTGCATATCTGGCATAAGGCTATTCCAATTCACCCTAATTCTAAAATTGGCAATGTGGCTGGTCATCACTTCGAGAAAATATATGCCACGGGTTTTGGTAAAAAATGCGAAGTGTTCAGAGACGCGGCAATTATTCCAAACTTTTCCGCTTGCGCCGATGAACTCACAGAGCATCCAACACAAAAGCCGCTGTCTCTAATGCGTAAAATAATCCAGCGCATTCCCAAAGGTTCTATTATTTTTGACCCCTTCAGCGGTTCAGGTTCTACGCTTGCGGCATGTTATGAGTTAGGTTATCAGGCTTATGGCTGTGAGCAAACCGAAAAATGGTGCAGTGTTACGGTTGGGCGTTTGGCGCAACCATCGTTCTATACGTTGCCTAACAACCGCTTGCACCCTGACGTGGGGGATTCTCCCGCGCAGCAAGCATTATTCACCCCCGAAGCGGATACCGCCGAAGGGAAGTTACCCGCACCCGCCCCACGCAGGTAAAGCGAACCGTTAGCCCGCATCTTGCAAAACGAAAGGAATACAATGAATAAAGAACTTGAAAATAAAATCCGTAAAATCTTGGATAACCTGCCGTCAGTGGGCGAAACCAAGTATCCCGCGTCAACTTATGAGTCGGGAGTTGAAGAAGTCTTGCTTTTCTTACTCGGCGAAATTGATGAGTCCGAGTTCGAGTATGCGGGCTAACACAGCGTGCACCTGACGCTGGGGAGTCTGCGGCTTCGACAGGCAGTTTACAAGCCGAAAACGAATCAGCGTCAGAAGGGAAGGCGTAACCCGCCCCAGCGCAGGTAACGCAATCCGTTAGACCCCTTCCGTGCAAATATTGGTACTTGACAAACTTGAAATAGTGTGTTATAATTCAAATATAATCAAAAAGGAGATAACACATGAAAAATCAAATTGTCTATTTTGTGAATTACAGAAAACGCCCATCAACTCGCAAGCCAAAACGCTTGTGGGTAAAGCGTTCCGCCCGTTTCAACACCGAGCAGGAAGCAAAGGATTGGATGAAAGAAAACGGTTTGAAACTTGACCGCTGGACAAATATTGAGAAGTCCGAAATTGATAATACTTTGCTCGCGGATATTTTCCACCTATGAAACAATGCCCCACATGCGGCGAAGTTTACGAAGAAATCAAAACCTGCCCTTGTCCTCCTCGCGGTGGTGCAAGGGCTGGGGCTGGCAAGAAGCCAATTTTTGATGAAGCACTCGAAAGGGTAAATGTCAGTCTTGATCCGCAAACAATCGCATTTTATAAAGACTATGGTAATTCTCTGTCAGAAGGTATCCGTAATTATTGGCGGGGTCTAACAAAGCGTGCACCCGACGCGCGAAAGTCTGGGCGCAAAAAGGTAAATCCAAATCAAAAGGTTCTGCGAAGCCCGCGCGCGGGTAACGCAGTCCGTTGGCTGGACTAAGGAGAAATATGAGTACATACCCAAATTACACACTTACGCAATTGGCAGAACTTATCCTGCAATTTGAAACTAAAGAAGGCTTGTCGCCCGCAGCATTGGCTAATTTGAAAGAGTTTGCTTCATCCGCTCTCGAAAACGCCAGCCAACAACCGCTTGCACTTGACGCGGCTACTGCGCGGGCTAATTTTCCAACTTTAGATAAAGCATTACGCGGTAAATGGGTTGCGTTAGCAACGCCGCGCAAGTAAAGCAAACCGTTAGCCGCCTTCGGAGTTTAGATTATGTATCGTGTAATATTGGCAGACCCCCCC
>Ga0075458_10000353_pt1 | contig 14938 bp, 15 predicted proteins | sample DEB3_08_DNA_FD_77576 | JGI IMG/M metagenome (GOLD analysis project Ga0075458, IMG submission 77576) | Aqueous microbial communities from the Delaware River and Bay under freshwater to marine salinity gradient to study organic matter... | ecosystem: Environmental > Aquatic > Marine > Coastal ... | reverse complement strand
GTGCAGTGAGTAACCGCGGCGACGCCTCAGTGCATCCGCACGCGCCAGCACGTCGAACGTTGCGTCGAAGACAGTGGTGCGGTGCCATTCACCGCCCGCGACGAGAGCGTCACCGCGCCGGATGTCGGTCGTGCTCGCCCCGGTGACGTTGACGGCGCACCGCGTGCCCGGTGTTCCCGCCCCGACGGGTTCACCGTGGGTCTGGATGTCGCGGATGCGGACGACCCGACCCGACCGCGCGATCGTCATCTCCGACCCACGGTGCAGTTCCGACCCTTCCAGTGTCCCCGTGACGACCGTTCCCGCACCGGCGATGGTGAAGACACGGTCGATGAACAGTCGCGGACGACCGAGTCCGTCGCGTGCCGTGGCAACGTGGCCCGCCAGTCCGGCGAGCATTTCGGTCAACGCCGTGATGCCCTCACCCGTGACCACCGACGTTCTGATGATGCCGTGCCACGCCACGGCACTGTGCGAGAGCCGCTGCGTGATCCCGGCTGTGCGCGCATCGACCGCGTCCGCACCGACCCTGTCGCACTTCGTCAGGGCAACGACACCGTGCGGCACACCGAGAACCTCGAGGATGCCGAGGTGCTCCTCTGTCTGGGGCATCCAGCCCTCGTTCGCGTCGATGACAAGGAGCGCGATGTCGACCCCGCTGACGCCGGACGCCATCGTGCGGACGAAGTCACTGTGGCCGGGCACGTCGACGAAACTCAGGACGGTCCCGTCCGGTGCGGTGCAGTGGGCGAAGCCGAGCTCGATGGTCATGCCCCGTCGCTTCTCCTCGGCCAGGCGGTCGGGGTCGGTGCCGCACATCGCGAGCACGAGAGACGACTTTCCGTGGTCGACGTGGCCGGCGGTCGCGATGACCGTCATTGCGGGGGAAGGAGCGCGCGCACGATGTGCTCATCGTCCGCCGGGTGGACGGTGCGCATGTCGATGATCGTCCTGCCGGCCTCGACCCGCGCGATGATCGGCAGCTCTCGCGCGCGCAGCTGCCTGGTGATGTCCCCGTCCGTCTCGACCGCGAAGGAGTCAATCGATGCTCCCGGTGCGGAACCCGCGCCGATGACGGCGGTGGAGGCCACGACCCGTCCCGTCCCGGTCGCGCGGACGATCGTGTCGGCGCGCGACTTCAGGTCGTCGGTCTTCTCCGCGAACATCCGCCAGAAGGGGACGAAGTCGCAGACCGAGCGGTCGACGTATTTCTGCAGCACCTCCTGCAGGAGCAGGATCGTGTGACCACCCGGCCGGAGTGCGCGCATCAACGGGTGCTCAGCGCACTTCCGGACCAACTCTGCCCGACCCGCGATGACACCGCACTGCGGTCCACCGAGCAGCTTGTCGCCACTGAACGTGACAAGGTCGGCCCCGTCGGCGACCGACTGCCGCGCCGCAGGCTCGTTCACGAGGAACTGCGGGAGAGGCTCCACGTGACGGAACAACCACGGGCACGAATTGTCGATGAGACCTGAACCGATGTCGGCAACCACGGGCACCCCGAGCGTGGCGAGTTCCGCCACTGACGTCGACTCCGTGAATCCCTGGATTGCGAAGTTCGACGGGTGGATCTTCATAGTGAGCGCGATGTCATTCGTGGGGGACGCGACGGCGCGCGCGTAGTCATCGAGCCGTGTGCGGTTCGTGGTGCCCACGTCGACCAGCCGGGCACCTGACTGCTCCATCACGTCGGGGATGCGGAAACCGCCGCCGATCTCGACGCTCTCGCCGCGGCTGACGGCGACACCGCGCCCCTGCGCGAGTGCGGCGAGGACGAGCATCACGGCTGCCGCGTTGTTGTTCACGACAATCGCGTCCTCGGCACCGGTGAGTGCCCGCACGAGTGCGGCGGTCCCGTCGTGGCGCGAGCCGCGCTTGCCGGTGGCGAGATCGAACTCGATGTTGTACGCGCGGCCCGAAGTAGCGAACGGCAGCGGCGCGCGGCCGAGATTGGTGTGCAGCAGCACACCGGTCGCGTTGATCACGTCACCGACGAGAGTGGCCGATAGCTCTTGGGCGTACTGGTGCGCCGAGACGTCGGCATGCGCCGGATCGTCGCGGACGGCACGGCGCGCGCAGTCCACCAGCAACGCGTGCGGCAGGTCGTGCGTCTCCGCGAGCGTGCGCGCCAGCGCATCCACCGACGGCGGGCGCGCAGCAGAGTCCGGCGTGGTCGTCATCGGGGCGAAACTAGTACCGTGCTGCCATGGCAGGCGAGGGCGACCGGACGTTCACCGACATCCGCCTGACGGAGTGGACATCGTGCGGTGGCTGCGCCGCGAAGTGGGGGGCATCGCTACTGTCCGACCTGGTCAGTGAACTTCCCGCGGGGTTTGACCCGTCGCTCCAGGTGGGTCTCGCGCCGTTCGACGACGCGGCCGTGTACCGGATCACCGATGACGTTGCCCTGGTCAGCACCACCGACTTCTTCCCGCCCCTCGTGGATGATCCCGAGGATTTCGGCGCCATCGCCGCGGCGAACGCGTGCAGTGACGTGTTCGCAATGGGTGGGCGTGTCGTTCTCGCCGTGAACGTGGCTGCGTTCCCCGAGCACCTGCCGAAGGACGTCATCACCCGCATCCTCTCGGCAGCAGCCGGGGTCGTGACGGAGGCGGGCGGCACGATCGCCGGTGGACACACGATCCGCAACCCCGAACCGATCTTCGGTCTCGCCGTGCAGGGCGTCGTGCACCCGGACCGTGTGTTCCGCAAGTCGGGGGCGCGCGCCGGCGATGTGGCCGTTCTGTCGAAACCCATCGGCACCGGTCTCGTCACGGCCGCCGGCACCGACGACCAGAAGAAGGAGGTGATCCGCGGGATGCGCACGCTCAACAGGGCGGCCGCAGAGTCACTGCGGGCGGTGCAGGACGCGGTTCACGCAGTGACCGACGTGACCGGGTACGGCCTTGCGGGCCACGGGTGGGAGATGGCGGACCGCTCCGGTGTGAGACTCGAGATCGAGTCCGCCTCGTTGCCTCTGTATGAGGGCGCACTGCAGATTGCCCGTGCGGGTCACCGGACCGGAGGAGACCCCCGCAACCGCGCGTACGTGGAGGGCCATGTCGAGACCCGTGCCGATGACGGCTTCGTCGCGTTGTGCATGGACCCGCAGACATCGGGCGGTCTTCTCGCCGCCGTCGACCCCTCGGCCGTTGACGCGCTCGTTGCCGACGGTTTCGTCGCGGTCGGTCGGTTCACGGCGGGTGTGCCCGGGGTCGTCATTCTCTGACCACGGGTACGATTCGCAAGTGCCCACGCTCCGACTCTTCGCCGCCGCCCGCGAGGCCGCCGGCACCGGTTCCGTCACGATGGAAGGCGACACCGTCGACCGGGTCCTCAGCAATGCGGCCGCCCGGTTCGGGGACACGTTCGCCGCCGTCCTCGCCACCAGCAAGGTGTGGGTGAACGGGGAGGAGGTGCCGCGGGGCACCACCGTCGGCGACAATGATGAGGTGGCGGTGTTGCCGCCGGTCAGTGGAGGAATGTGATGGCAGACGAGACGCAGACGCTGGCGCAGATCCGCGCCGAGCGCACCGCGTTGCAGCGCGAGGAGGACATCGTCTCCTTCGTGCGTCGTCTGGCCCAGGGTCGACTCGATCTCGTCGCCGACGAGCAGCGTCGCCGCGCGAGCGGTCTCGACGAACAGCCGGCCCCGTTGGCGGAACGTCTTGCCGAGGTGTTCGGCCAGCAGCATGGTGGCGGCAGTGCTCGCCCGCCGCGCGAGACCGAGGTGCCGGTCGACCATCCGTTGCTGCAGCAACTCGACGAGCTCTGTGACGCGCACGGGTTCGAGAACATGGAGACGCTCGACGACAGGTCCATCGGTGCGCTGGCGGACGCCCTCGGCATGTTCGAGAAGGAGTGCAGCCGGCAGCGGCACGAAATGTTCGAGCGCATCGACGCGCTGACCGCCGAAGTGGTGCGCCGCGTGCGCGAGGGCGGCGGTGCCGGTGCCGTCATCGGCGACAAGCAGTCGTGATGCCCCGCAACCCGGCAGAACGCCTGCACGACGTCGGTGAGTTCATCCGACTGCAACGCGAGAACGCCCAACAGAGCATCCGCGACCTGGCGCGGGCAGCCGGTGTGTCGAACCCGTACCTCAGCCAGATCGAGCGCGGCATCCGAAAGCCGTCGGCCGACATCCTCCAGCAGATCGCGCGCGCTCTCGAGATCTCTGCAGAGAGCCTGTACGTGCGTGCCGGCATCCTCGACGGCACCCCGCCGGAGACGAGCTCCGTCCCCGAGGCCATCACGAACGACGAGAAACTGACACCTGAGCAGCGCCAGAGCCTTCTCTCCGTCTACCGATCCTTCGTTGCCGCGAACGAGGCGACGCCCACATCACCTGCGGCTACCACGGAACCACCCGGGGACCCGGACGGGAATCGAAACACCGCTGGATAGGTTGGGAACCGCATGCAGCGTGTAGCGGTTCTCTCACTCCACACGTCGCCGCTCGTCCAGCCGGGCGAGGGTGACGGCGGCGGGATGAACGTCTACGTGCGCGAACTGGTGTCCGCCCTGGCCCACGCCGGCGTCGACTGCACCACCTACACCCGAACCTGGCGCACCGACCTCCCCCGCGAGATCGTCGTCGAGCCGAACCACCGCGTCGTCCACATCCCCGCGGGGGACGTCGACCTGCCGAAGGGTGACCTGCCGGCGATCATCCCCGAGTTCACCGACAAGGTGGTCGACCACATCCGGCGCAACGGCGGCACCGATGTGGTGCACGCCAACTACTGGCTGTCCGGAGTCGCGGGTCACTCGATCAAGCACGAGCTGGACGTTCCGCTCGTGAACACCTTCCACACCTTCGCCCGGGTGAAGGCACTCGGTGGCGACCCCGAGAGCGCGCAGCGCGAGAAGGCCGAGACCGAGATCATCGGCTGCAGTGATGCCATCTGCGTGTCGTGCACCGAGGAGGAGCGGCAGTTCACCGAGCTGTACGGCAACCCCCCGGGCAACATCGAGATCGTCTCGCCCGGTGTGGAGCACGCGTTCTTCGCGCCCGGCGACAAGCGCGGTGCGCGACATGCACTGTCGCTCGGCGACGGACCGGTGCTCCTGTTCGTCGGGCGAATCCAGCCGCTGAAGGGCGTGGATGTCGCCGTGCAGTCGCTCGCGGAACTGAACCGCAAGGACGCGATCCTGCTGATCGTCGGCGGTGCATCGGGCACGGAGGGCGACACGGAGCTCGCGAGGGTGAGGTCGATGATCGACGACCTCGGTCTCGACGGCCAGGTGCGCTTCGTCGAGCCGCAACCGCACCACATCCTCTCCACCTACTACCGCGCGGCGGATGTCGTCCTCGTGCCCAGCCGCAGCGAGAGTTTCGGTCTTGTCGCTCTCGAGGCCGCAGCGTGCGGGACTCCTGTCGTCGCGAATGCGGTGGGCGGGCTCCTCACGATCGTCGATGACGAGCGCACCGGTTTCCTCGTGCCTGACCGCCAGCCCGACGTGTTCGCCTCGCACATCGGCCGGATCATCACCGACACGGACTTTGCCGCGCGCATGTCGAAGGCTGCGGCGGAGAAGGCGCGAGGGTACACGTGGGCATTCGCCGCGGCCCGTCTGCGCCGCGTGTACGCGGACCTCGCCGCGCGCGACCGCGTGATCTGCAGTTGAGTCCCGCACCATGAGCGAACTGCACGGCAATCCCGAGATCGAGTTGCTCGACCGCCAGATCAGCGAGTGGATTTCCGGCTTCGCCGCCCGTGACGGCGCAATCGTCGCCATCGACCGCGGCACCGCCGACGAGCACCGCTGGTACATCCGCATGCACGGCGTCGAGAAGGAGTTCACCACCATCTGGATGACGCTCGGCCAGCGCACGCTCCGCTACGAGACGTACGTGATGCCCGCGCCGGAGGAGAACGCCGAGATGCTGTGGGAGAACCTGCTGCGCCGCAACGAGAAGCTCGTCGGTGCCCACTTCTCGATCGGCGTCGAGGACGCGGTCTTCCTTCGCGGTGAGCTTCCTTTCTCCTCGGTCAACGAGAAGGAAGTCGACAGGGTGATCGGCACGTTGTTCGCCACGGTGGAGGCGGTGTTCCCGTCGATCATCCGCATCGGTTTCGCCAGCCGGTTCGCCCAGTAGCGAAACCCCACCATCGCGCGGGTGGGTGCGCCGTTAGTCTCGGTGCATGGCAGGACAGACCAACGAACTGGTGCTCATCGGCGGCGGCAACATGGGTTCCGCCCTGCTCGGTGGGCTCGTGGCAGGCGGTTGGGACCCGAAGGGGATAGTTGTCGTCGAACTTGACGCGGCCAAGCGCGCCGACCTGGAGTCTCGGTTCGGCGTCCGCACCGGCACCGAGATCGTGGCGGGCAACGGTGCGGTCATCGCGGTGAAGCCGGGTGATGCCGTTGCAGTGTGCGCACAGGTTGCCGCCCTCGGGACGCCGCGGGCCCTTTCCATCGCCGCAGGCATCAGTGCATCCACGTTGCAGGCGGCTGCCGGGACGGGGTGCTCCGTCGTGCGCGCGATGCCGAACACTCCTGCTCTCGTGCGTGAGGGTGCGACGGCGATCACCGGCAGTCCTTCCTGCTCGGATGCCGACCTCGACTGGGCCGAACGTGTGCTCTCCGCGGTGGGTCTTGTCGTGCGCGTCCCCGAATCCCAGATGGATGCCGTCACGGCCGTCGCCGGTTCCGGTCCCGGGTACCTCTTCTTGTTCGCCGAGGCGCTGCTGGCGGCTGCGATCGAACAGGGATTGCCGACGGACGTCGCCGACACCCTGGTTCGCCAGTTGTTCAAGGGTGCCGGCGCACTCCTTTCCTCTTCGGACGAATCGCCCGCAATGCTGCGCGAACGGGTGACGTCACCGAACGGCACGACCTTCGCAGGACTGTCCGTTCTCGAGAACGAGGGACTTCGTGCAACCGTTCACAAAGCGGTGCAGGCCGCGGCCGAACGCAGTGCCGAGATGGGCAAATAGGCCCCCGGATTTCTCCGGGGAAGTTTCTGTTTTTTGGTCCGCGGTATGTAATCTGTGACGCAGGTCACCGAAGTCGGGAAACCGGTTTCGGGAGTCGCGCTCAGCAATGAGCAGCGCCGAAAGGGCCGGTGCCGTCGGGGGGTTGGCACCGGCCCTTTTCGTTTTCTCCGGTGGGATCCGCGCACTGACTCGATCCGGCACCGACAGCCGCGTGGCCACGAAGCCTTATCGTGAACCGCATGCACAACCACGTCGCACTCCTCACTGACTACGGATTGAACGACGAATTCGTGGGCGTGCTGAAGAGCGTCATCACCGACATGGCGCCGCACGCGCGCATCACCGACATCACGCACGGGGTCCCCCCGTTCGATGTCCGGTGGGGATCACTCGCGCTCGCTCGCGCAATCCAGTACGTGCCCGCGGGCGTGATTGTTGCCGTCGTGGACCCGGGTGTCGGTTCGTCGCGCAAGGCCGTGGCAATCGAGGTTGCCGGCGGCAACGGGGTGCTGGTCGGTCCCGACAACGGGTTGTTGTCGTCAGCTGCATCAATGGCCGGTGGTGCCGAACGCGCGTTCCTCCTCACGAACACGGAGCTGCACCTCGAGGCGCCCGGCACCACCTTCGCGGGCCGCGACATCTTCGCGCCAGTCGCTGCGTTCCTCTGCAACGGGGGAGCAATCGAGGAGGTCGGCGAGGAAGTCGACATCGCCACGTTGATGCCCGGCCTCGTGCCCCTCCCGTCGAGGGAGACGCACCCCGCGTACGGGGAGGGGCTGCGCTGCGAGATCACGTGGGTGGACCACTACGGCAACTGCCAGATGAACGTCGGACCGGAGGATCTCGCGCACCTCGGCCCGGTCGTGCGTGTCGTTGCGGGCGAGGACGTGCGCAGCGCACGACTGGAGAGCCACTTCGCGGCCATCGGCGAGGGCGCCATCGGTGCGGTGGTCGATTCCTACGGAATGGTCGCCCTCGCGGTGGACAGGGGATCCGCCGCCGAGGCCCTGCGCCTGCAGGCCGGGGACGCCGTGTATCTCTATGCCGGCGATGACGGCACCACGACGTCGGTCACCCTGCGTCCCGCGGGTCATTAGGCTCACACCCATGCGTCCCGCAACGACACTGACGATTGCCTTGTTGCTCGGGGTGATTCTCGTTGCCGGCATCGTCAACCTGATGATCCTGGGCTGACCGTGAACCTCTCCCACATCATTGACTCCCACCCGGAATCGTCCGTCGCGCTCATCAGCCACGGCCGGGAGACCACCTACGGCCAGCTGCGCCGCCAGGTGGCGGCACTGCGTTCCGAATTCCTGAAACTCGGCGTGCAGAAGGGCGAGTGCGTGGCACTGCTGTGCAGCAACACGCCGTATTTCGTGGTGTCGTACCTCGCCACGGTCGGCATCGGCGCCGTTGCGGCACCGTTGAACCCCACCAGCCCCGCGCCCGAGATCGAGAAGGAACTCATCGTCGTGCAGCCGGCCGTCGTGGTCGTCGAACCCGCGGCGATGGCGACGTGGTCGGGCATCACCAGCGACACCCGCCGCGCCGTGCGAACCGTTCTCGCCACCGAGGGCCACGGCATCGAGGGTGCCCACACGCTCGACGAGGTGTTCGCCACGGATGATTCCGCACCCGTCGTCGAGGTCGACCCGTCGGCACCCGCGGCGTACATGTTCACCAGCGGCACCGCCGGATCACCGAAGGCCGCCGTGCTGAGCCACGGGAACCTCATGTCGAACATCGAGCAATCGATGGATGCCGAGCACATGACACCCGCCGACGTCACGTTCGGCGTCCTGCCGATGTACCACATCTTCGGTCTGAACGTCATGCTGTGCACCACGCTCGCATCTGGCGCGCGCATCGTCCTGGTGCAGAGATTCGACCCGATGAGCACCATCGAGACCATCCGCGAGCGTGGCATCACCGTCATGCTCGGTGCGCCGAGCGTGTGGATGGCGCTGAACCAGTTGATCGATGTCGACTCAACTGCCTTCGATTCGGTGCGGCTCGCGCTGTCGGGTGCGGCAAAACTCCCGGAGCAGACGATCCAGTCGCTCAGCGCCCGCTTCGGCATCCAGGTGCTCGAGGGTTACGGGCTCACCGAGGCATCACCTGTGGTCACCACCGCGATCGACCTTCCGTTCACGCCGGGTTCCATCGGCCGGCCGATCAACGGGGTGCAGGTGCGCATCGTGGACGACAACGGCGATGATGCGTTCGTCGGCGACAGTGGCGAGATCTGGGTGAAGGGCCCGAACGTGTTCTCGGGCTACCTGAACGACCCCGAGGCAACCGCCCGCGTATTGACGGAGGACGGTTGGCTGAAGACCGGTGACATCGCCGTCGTCGACGAGAGCGGGAACATCTTCATGGTGGACCGCGCGAAGGATCTCATCATCGTGTCCGGCTTCAACGTCTTCCCGGCCGAGGTCGAGGACGTTCTGAAGTCGCACCCCAGCATCGTTGACGCTGCCGTCGTCGGCACGGCGCACCCGCACACGGGCGAGGCCGTCCGCGCGTACGTGGTGCCGGCCCCGGGTACGCACCTCGACGAGGACGCGGTGGTCGACCACTGCCGGCGGAACCTCGCGCGGTACAAGTGCCCGTCCAAGGTGCTGTTCGTGGACCAGGTCCCGCGCAACATGACGGGCAAGTTGCAGCGTTACTCGTTGCGCTGATTCCGTGACGACGCGGTCGCGTTGCTCGCGACCAGGAACCCGGCGAAGAGAACCGCGATGCCGAGCGCGAGCGTGATGGCGAAGGAACGGTCCGCCCCGAGGCGGCCCGAGAACGTGCCGCTTGCCGACAGGATCGCGGCACCAAGCGCGATCAGCACGTTGCCGAGGGCGAGCCTGCGCGGGGAGAACACGCTGCGTGTCGCCGATGCGGTGACCGCGGGGGTGGCACCGCGCAGCACACGCCATGCCGACCATGCAGCGCCGGCGAAGATGACCACTGCCGGCACCGCGGACCCCACTGCTGCAAGAACGCGTGGCAGTGCGTCGAAGTGTTCCTTGCCGGTCGGCATGACATGCGGGTCGATGACGCCGTGGATGGGGGCAGTGAGGACCACGCCCAGCGCGAAGCCCGTGAACACCAGCAACGAACGCATGGTGACGTCACCCGCGCGCCTGCCGCCGAGGAGGTAGACGGTCCCGAGACCGAGCCAGGGGACGTTGACCACGGCACCGAACGCGAAGAACATGCGGAACGACGCGGTGCTCCAGCCGCGGGCCTCGGCCCACCACAGGCTCATGGCGGCCACGAAGAACAGACCCATCGCCACCGTCCATGCCAGTTCGTGGGGGCGCCTGCGCCTGAGCCACCTGTCCAGGGTGCTCAGCCCGAAGGCCAGGGACACGACTCCGGACCCGGCAGCGAGTGCGGTGTTCAATGTCACGGCAGGAAAGGCTAGGCGCGGTGCCACGGAGTTTCCGCCCGAGGCCCGAACGCAATAGCGTTGTCTTCACATATGACGGACTCCCCCCGCCGCCGAATCCCCGAAGCCGCCGTCGGCCGACTTCCCATCTACCTGCGCATCCTCTCGGACCTCGCAGCTGATGGAACCACGCAGATCTCCAGTGACCAGCTCGCAGAGCTCGCCGGCGTGAACGCAGCGAAGGTGCGCAAGGACCTCTCGTACCTCGGCACCTACGGCACTCGTGGTGTCGGGTACGACGTGCAGTACCTCACGTACCAGATCCAGCGCGAACTCGGGCTGAACCAGTCCTGGCCGGTGCTCATCGTCGGTGCCGGCAATCTTGGCCAGGCACTTGCGAACTACGCGGGAATCACCGAGCGCGGTTTCCACATCGTCGGGATCGTCGACAAGGACGAGACGAAGATCGGCACCGTCGTGGGCGGCGTGCGCGTCAAGCACGCGGACGAGCTGCAGCAGATCGCACAGGCCAAGGGTGTCAGCATCGGCATCGTGGCCACCCCCGCCGGGCAGGCCCAGGAGGCAGCAGACGCGCTGGTCAAGGCCGGCATCGGGTCCATCCTGAACTTCGCCCCCACCGTCCTCGTGGTGCCCCGTGGGGTCAACGTGCGAAAGGTCGATCTGGCCCTGGAACTGCAGATTCTGAGTTACTACGAGCAGTGCCGCGCCGAGGGCAACTCCTCTGGTGACCAGACGACCCCCGTGAGTGCCTAGGGTTTCTCCGTGTCCATCGTCGTCATCGGCATCAACCACCGCACGTCGCCGGTGAACCTGCTGGAGAAGATGACGATCGCCGACTCCGCAATGCCGAAGGCGCTGCACAGTCTCAGCGTCCGCGACGACATCCGCGAGGTCGTGGTCCTCTCCACGTGCAACCGCACGGAGGTGTACGCGGTTGCCGAGCGGTTCCACGGTGCCTACGACGACATCCGTGACTTCTTCTGCGAGACGAGCGGCCTCACGAGTGACGAGGTCACCCCGCACCTGTTCAGCCAGCACGACGAAGCCGCCATCTCGCACCTCTTCGAGGTGGCAGCCGGTCTCGATTCCGCCGTTCTCGGCGAGGTGGAGGTCATCGGTCAGGTGCGCGACGCATGGGAGCGCGCCATGTCCGAGGGTGTCTCCCGCAGTTCGCTGAACCTCCTCTTCCGTTACGCGCTGGAAGTGGGCAAGCGTGCCCGCACCGAGACCGGTATCAGCAGGTCGACGGCGTCCGTGTCGCATGCGGCGGTCGAGATGGCACACGACATCCTCGGCACGCTGGAGGGCAAGCACGTTCTGGTGGTCGGCGCGGGCGAGATGGGCGAGGGCGTCGCCACGGCGCTGTCCCGCGAGGGTGCAGGCTCTGTTGCGGTCATCAACCGCACCGCATCGCGCGGCGAGGCTCTCGCCGACAAGGTGGGCGCTCGGCTGTCGCAGTTCGACAACCTCGAGACCGAGGTCTCCGCGGCGGATGTCATCGTGTCCTGCACCGGCTCCGGGTCGGCTGTGCTGACCGCATCGATGGTGCGCACGGCACGAAAGGGGATCGACTCGCCCTTGCTGATCGTGGACATCGCGCTCCCACGTGACGTCGACCCCGCGGTCGGGAACATCGACGGTGTCACGCTTCGCGACCTCGACCACCTGAAGGAATGGGCCAACCGCGGACTGGAGAAGCGCGCCGCCGAGGTCGACCAGGTTCGGTCCATCGTCGGCGAGGAGACCGAGCGCTTCGTCCTCGAGCAGGCGCAGCGCCAGGCTGCACCGCTCATCTCGCAGTTGCGCGAGGCGGTGGACGCCATCCGCACCGCCGAGATCGAACGTCTTGCCGGCCGCATGGCCGACTTCACCGAGGAGCAGCGCGAGACCGTAGAGACGATCACACGCGGCATCGTCGCCAAGTTGCTGCACAACCCGTCGGTCAGTCTCCGCGAGGCGGCAGGCAGTGCCCAGGGCGAGCGTCTCTCCGCGGCGGTCCGCGATTTGTTTAACCTGCACTGACACGCCGTATGCAGACCATCCGTATCGCGACACGGGGCAGTGCCCAGGCACGCACCCAGGCAGAGGCGGTCGGTGCCGCCGTGGAGGCGTCCAATCCCGGTGTCACCGTCGAGTACGTGTTCATCGAGACGCAGGGTGACGTCAACCAGGCCACGCCGTTGCACCAGATGGGCGGCCAGGGCATCTTCGTGAAGGAGGTGCAGCGCGCCGTCCTCGACGGTCGCGCCGACGTGGCGGTGCACAGCGCGAAGGACCTCCCGTCACAACAGGCCGACGGGCTGTTCATCGCGGCGTTCACCGAGCGCCGCGCACCGAACGACGTGCTCGTCGGCAGGTCGCTCGACGAACTTGCCCACGGTGCCACGGTCGCCACGGGTTCCGTGCGACGCCGCGCGCAGTTGAGCCGTGTGCGCCCCGACCTGAACTTCGTGGAGCTGCGCGGGAACATCCAGACGCGCCTGTCGAAGCTGCCCGAGAACGGGTCGATCGTGATGGCACAGGCGGCCCTGGAGATCCTCGGTCTCACCGACCGCATCGCCCAGGTGCTCGACCTCGACACCGCGGTCCCGATGGTGGGCCAGGGTTGCGTGGCGGTGGAGACACGTGTCGACGACGACGCAACGATCGCCGCCGTGATGTCCATCGACCACGCGGACACACGACGTGCCGTGGAGGCCGAGCGTGCGTTCCTCCTCGAACTCGGCGCCGGGTGTTCTCTCCCCGTCGCGGCCCACATGGACACAGACGGAACGTTCCGTGCGTTCATGGCGAACGACACGGACAGCGTGCAGCTGGTCGGTCATGTCGCCGATGCCGATGACCATCGCATCGTCGGCGTCGCCACGGCTGTGCAGTGCCGCAGGATCCTGGCGGGTGAATCACCCGATGAGTGACGCGCTCGACGGAAGGTCCGTCGTGATCACCAGGTCGGCATCACAGAACGCGTCATTGCGCATGCTGCTGGAGGCGCGCGGTGCGGCCGTCATCGAGGTGCCGCTCATCGCCATCGAGGAACCGGAGGACGACGGACGCGACCGTGACGAGATGCTGCAGCGTCTGCACGAGTTCGACTGGGTCGTCGTCACATCCACGAACGGAGCCGACCGCGTGGCGCCGTTCGTCTCGGCCGCGCATGCCGCCGGTGACAACGAGCATTTCCCCCAGTTCGCCGCCGTGGGCGAGGCGACGGCACAGTCCCTGCAGACGAATGTCCGCCTGGTTGCCGAGCCTGCCAGGGCGTCGGTTCTCGCCGGTCAGTTTCCCGATGGTCCCGGTTCGGTTCTCGTCGTGCAGGGGAACCTCGCCGATGACGAACTGCCGGCAGCGCTCGGTGCGAAGGGTTGGTCCGTCACCAAGGTCGTTGCGTACCGCACCGTGCAGCTTCGTCCCACCCCGGAGATGATGGAGACGGCACTGCGGTCCGATGTTCTCCTCCTCGCCTCGGGCAGCGCGGCGACCGCGTGGGTCGATGCGTTCGGTGTGACGACACCCCCGGTGGTGGCGAGCATCGGACCGTCCACCACGAAAGTGGCCGAGAGGCTGGGGATCGCCGTGACGACGACTGCCACCGAGCAGTCCCTCGGGGCGTTGATTGAGGCTGCCGCCAATAGCATCGGGGCGTGACTTTCCCCGTCTCGCGCCCCCGCCGCCTGCGGACGTCCCCGGCACTCCGTGACCTCGTCGCGGAGACGCGTCTGCACACGAGCGACCTCGTGGCACCGTTGTTCGTGCGCGAGGGAATCACGGAGGCGCAGCCAATCGGGTCGCTGCCCGGGGTGGAACAGCACACTCTCGATTCGCTGTCGCGGGAGGTGCGCGAGCTCGTCGGCCTCGGCATCCGCAGCGTCATCCTGTTCGGCGTCCCCGCCACGAAGGACGAGACCGGCAGTGGTGCGTACGACCCGGACGGCATCGCCCAGAGGGCGCTCGCACGCCTGCGCGCCGAGCACGGGGACAATCTCGTCGTCATGTCCGACCTCTGCGTGGACGAGTACACCTCGCACGGTCACTGCGGCGTGCTCGACAAGAACGGCAACGTCGACAACGACCTCACCCTCGACATCTACTGCCGCGCGGCCCTCGCCCAGGCGAACGCAGGTGCCCATGTCGTCGCGCCGAGCGGGATGATGGACGGCCAGGTGGGTGCCATCCGGGCGGCCCTCGACGGCGCCGGCCACGGCGATGTCGCGATCATGGCCTACTCCGCCAAGTACGCATCCGGTCTGTACGGACCGTTCCGTGACGCCGTCGACGTGCAGATCGCCGGCGGCGGCGACCGCAAGGGGTACCAACAGGACTGGCGCAACGTGCGCGAGAGCCTGCGCGAGGTGCGCGAGGACATCGAGCAGGGCGCCGACATCGTCATGGTGAAGCCCGCCGTGACGTACCTCGACGTGATCTCGCAGGTTCGCGGCATCACCGACCTCCCGGTTGCGGCGTACCACGTGAGCGGTGAGTACTCCATGATCAAGGCGGCCGCCGCGAACGGCTGGATCGACCATGACGTCGTCGCGATGGAGCAGCTCACCGCGGTGAAGCGCGCGGGCGCCGACATCATCCTCAC
>Ga0075458_10000352_pt1 | contig 14949 bp, 17 predicted proteins | sample DEB3_08_DNA_FD_77576 | JGI IMG/M metagenome (GOLD analysis project Ga0075458, IMG submission 77576) | Aqueous microbial communities from the Delaware River and Bay under freshwater to marine salinity gradient to study organic matter... | ecosystem: Environmental > Aquatic > Marine > Coastal ... | reverse complement strand
TCGCCCCCATGCTCAGGGCCGTCGCCAGTGCTAGCCTTTTCCTTGCCTTCGCCATGGACTCAATCTCCGTGGTGTTGGTAGGCCGGCGCGGTTGCTCACAGCTTCCGCGTCGGCCGCTCGGTTCTATTCCAGGGAGCGCCGCTCCTGTCGAAGCGCCGCCTTACGGTCCATCATCTCGCGCTTCGCCGCGGGGATGACGTTGCCCGCGCCAACCGCCGTTGCGATGGCCTGGATTGCGGTCCACATCTCTTCGCGGTTGCGATCGAGCTTGCGGTCAATGTCCGCAAGTTCGCCGTCGATCCTGGCACAGCGGCGAGCCTTGTAGGCCGCGCTGTCGGGAGCATGCACCACGCGGCGAAGGACGTTCCCATGGCCGTCTGTTTCGATGTCTTCCACGTTTTCGGGCATTAGTTTCTCCTATCCGACGAGCGCAATGACAGGGGCGATGTTCGTCCCGCCGGCCTCGAAGGACGGGGCCGGGTTGGGAAGGGCTGCGTAAGCATGAGCCGAGCGAGGCCAGCGGCCCATGTCCGCCCCGAGGTCGGTGACATACGTTGTGCCGAGATCCAGAAAATCCTGATAGACGTTGATGGGGCCGCTCGCCGTGCCGGTCGAAGTCTGCATAACATTCACGTTTACTGCCGCATCGAACACCGCCGCCAGCCAGAAGCGGCCGGGCGTCAGCGCGATCGTCGTGGTGACGGTGCGGGTGCCCGTCGAGGCCGGGCACGCAACCGTGCCGCAGTCCTGCTGCAGGGCCGAGGGATATCCTGACGAGCCGACCGCATAGACCCCAAGCCTGACGTTTCCCGTCGTGCCCGCGCCGGTTTGCTCTATCCTGATAGCCGAAAAGCTGTAAGAGGCCCGGACCCAGAAGGGCACGAAGTAGAGCTTGTCCGCCACGATGGCCGAGGCCGTCGTCGTCGTCCCCCGGATCGTCGGGCCATAGACCCGGCCAGATCCGTACCCGGGGAAGGAGAGGCCCGGGAAGACGAAAGAACCGGAGGGATTAAGCGCTACCATGGGATTGCCTCAGAAGTTCCAGAGGTTGGTGTTGCCGACCGCGTCGGTGCCGCGATAGGCGAAGGTGAAGTCCTGCCCGGGAATGCCTTGGATTGTCGGATTGGTGCTGGTCGTGGTGCCGTCCACCAGCATGATGCTCTTGCCGTTCAGGTTGATGGTCAGGTCGTAGAGACCTGTCTTCTTGACGGTGATCGGGCTGTCGGTGTTCGCGGGAGAGGCCGGAAGCGTCAGCGTCCAGGCGGTGTTGGTGCAGTCGGCGAGGATCTTGTCGCCCGCGACGGCGGTGTAGTTGGCGGTCTTGATCTGGTAGGCGTTACTCGGCGTCGAGATCGGGAGGCCGCTCGCCTTCGAGAGGAAGAGGACGCGCCAGTTGCCCGATCCGAGAGAGACCGCGCGCCCACAGGCCCCCGCATCGGCGGTGAAGTCCGCCGCACCCGGGAGGATCATCGATGTTGCGTTGTGCGTGATCGTCGGCGTACCGGTGAACGTGAAGTCGCGGACCACTCCGGCCTGGGTCGTTCCGAACGACGTAATCGGCCCCGTGCTGCCCGTGATGACGACGTAGGAGCCGGTCGCCGCCCCGAGATCGACCGTCGAGGCCGAGGCGATGTCCGCGCCCTTGGTGCCCTCGGGAAGGCTCTCAAGGACGAACTGCGTTCCATCGTAGGTGGCGGTGACGGTCTGGGTCGCGACCATCTCGCCGCCGGTCAGGGCGACGATGCCGCCCGCGGTCTTCTTGAAGATGTTTTTGGCGCCGATGGAATTAACGTTGACCGTCGCCGCGCCGGTGTTCGTGCTGGCGACGACCCACCACACCCGCATCTTGGATGCGTAGGCAGTCGGCGCAGGCGAGAGCGTGAGGGTGACGGCGTTCGCCGAGCCTCCGACCGTGCCGGAGGAAAACGCGCTGTCCTGCACCTGACCGGCGGTCGGCCACAGCGCCCGCGTCGTCGCGGAGACCGTGGAAAGCGCGGTTTCGATGTCGTCCAGCGCCGCGTTCCAATGGGTCGAGTTGATGACCGTGCCGGATACCGCCGGATTGAAGCTGTTGGATGGCGCGGTGTAGACGCCGGTCGTAGAGTCGCGCGACATGCGTCCTCCAAAGAAAAACCCCGCCGAATGGGCGGGGCGTGATAGGCTCGTGGGTTATGGGAACGGCGCCGACAGTCCTGATCGTGCTCGCCAACGTGGCGATCGTTGTCTTGCTGGTCGGGATGGCCCACTTCGTCGGCTGGGCCGGGCCGTCCTATGCCGCCGGCTTCCTGTCTGGCGTCTCGGTTTTCTTCACCTGGTTCCGGGTCCGAAACGGCTACTGGCCTTAAGGGGCCGTGTACCCGCCGACCGAAGCGCCGCCGCCGAGAAGGGCTTGAGCCAATGCCCGGCGCGTCCTCTCGTTCATCTGAACACGTCCCATCGCCTGCCCGAGCTGCGGCGCCGATAGCGGGTCGTTCGCCATCAACAGGCTGGCGATCTGATTTCGCACCGGCTCCGGCGTCGCCAGCTTGGCCTTGGCGTCCCCGAGATACCGGGCGCCCGCTCGAAGATAGGTCATCGGGTTGAGCGGGCTTGCCGCAATGTCCATGATCGACTGCGCGCCCCGGCCCGGGTCCTGGTTTAGATCCGCGTCCGCAAGCTGCCGCGCTGCCGTCCGGCTATTGCCCGTCACCTCGCCATAGGTGCCGAACATCTGCCGCTCACCCTTGAGCATGTCGATGTAACGCTTGAAGGTCTGTTGATCGCCGAAGGCCGCGCGGACCTTGTCCTCAAGCGCCGGAATATCCATCACGCGCTTGGTCGCATCGGATCGGACGTTCAGATTGTCGAGCTTGCCCTTGATCGCCTGGGCGGCGCCGACACGGAAGGCGTGCAGATCGTCCGGCGCCATCTTGGAAAGGCTCGCGGCCATTTCCTTGACGTTGCCGAACTCCGCGCGGCTCATAAATGCCGCCCCGCTTTCCAGCGCCTCTTGCGTACGCCAGGCCGCCGCCGTCGCGCCGCGCCCCGTGGCATACTCGGCGCCCGCGACACCCTCGCCCTCGATGGCCGCGAGAAGCCGCGTCTGATAGTCCTTGACGCGGCCCTGAGCGACCCGGCCCATCGAGTTCCGGGCATCGCCGGACGACATCAGATCGTCGATCGCCATCTTCGCCTGATGCAGGGCGTCAATGGTGGTTTCCGGGCGGCCCTCGGTGTCGACCAGAAAGCCGCGCACCTTCTCCAACCCGGAACGGATGCTGCCCTTTGCCGAGCGGATTTCCGTATCGAGTTGGGCGATCAGCGGGCGGGTGTCCACGCCGATGCTTTCGGCATTTTTCGCGGCCTCATAGTTGCCGCCGGCCTTGGCCCGCTGCGATGCGGCGCTCTTGAGGATGTCGTCCGCCTGATTGGGAATGAGCCCGTCTATACCGGCCATGATCCGCTGAGACTGCGACCCGGACAGCACGTTGCTGGCGTCGCGCACGCCTTCCTGGCGGCGCGTCACGAAGTCCGTGAGGGCGGAGCGGCCCTGACCGGGGGCGCGGGAGATGGCGCCGGCAAGGGCCTGGGAGTTCGGGCCGACATCGGCCAAGGCGGCATCTGGCCCGAGTTCGACGATGCGCTGCGCCGCCTGCGTCGGCGTCAGGCCGTCACGCTGCAATGCCTCGGCGACCTTGCGGGCCGCAACCGTGCCTTGATTGGCGGCGCCCATGCGGCCGATGGTCTGGTCGCCGATGTACCGGAGGCCCTTGCCGATCGTGTCGACGACGCCCGGGGCCGCGGCGCCGACAGCGCCGCCAACGAGAGCGCCGCCCGCAGCGCCCTGCGCCCGGTCGCCAAGGTCACCCTCCGCGTTGCCGAAGCCGTAGGCCGCGCCCATGCCGGCACCCGTGCCGCCGCCGAGCAACGCCCGCTGGAGCATCGAGGCGCCGGGCTTCGCCATGCCGATCCGGGACGCGGGATTTGCCATGCCGCCGACGACGTCGCCGCCGAAGGCCGTCCAGGGATTAGCGTCGCGGTAGGCGTCGATTTTACGGATGGAGTTGTCCCGGCCCTGCCGATAAGCGTCCGCGACCTCGCCCTCCTTGTACTCGACCGGAAGGCCGACCTTGGAGCCGAGGAAGCGGGCGGCGGGCCCGAGGGCGCGGGTTGCGCCGGCCACATCGTTGGTAAGCCCGAAGGTCATCGCAGACGCGACGACATCGGACAGGCCGGCGGCGGGGCCCTGGGTCGGGGCCTTCGGAGCCGGCATCGGCTCCCAGCCGTTTTCGCCCAAGACCATCTTCTCGCCCTTGTCGTTCTGGGCGAGCTTCGCCGGCTGCCATTGGCCGCCGATCAGGGCCAAAGTTTCGCCCGTCTCGGGGTTGACTGCGAACTTGGTCATTCGATTACCTTGAAGCCGGGCGGCGGAGGCGGAGCATCCCCACCGGATTTAGGCGTGACGACGCCGCGGAAGGTGCCGCCGGGGATCTCGGACTTCATCGAAGAAATAGCCTGCACCCGCGACGCGGCCTTCTGAGCGATCACCGCCGGGGTATCGCCGGGCATCGGGAAGAAGCGCGACTGCACGTCCTCCAGTTCGCCCTTGCCGAAGGACGCGCCGGTTTCCTTGCGGAGGATGCCGGCAGCGAAGGTGCGAAGGGAGTTGAAATACTTCTGATCGTTCTCCGGCAGCGCCATGTTAACGGCGCCCTCGGGCAGGTTGCGCCAGGCGAGAATAGCCGTGGCGCCCGGCACCTGAAGTTTCTCGATTTCGTTGTGGCCCTTCTCCATCAGCGCGCCGAACTGATTTGCCTTGGCCTGGGACTCGGTGAGGTCTTTGGCCTTGGGCGGCGCGATCGGCTGGATCGAAATACCCCCGACGTTCGTCGGCGGCGGGATCTCGCTCTGCGGCGCGCCCGAAGCGGCGGAAGCCGGCGCGGGAGCGACAGGGGCCTGCGTCTGGGGAGGGGTGGCCTGTTGCTGCATATAGCCGGGCTGCCGAACGTTCGGGGGCAGCGTCGGCGTCACTGCGGACATGACGGGCTGACCATCAGGCCCCGGCACCGTCTGCACCCGCGGCTGCGTGCGCCGATAATAGGCCGCCTGATACTCAGGGCTGCTCGGGTCCGCGTTCGGGCTGAACAGAATGGCGTCGTCGCGTGCGTCCTGCGAGCCGGCCGGCGGCGCGCCCTTGCTATCAAGGAGCCGCTTGGCCTGGGCCGCATATTCAGGCGTTCCGGGTCGGTAGCCCGCCGCAAGCAACAGGCGCTCCGTGTCCGTGGGGGCCGGCGCGTCCTTCGGTTTCGTCCATGCCGGCTGGAGCGGGTTCTGGCCCTGGAGATCGAACGCCGAGCCGCCCTCGAACTTGTAGCGGCGGTTCGGGTCGTTCTTGTACTCCCACTGCTTAAGGGCTCGCGCTGCCTCGGCTTTCGCCTTGTCACGCGCCGCCTGCGTGTTGCTCTCGATCTGGGACACGCGGAACTGAGGCGCCATGCGGACGAGGTCGGGATTGCCCGAGCCCGCCAGCCGATCCGCGATCATGCCGCTGTCCGTCGCGCCGAGAAGGGCGGCGTTGAGACCCGAGGCATAGTCGCCTTCGCGCTTCTTCTCGTCTTCCTCGCCGCGGCGGAGCATCTGAGAGCCGAAGTAAGCCTGCGCCAGCCGTGCGATGCCCTGGAGCGGGTGCTGGATGGGGGAGGCGTCCATGCCCTGCCCGAGAAGCGCCTGGGCAAGCCTCTCGCGGGCGAGGGCCTGCCGGGACGGCTGGGGACCGTAGAGAGGACCGGCCATCTATCCCTCCCTTACCAGAACCGGCCGCCGGCAAGCGCCGCGCCGCCGAGGCCGAACAGACCGCCCATCATCGCGTTCCGCTGGGCCATCTGCTGTTGATACTGCTGCATGATCGGGCCGGTGATATCCGTTCCAGACACGCCCGTCTGGGGCGTGTTGACGAAGTTCGGACCCTGCACCTGCACACCCGAAAGGAGAGCCGCCAACTCGTTCAGCGGAACCTGCCGCTCCTGGATCGCCTCGCTGATCGCGTTCTGGCGCGCGGTGTTCTGGAAATTCGCCCCGGCCAGCCGCTCGTTGATGCCCTGGCCCCGAGCTGCGTTGTTGAGGCTCGCATTCGCCATGGACTGTCCGAAATCCTGGTCCTGAGCGGCGTTCCAGAAGGCCGCCTCCTTGGCATTCTGGTCAAACTGCTGAGCCTGCGCCTGGTTGGCGAATCCCGCGCGCTCCTTGGCCTGCCCGAAATCCTGAGCCTGGCCGGCGTTCCAGAAGGCCGCGCGCTCCTTGGCCTGCCCGAAATCCTGAGCCTGGCCGGCGTTCCAGAAGGCCGCCTTCCTGGCATTCTGATCGAACTGCTGAGCCTGCGCCTGGTTGGCGAATCCCACGCGCTCCTTGGCCTGCCCGAAATCCTGAGCCTGGCCGGTGTTCCAGAAGGACGCCCGGCCGAGCTCCTGCGCGTAGTCCCTTTCCTGGCCCGCGTTGGCGAACTGCCCCTGCTGAAGGCCGAGCCCGAAGACGCGCGACTGCTCGCCGCCCGCATTCATGATCGCGCCCAGGCGGGCGTCGTTGACCTGGCGGTTGAACGAGTCGATGGCCTGATCGTAAGCCTGCGTGCCCGGGGTGAGGCCCTGGTTGGCGAGCTTGGTCTCGAGCGCGTCCCGATCCTGGGTAAGCTGCGGGTTGAGCCGCGCCATCAGCGCGCTTTCGACGCGATCGCGCGAGATGTTGGGATCGCCGAAGGCCGAGAAGTCCAACGTGCGCTGCTGAGACCCGACGTCGCCGAAAGTCCGCATCTGACTGCCGGTGTCGGCAAAGCCCGTCTGGATCGGGCCGGCGTCGCCGAAAGTCCGCATCTGACTGCCGGTGTCGGCAAAGCCCGTCTGGATCGGGCCGGTGTCGGCAAAGCCCGTCTGGATCGGGCCGGCGTTGCCGATGCCGTAGCGCACGCCCTGGCCCGCGGAGGCATTGCTGGCAAGACCCGGGAGGCCGGACATATCGAGGGTTCGAACCATCTCGGAGCCGGGCGTCGGCACGTTCTGCCGAGGGGGCGGGGAATAGCCCGGCCACGGAGCGGGCGACGACAGCGCGACAGGCGGGTCGCTTGGGCGAGGCCCGAGAGGGCGCGGGCCGTTCGTGTTCGCCTGGGGATCGGGATATCCGCCCGCAGCGCCCTTCGTGCTGAAGGGCTGAGACAGCCGCCCCATCACGGAGGCAAGCTGGCTCTCGGCCGTCTGGCCGTACATCCCCTGCAGGCGGTTGGAGAGGTCGTAGAGCTGTTGCTGATCCTGGGAGAGCGTCTGCTTGGCGGAGTAGCGCGGCGTGCCGTCCTGCCACGTCCCGATCTGCTCGTATTCGAGCGATCCGCCGGGCGTGTACTGGTTCGTCATGTTGAGGCCGGCTTGGGTGATGGCCGTCTCTTTGTTGACGGCACCCTGCGCGCGTGCCGTCTCGTAGGGATCGGGCGCCTTGGGCGAATTTTTCATGCTGCCGCTCCGTAGAGACGCGCGTACTCGGGCGCGGTCATCTGGCAAACGACGCCGTGCTTCTTCGGCCCGTAGACGTGCGGGACGATTGGCTTGCGCTTGAAACCGATGTGCTCGTTGACCTTGAGCGCCCGAGCGTTCTCCGGCGGCGTCATGGTCCAGACCATCCACACGTTCAGTTGTCCGAACGGATAGTCGAGAAGCGTCTTAATTATGCGCCGCGTCGCCCACAGGGGGCTGTCGGCGGCCATGCTCAGTTGGATGTTCCGATACTCGGGCTGGTAGGTGTGGAAGACGACGCCCGCGTAAATCTTCCCTCTCTCGGCGTCGCCGACGCCAAGAGCGGTACAGAGGCCGAAGTCGTGAGCATGCGGAATGCGCTGCGCTACCCACTCGGCCACTTCCCTGTCGTGGCCGGTGAGTAGAACGGGCTCCCGCATCAGCGCCCGAGAAGAGCCTTCGCGAGCATCGCTTGCTGACGGCGGTTCAGGATCACTTCGCCCGGATGCACCGCCACATAGCCTTCGTCACGGCCCGGAGGGTTGGGCCCTCGCAGGTCTTCCCGGCGGACGACGCCGCCATGCTCGAACATGCCCGTGGTGTTGCCTTCGGCGAGGGACGCGCCGAGCTCGGCCGCGCTGACGCCGCCGCCGCCCATCGCGCCGCCGGCTTCCGTGCCCGGGAGGGCGCCGAACACGCCGGGGGCCGCCATCTTCGCGCCGACCATCGTTGGAGAGCCAACCATGAGCATGTCCATCAGGGCGCGGCCGTTGGCCCGCACGTCGGGATCGTTGAAATAGTCGCCGATGCTGTCGAAGGAGCGAAGGTCGGTTGGGTGCGAATTGCCAGCCTGTCCACGCCCGCCGTCCGGGCCGGTGCTTTGCCACGGCAGAACGGGCAGCGCTTCGGCCGGCGTGCCAGCGCGCCGCCTGCGATCTTCCGGCCGCTCGTAGGGCGAGCCAGCCATACGGGGCCGCATACCGCCGAAGCCCATCGGCCCCATAGGGAATACCATCAGACCTGACCTCCCGGCACGAAAATGAAATCGGTCGAGATCCAGCCGCCGATCAGGCCAGTGGACGATGTCGACATGCGGAGAGCGCCGGAGCGCCCGATCCCTCGGACACCGATCCAGCCGTCGTACACGTCCGCGTCGCCGCCCCAGAGACCTTCATCCCAGAGGCCCGCATCCCAAATAGCGGCCAGACCAGTCAGCGCTGTTGCCGGCGTGGATGCCTGGAAGATGCGGAAGTCCACGTTCATGTCGACCGAGACAGAGGGGGTGCGGCTTCCCTCGAACACCGGCCGCGCCAGCTTGTACGCCTTCTTCCGCCCCGGCGACCCGAAGTAGCTGAACGCCTGCAGCGCATCGGTGACGATGGCCGAGCCGTCGTCGTCCATCCCGTCCGCGGTGCCGTCGTCGAAGCGATAGACCGTACCATTGAAGCCGCCGAAGTAGGCCGCATTACCGAGAAGGGACCAGCTCGCCGCCTTGATGTTTGTGAACCGCGACGGCGCCTTGGTGATCGTATTGAACGCGATCTGGTAGGCGTCCGTCGTCGAGGTGGGCACGTTAAACAGCAGCATCGCCCGGCGCGGGTAGATGAAAGGCTCCCATCCGAACAGCGAGCCGTACTGCCGAACGTAATCGTTGAATGCTTTGTTGACCTGCTGTGTCAGCGCGACCCGCTCGGCCTGGGATCGATCGATGGATAGGATCGCCGACAAGGGCACAACGCCTTCGTCGGTGACAATCAGAAGATCCGCGCCCGCCTTCTTGATGCAGCGCCGCCCGATGGGCTTGCCGATCTCGAACACGCCGACCAAGGCCCAGGTGTCCGCAGAGGCCGGGTCCGTGCCCTGGTAGACGATGCACTCGCCTTCCGAGGTGATGAAGACCGCGACGTCGTCCTGGCCGTCTCCTCCGTCGCGCGACCACGTCCCCATCGCCATGATCTTGCCGCCCTTCTTGGCGAGGGCAGCGAGAGCGAAGGCCGTGAACGAGCCGCCGATGGCGTTAACGGCGCCGTACCACGCGGTAAGGCTGTCGTCCTCCCATACCCAGAGGCGCCGCTGATGATTGTTGCCGCCGATCAGGTTGGCGACGGTCGGCCCGGAAATCGTCGTGTTCGCCCAAGCCGAGCCGTTCCATAGCTGCGGCGTATCATCGCCATTGAACCAGATCAGAAAGTGGCCGCCGGCCGTGCCGAACTGGAGATACTGGAGCCGCGCATTCGTCAGGCCCGTCACCACCGCGGCCCCAACGGCGCCCGCCGTCGTGACGTCGTAGATCGAAGACCCGGCCGCAGCGAAGAGAGCCGCAGATCCCGACTGCGGCACGTACTCCATCAGAGTTTCGACGGCCGACCCAATCCCCGTCACATGCGACGTGTACCCGGGCCGAATGTTGACTTTGTCGGTGCCGCAGAAATAGTTGTCGAGGACGATCGCCCGCTTCTCGGGCATGTCCGCGATGGCTTCGCGCGTGTCCCATCCCTCGACCGGCGCCGGAAGAGTTGCCGAGGCGGTGACGCCCGCTGCGATGCCGGTCATCCGTAAGTGAGGATGCTCGCGCCGGCAGTCGGCGCCCCGCTATAGGCCCGCTCGCCGCCGAAGATGTCGGCGGAAAGCATGATGTCCGACGTGGGTTCGTTGTTACCGAGCAACAGCGCCCGGCGGAGGTCGTACTTGACTTTGTCGGCCGCGTAGGGGAGCCCTTCGTCGGCCTTGTAGCGCCAGATCGCGCCGAGCGTGATCAGCGGTTCGTCGAGGACGGTCGTGTCGCCGTCAGCCTGATACGAGCCCTGCGCCGCGCCGCCGGAAGCGGCACGGGCGAAGTTGTTGGAGATGTATTCGAAGGCGAGGCTTTCGCCGCCAGCCAGTGCCGGCAGGATGTAGAGCGAGCCGCCGCGGATCACGAATTTGGGCACCCCGAGATAGCCGATGGCCTTGAGGTTCTGCCATTCGACCGCGCTCGCAGCCGCCGTGATCAGGACCTGGGTCGAGCGGTTCCAGAAGGTCTCCGGGACCATGCGGTTGAAGTCGCTTGGCAGGATGGAGGTCTGCACAGACCCCGCAATCCCGGTGAAGGTCTGTTCCGTGCGGAGTTGCTGCCAGTAGGCCGACGCGACCTGATCCGCGACTTCTTCGTTGATGTTGCGGAGGAGCTTTTGCACCTCGCCATCGGTCGACGTGATGACCGCGGAGGGGCGGCGGAGGCCGATCTTGTCGGCGGCGCCCTGGGCGACGGTAAGCAGGGTCACTTGCCTATCTCCTTCGCCAGCCGGAGGGCGGAAACGTACCCGCGCATCTCTTCGATGCCGGCCTTGAACAGGTTGAGCCAGTCGGGCGCATCGGCGGGAATGTCGAGCGCCGCCAGCGGCCAGTGCTTGGGACGGTTAAGGCTCAGTTGCAGGTGGCCGCCAACGGTGCAGACGAACATCGCCCAGGCGTCGGGCGCCCAGGCTTCCTTGATCTCCGCGTCCAGGGCGACGATGGCCCGGCGCGCTTCGTCGAGGGTCATATCTCGAACGTCTTGACCAGTTCGGTACGGCCGACGTCGACCATCTCCGGGATGGCATCCGGGAAGTGCCTGACGAGGATGTCTATCACCTCTGGCGTCAGTACGTCCTCGATGTCGATCTCGGGGCCTGGGGTGACTTCCCCGCATGACATGGCGGCGACGGCGCGGGCCTTTGCCACCCGATAGCCCTCGTGGGGCTCGCCCATCTCGCCCTGCGTCTGCTCGATCTCCTCGATGCGCGCCCGGAACTTGCGGCTGGGAGCGCCGACGACTTTCGCCAGAAGGTCAGGGATGCTCGGCGGGGCCATGCCGAGAAGCGCCGCAACCGTCTTCGCCTGCTCGACGCGCTCCGGCTGCAGCCAGAGGTAATAGTCGTGCCAGAACCGAAGCTCGCGCATGCCGTGGGTCTTCTTCGGGCAGTCCACGAACCACGCATCGACGCTGAGCATCGGGCCTTCGGTCGCGAGCGACCACACCTCGGAAAGCCAGGTGTCGCCCCACCAGTAGGGGAAGTGCTCGGGGAAGATCCCGCCGGCCGCCTCGCGCCAGGCTTCGGAGACGATCGGGATGAGGGTGATTTCCTCGCCCTTCGACTTCCACCACCACACGCCCTTGGGGTTGGCGGCGTAGCTCTCGGCCACCCGATCGTCCCAGTCCTTGGTAAGGCAGAGGGCATCGTCGACAAAGCAGACATAAACATCGGCCGGCATGTCGCGCGCAAGCTGGTTGTGGAGGGAGTCGAGCGACACCGGGCGATGGCCGACGCGGTACCCGAGCGGGATCTTCGCCTGGAGAGACTGAAGCGTCCCGATGGTCACTGGATCGTCGACATCGCAGGCGACGGCATAGCGGACTTCGTGCTTTCCGCTTTCGTTGTCGCGAAGGCTCATGAGGGCGGCAATCAACTGGAACTGCCGCCCCCGCGAGGCCATGTGAACCGTGATTTTCACGGGATTAGGTCGATGCGAGGCCCTTCGTCACCATTGCGGCCCGGAGCGCGTTGGTAAGCGCCACAATGCCGTTCGCCTGCGCCGAGGTGAAGCCGTAGATGGCCGAGCCGGACGTCGCCGCGGCGGTCGAAACCGCAGCGGTCGCCGAGAGGGCCACCTGAGTCGTGCCGGCCGTGCCGTGGAAGCCGATGAGATCGGTTGCGGACTGACCCAGAAGGGTGCCGTCCGGGCCGCCATCGGAAAGCTGTTTCGCTGCCATTGGGGAAGTTCCTTCGAGAAAGAGGGCTGAAACGAGAAACGGCCCCGAAGGGCCGTCTCTCGAAGCTCAGGCGTTGAGGGGTTACGACGAACCGGAGATGCGAACCGCGAGCCGCGGATCGACCGCCTTGACGCCGTAGAGGATGTCCAGGCGCCACAGGCTCTCGTCGTTGATGCCGTCATAAACCGGGATCACGCGAACCGAGAGGCCCTTGTAAGTCTGGCGACCCACGTCAACCGCGCCCGGAGGCGAGACCAGCGGAACCATAGCCAGCGCAAACGCCTTGCGATGGAAAATCATGTTCTGCCGGTAGGCGGTCCCCGCCGTGCCGACGCCGGTGATCGCCGCGGTGTTCAAGTCGGTCACGCCCGACGTAATGGCCGCCGTCGCGTGCGCCCCCGTCCAGATGATCGCTGGCGAGAAAACCAGCGAGTTCGCCGAATAGGAGACGCAGACGAACTGCTTGAGGACGCCGGTCGAAACCTTTGTGACCGGGTTGACCTCGTAGACGTCGTCGATGGTGAACACGTCGCCCGCGTTGAAGTTGACGCTGGACGTGGTGATCGTCTGCTGGTTGGTGTCCCGCACGTCGGCCCAGGTGATCGTCGACGTGGTGACGGACTGGTTGACCGTGCCCGACATGTCGGAGCCGCAGGTGTGGGTTGCGACGTTCGCGGTCGAGAACAGATCGATATCACCGATCTTGCCGGTCGCGCCCTCGCGATAGGCCGGCTTAACCAGCGTCTCGGCATAGAGGGAGGTCTGGGAGCCGACGAGCGCCCAGTGATCGGCCGGGCAGAGGACGCCCGTACGCTCCGGGGGAACGGCGGTGTCGTCCAGGAACCGCGGACCCTTCGCGAAGTCGGCGAAGGAATTGATGTCCTGGCCCGGCGTCCCGACCCAGTTCGGGACGGACTTGTAGAGCGCGTGCAGGTCGACGTCGACCTGATTGGCGAGCTGGATCATCGCCGGCTTGATCACCCGCTCGGACAGCGACTTGATGTCCTGAGTGAGCTGCTGGCTGGTGAACTTGAAGTCGACGCCCTTAAACTTGTTAACCACGAGGGTGGTTTTGCCTTCCTGGGCGTCCTGCGCCGAGGCGGTGCGACCATCGCGGACGGTGAAGTCGTTCGGGCGGCCGATGGTGATTGTATCGCCGACCGAGTAGCCGTTCGGCTTCTTGTCGAACTCCTCCTCGTAGTCGCGATTAACCTTGCTGGCCATGACCAGCTCGTTGTCGAGCATCAGGACGGCTTCCTTAGCCACCATGCTCGGGGTGATGATACGATTTGCCATTGTGGGTTGGTCCTGTTGCAGCGCCCCGAAGGGCGGCGATTACCGGGACCGGCTGTCCTGCTTGCGCCGATATCGGGCGTAGTCCTCCATCGACATGCTTTCGAGGTCGGGAGGAGACGAGTTGCCGCCCCTGCCGCCCTTGATCGGTGCGACGGGGGTTGCTGGCGCTTGCTGTGCCGGAGTGGTGGTGGCCGTCTTGCCCTTGGCGATCAGCTTGTCGTACTGAACCGCCTTCCAGGTCGTGACGGTCGCGTAGGGATTGAGCCGCCATCCGGTCTTGGCTTCCTGCTCGGGCACGCCGTTTTTCACGGCATACGCGACCAGTTCGCGTTCGACCTCCGGGCCCCACCCCTTGATCGCCTTCGCAACAGCCTGCTCTCCCTCAGCCGCGCGGGCTTCGACTTCCTGTCGTTCCGCTTGGTTGAGTTGATTGCCGTACTGCGCCAGTGACGAGTAGATGTTGGAGTAGTCGTGACGTAGCTGTCCCAGCCGATCGGAGATGCGGCGGGCTTGGTCCGAATTGGACTGCCACAGCGCGTTCAGGTCGACCTGGTTAAGCTCGTTAATCTCTGACATCACCTGCTCGCCGCGCGCATACAGCGCGAGCTGCTCGCCTTTCAACGACTGCAGGCGTTCGTTTAGTTTCCGCTGGGTTTCGATCGTCTTCCGCTCTTCGCCGATCTCTTGGCCCTTCTTGGTCAGGGAGGCCTCAAGGCCCTTTCCGTACTGCTGGATGACGTCGAGGGCAGCCTCAATGGGGGTGCCCTTCGGGAATTTGTGCTTCGTCCCCGCGACGTCCAGCTCGAATTCTTCGACGGCAACTTGCTCGCCGTCTTCGTTCGTCTCTGTCTCGACGCCTTCCGCGCGTTCTGCGTTGGCTGCCGCGTCCGCTGCGTTATCGTCGCGCGGCGCGGCTTCCACGGCTTCCGCCGGGCTGGTCGCTAGTACGTCGGTCATGTTTTAAAAAAGTCTCCGCTAATGCAGGAGGAGCAACAACGCTTCCTCATCGTCACGCTCGGCGGCTTGCCGTAGCGCCCGCATCTCAATGGCCGCAAGTCGTGCGGCGATTTGTTCCGTGAAGCGCCGATCTGGTTCGGCGCCCTTGTAGGTTTTCAGAAGGCGCGAGAATTCCGCACTAAGATCAACGCCCGCGTATTCGACTTTCGGCGCGCTGAGTCTCGCAGCCGCCGCTAGGGCATCTTCTCCGCTCTTGAACTTGCGGCCCGCGCCTTTGCTGGTCCTGACCTTCCAGTAAGCATCGGGGCCGTACTGCTTGGCCCAGTCCTTATTCCAAGACGTTCCGGCCCGCACACGCCCGCTTGAAGTCGGGCGCGGCAGATTTACTAGAATCGCCGCCAGCATTTACTGGTCTTCGCGCGTGTTCAGCGAACCCGTGACATAGGCGGGCGTGCCTGTGATTGCGCGGGCGGCAAGCGTGACCCACTC
>Ga0075458_10000350_pt1 | contig 14987 bp, 11 predicted proteins | sample DEB3_08_DNA_FD_77576 | JGI IMG/M metagenome (GOLD analysis project Ga0075458, IMG submission 77576) | Aqueous microbial communities from the Delaware River and Bay under freshwater to marine salinity gradient to study organic matter... | ecosystem: Environmental > Aquatic > Marine > Coastal ... | reverse complement strand
CTTTCTTTTTAAAGAACATTATTCATTTTCCTTTGGCGCAAATAGTGGTGTGCTTGATTGCCTTTCATACTCTTCCATCATGGCATCAATTAAATCACTAAGTTCATTTGATGACAGTCTTTTTGAAAGACCTAGCTGCTCTATTGTAGAACTTGGATCATTTGGAACAAATACCCTGTCTTCTGCGTTTGAAATAGACTGACCAATGTTTAGCATTTGCTGTTCATTTAAATCGTATAGACCAGAATTTGTTACAGCATTGATAAGATATTCGGCATCAATTTCTTTTTGTTCTTCTTTTACATCCTTTTTGTTTTTAGGATCAGCATAATATCTATGAGTATATTCCATACCAGAATACAGATCGGTTTGCTTAGATAGTTTTTGAGTGGCTTCTCTTTTTCTATCCATAGCTTTTTTGTATTCATCAACAATAAGCTTTTTCTTTTCTGGTGTATAAGGAACACCAGTACCCAACTCTTTGGAGATAAAGGAGAAAAAGTCTTTATCAATTTGATTAATATTTTTTAGGTCTGTTCCAAGCTTGTAAGCAATAGCCTTGTCAATATTAATTGTGGATGGACGAACACCAGTAGCCATGCTCATAACAATATCCTCAGAGTTAAGTGGAAAGCCATTAGCTCGTTCACCTCTGGCAATGCCCATAATTTCTTCTGAGTTTAAAGCTTCTATATATTGCCTAATCTGTTTAGATGTTTGTGGCTCAAACTTACTAGCCAACTCCAGTACTCTTGCGCCAATCTTTTCTGCTGCATCTTGGCCCGGAGCATCGCTATAAAGAGGCTGACCAGTTCGTGGATTAACTGCCGCAGCAGCACCAATCAAACCTTCAGTAATAAACTTTGGGCTGACAAACTGACCACCAAGAGAGTCGGCTACATTCTTCCACGTATTATCAATATCCAAGTCTGATACATCTTCACCGTTTGCATACTTGGCAAGCAGCAGTCTTACTGGCCTTTTGATTGCATCGTAAGTATCCCATGTTGTAGAGTACATGGCCCTTGTTCTAATGTATGGGGCTGGCTCAACAATTGGAAGAGCATAGTCTTCAGACCTTTTAATATAGTCCTCCTCACTCTCACCTTCTCTGCGTAGAAACTCTCCGCTGTCTCTAAGCTGCTTTGCCTTTTGCTTTGCCAGAAGTTCAGTACTTTTATCTGCCGCTGTGTCGTCTCTAATAAATGGCTCAACAAAAATTGTGTTAGAACTCTTAGCCCAGTCTGGAGCTAGGAAGTTTGTGACTTGTTTCTGCTTACTGGTAATACCATTGTCGTCATTATAATATGACATAGCTAGTTCAGGAGCAGTAAGCGTTGTGCCTAATGCAGTTAGTCTTTTTAGCCCATACAATACTTGCTTATTATTTCCGCTTTCAAGACCTTCTCTTAAATCTTTAAAGGCTGTTTTGGCTGTATTCTTTGATGTACGCATTAGCTCTGTAAAGAATAATGGATACTGACCAACTAGCGGAAAGCGTGACAATGCTCTTGCCGCTGGTGCTGCTACCGTGTATGTAGGCAGAGTATTCCTAACTCTTTCCGCAGCCATATCAAAGATTTGCTTCTCATAGTCTTTAGCATTCTGACCAGCAGCTTTTGGAAATATCTTCTTTAGGTTTGCCTGCTCTACCTTAAAGGCAATAATCTTAGCTAAATTATCTGGCTGTGAGTATGCCTTACCAAGACCAGCCATTGTCTCTCCGTACAATCTGCCAGTAGTTGTTAGCGGATTCTTGCTAAACACATTAGCATTCTGTGCAATTGATCTACCAGTGACATCAGCACCAACAATATCTGCTGCCTTTAACTGGGCAAGTTCTTCAAGATACTTCTTATCGTTTCTTTTAATGCCTTCAACAAACTGTCTTGCTGCATATACAGCAGCTTTAGGCGTGGCAGAACTAAATAGATATCCATTACCAGCCAGCATTGTGACAGCACCGAGAGTGTTAAGAGCATAAGCACCAGTATCTAGTGCTGTATATGTAGCCTGTGCTAAAGAAGAGCCTTTGCCTAGAGCATCTATTAGAAAGCTGCCATACTTATCTGTTGGCTTTGCAAGACTTAATCCATCTGAAATAAATCTAGCCATAACAGGAGACGTATAGATATTTCTAAGAAGCTGACGACCAGTACCAAATTTACCAAGAACCTCTTCAGATAGTTCTGACATAGGCTTTGTTAGCCCCTGCATCTGCCTTTCTGTAAACTGTGTCTTAATCCCCGGTAGACCCGGAATTAATTTACCCATCTCAATTTCTCTGCCAATGTTTGCTCTTGCATAAGCATCAACATCATTAAGAAACTTTACTTCAGAAATAACTTTATTCTGGTTTAAAAGAGTTAGTTCAGCTTTTTTAAGAGGGTCTTTGATTTCTCCAAGCAGGTCACGAATAGGCTCAGAGATATCCTTCCTACCTTTTAGAACTTTCTGTGATGTTTTTGTGCCATAAATAATGCCGTTAATATCTACCGGAGAAAACAAAGAATCTAGTACACCCTTTTCCGTTGGACGTACACGATTAATAATAGCTTCCATAACGCCTTTAATATGGCTATTGTATTCATCCGCAGTCATATTGCCTTGAGGAATCTTGCTCTTTAAGTATTGCTCTGCGTTGTCAATTCTTCTGTAATCGTCAGCACTTACCTTGACATTATTAACATCTTTATTTTTAATTGCAGCCATGATCCTTTTAGCTTCCGCTGGATCATTGGCAATAGAGTATGTCCTTGTAAAGTACACTTCTCCATTTTGATACTGTGCACCAATTTGGTTTCTTCCAGTAAGACCCAAGCCTCTATTTATTTCTGCCTGATTTTTTTCAATTATTTTTTTGACATCATCAATGGCACCCTTTACCTCGCCCGGAAGACCATTGTCAATTCCATCATTCATATAAGCAGCAACGTCTGCATCAGAAGTTTTGTTTCTTTTAATGGCTTGCTTTAAGTTAACTACCTGTGCACGTGTTTGTGTAGCTGCGGCACCGGCAGCAGCACCACGCTGTCTAGCAGCCTCGGCCAGTTCTTTTGGAAGCCCTGCTGTAGAAGCAAGGATTTTTCCTCCAAAAGTATTAACAGTACCAACAGCATTTTTTATAGGCTCTGGCGTAATCTTGGACGCAGCAGCCGCTGCTCCTCTTGCTGTAGCTGTAACAGCTTTGCTTGCTCCCGTTAAAACGGGCAGGATTCCTTTTGTGCCATACTTAACAGCCATTGCACCCAAAATAAAAGGTGCACTAAGAGCAGCATTAGAAGCATATGCATCATAAACTTTCTTTACTTTCTTTTGTGCTTTTGTATCATCTGGATTTATTTCTAATTCACTAACCGCTTCTTTAATTTCAGCCGGAATATTTCTATCAATCCACGCACCAGCTTCTAGTACTCTTTTTTCAAAAGTTGCTTTCTTTGTTTCATTTTCTGGATCGGCATTGTATGCTTCCAAAGCTTCTGTAAATGCTGGTAGTTCTTTTAAAATAGAAGGAAGAAAAACTTTATCTGGTTGCTGTGTTGCCAGTTCATATGAAACAAGTCCAGCAGCCGCTCCAGAAAGTCCGGCAACTGCTTTACTTCCTTTTGCCGTTGCAAGATACACATCTTTAGGAGCATTTCCTAAAGCTCGTTCCATTTCTCTAGCAACTTGCCTACCCTTGCTTCCAAACTTCTTTATAAGAGCATTCACACCCCCTTGTGCAATTTTTTGTCCAGCTTTAGCAGCAAGCAGGTACCCCATAATCTCAGACATAAGTTTTTGATTTTCATCTACGTCTGGAGTAATAGACTTTACAATACCTTGTATATTTTTAAATTCTTCTGTGCTAACAATATAGTTATATAGTTCTGGATTAGTAAGAGCAAGTACTGAGCCGCCCAATTCTACTGGAACAGTAAGAGTATCTACTGCTGTTTTAACAATAACTGGAGCAGCATAAGCCGAAGCAGCAGCCTGCTCCATTTGGCTAAGAGCTATTAATTCGGCAGAAGAAATTGTACCTTCTTCTTGCTTTTTTCTAAGAAGAGCTATAGCTTCTTGTCTCTTTTGTTCATTCGCCTCTTGCTGTTCTTTTGAAACACCAAAAAGTCTTCTTAACAAAGAAGGCTCTTCAGGCTTTGCTTGCTCTTGTGGGATGGCAGGCGTGGATTCTTCCGGTGCCGTAGTTTCAGCAGTAGGCACAGCAGCCTCCCCTACAGAAGGCACTGGTACTGGTTCAAAAGGCAGGGCTGGTTTAATTTCTTTGTCAGAAACTATAGGGGCTGCCTCAGATTTTTCAGCAGCTTTTGCTTTACTATCACGATCTTTTAAATAATTTTCAATTGCAGAAAGCTCTTCAGGAGTTGGAGTATCTCCTTCAATTTGAACCTTCCCCAGACCCTGTACTGTAATCTGTCCCATATTAAATCCTATTAAGGAAGTGGTCCAAAAGTACCATCAGACCGAGTACCATACACTACTTCTTTTTTTTCGGTAGCTTGTGAAAGAATTTCTATGGCTTTTTCAAAGCTATATCTTCCCGGTGTTCGTTTTCCTTTTTCCTCAACTGGAATACTACGCAAAGCTTCTATAACTTTTTGTGTAAATGGGAATGCGTCTCCAACTTCTGGATGATTTCTAGCATACTCAAAAGCCTGTGCGGCGGCGAGTTTCATTTCAGCTTCTTTTTGTTTATATTCAGGCTGGGCTAGTTTATTTTTATCACCTGCATATCGCCTCTGTCCAGTCTCATCTGTATAGAAGGAACCTTCATATGCTGCTGCATAGGCAGCATCTTGAATTGCATTAAATTCTGCTGACTTAATTTGAGCATCACTAGCCTTCTTAGCAGCAGTCTTTGCATCTTCAATAGCCCTATCCCTTTCTTCTCCCTGAAGTTTAGCAGCTTTTTCACGAAGAGTCTGAACATTTGCCAAAGTTTTTTCTCTTTCAGCAGCTAAATTAGTATTTAGATCAGCCACAGTTATTTCGGCCTGTACTCTATTTTTTAGCGCATCACTAGAAATACCCTGCTGCTTGGCAATAATATCAAGTTCTTTCTGATCTATATCTGATAACTCTTTTCTTAAATCTCTTGATAGTTGACGTTCGCGTCTAGCAATATCTTTAAATGAATCTACTTCAGATGAAACTGCCGTTGTCACATCTGCAAGAAATCCTTTTGTTCCATTTTTTGGATTTGCAATATTGGCACCAATATTAAGAAGAGTTGCCCATTTTTCAGAAGCGATTAAATCTTTATCTTTTTCTGATTCTTCTTTTGCAGTTTGTTTCAGGCCTGTTATCGCAGATTCTTGTTCCATTAGTCTTTGACGTAGACGTTCTGTTTCTGGTACGCCTTTAACAAGCATCTCTGCTGCGCCAGCTTTTCTTTGTGCACCCGCTAGTGCTGCCGCTTCACGAGCCTGTCCCGCCTCTAATGTTCTTTGAAATTCTGGTTGGCCACCCTGCGGAAATACACCGGATGTAATTGGGGTTGTTAGCCCTTCAATTCCAGTTAGAGAAGGCGGTGCTTGAATCTTTGCAGAAAAAGGAGTAAGCGTAGTACCAAGTGTTCCTGCTTGATAATAACCAACTTTGCCACCTTCATTCATAAACCGCTGTGATGGCATCTGCATTGGTGTAGCCGTTTGCATTTCCTGTGGCATGTCATCCATACCAAAGCTTGGCTCTGCCAGCATCTTTGGTGCCATAGACCGTAGACCACCAGAGGTGACAGACTCACGCCCAGCACCCATTCTACCAGCCAAGTCACCGATAGCTGTTCCCATTAGTTCTGCACGGCTTCGCTTAGGCTCTGCATCCATAGGACGACCACCACCGGCTAGGCCAACAAGACCACCTTCCTTTACACCCTTGAATGCACCAAAGGCACCAGCAAGACCAGCAGCACCAATACCGGCACCAAGTAGCTGCTGAGTAAGTGAAGGCTGTGGTGTGACAGTCTGTGTTGTTTGTAACTGGCTTGGTGTAAGAGGAAACCCACGAATGATTGAACTGTATTGCTGTAGCTGTGTTTGTGGGAATGCTCTTTCTTCAACAAACTGTGATTTAGCAAGATCAAGTGCTGCCTGCTGCTGACCACGAAGTGCTTCACCAGTAGCCGCTAGGCCACCAATTTCTCTAGCCTGCTGGGCTGCTGCCTCTGTTCCTAGAGCAGCATACTGACGACCAGCAGTTAATTCACGCTGCCTCTGTGCTTCTGCCAACTGCTGGGCAGTTCCAAAGGCTTGTGACATGCCGGTAGCACGTAGGGATGCTAAACGATCTTCCAGTGCACGTTGTGATTCTGCTTCAACAACAGCTTCTCTTGATCCGCCAAAGGCTCCTGCTTGAATTGCTTGTGCAGCACGTCCCTGTCTGCTAATCTCATCTGCTCTACGGGCCTCCTGCTCTTGTACACGAAGAACATTCTCAAGATAGGGGTCCATGTATGCACGAATGTTCTCCGCTGTAGTGGGCATTGTGGCTGCTGTTGTGGCACCTAGTGCTGGAGCAAAGTATGTTGTAGAAGCACCTAGCGGTGTGCCTGCCAGACCCTCACCAAATGCTGTGCGTGTGGCTTCAAATGCCTGCTGCTGTTCAGGAGTAAATGTAGCAAGCTGCTGTCCTGCATAAGGAGTATATCCAGCAGCCTTTTCTGCTTGGAATTGTGCTTGTGATTCTGCAAGAATATCTTTAACATAAGGCTTTAGTTCGTCAGGAATAGTTGTTTCCTGCTTAACTGTCTGTGTAGTAGGAGCAGGTGCAGGAGCAGAGCCGCCGCCTTTATATTCACGAAGACCAGTAATACTATTGACTGTGCCAGAGCCACCTACAGACTTTAGTAGGGCTACCTCATACGGATTGACATGAGCAAGTTCAGTGTCTCCGTCCTGACCATAACCAGACAGTTCTGCGTAAAGCTGTTTGAATAGCTCTACTTTTTCTTTGACAGTAAAGCCTAGTAGCAGTTCAGTCTTATCAATCATTCCCTATTTCCTTTATTAGCACAGTATAATATTTTTTGTAACCTAGATGTTTTAGAACTTTTTCCCATCCATCTCTGCCTGTTGTGTGGATGTAGCTAATCCCATTGTCTTTGCAAAACTTTTCAACTGGTTCAGGCCAAGCGTTTAACCATTTGTCAATTGTATGATCTTCCGCTCCAGTTAAATGTAAATGTAGTTGCCTTTGTCGTGTTGGATATTCAACAATTTCCGTAGTAAATGCCAATACAATTTTCTTGTCTTTTTCATCAAGGCCAAGCCACAGTTGCTGGTGACCGTTGCGACAGTAATCTTGTATAGTATCTAATGTTATTTCTCCCAAACCTCTATCTAAAGCTTTCTGTAGTAGATGTTTTATATGTGGAAAAACTGCATCTATGTGTTTGTCTTCGACTTTGTAGATAAGCATCCTATGCCATTATTTTGTTTAATTCTTTTCCTGCATCAAGTTGCTTCTGTTGTTCTTTTGTGCCAAAGGCTTTTTGGCGAATACCTTTGGCAAACTGATCTAGAGCCTTGGCTCCACTATCCCCATTGCCGTTTCCAAGCATTGACACTACATCTGCTGGGATTACGTACTCACCGGGAGACAACATCGCTGTATCTATATTACCACCTTTAACCTTAAATGCAACATTATCTTTCATACCGTGTTCGGTGCCGGGAACCATTCCCTCAAAGAATCTATTAGTGTCTCCTGACAATAGTCCACCTTCTGCCAATCCAACAAGGCCACCCTTATTAGAGTATTTATAATTAAAGAAACGTAGTGGTTCTGTTTCTCCGGTGGCTGCTGCCAGTGCCTGCTCTTGAGTAACAGGAGTTGATCTTAGGGGTACTCTTGTAATTGTTCTTTGTTCTGGAACATAGTCTGTTCTTTGCTCTTCAAGAGTAGGATAAGAAGCAACCTGTGGAGTCATTGCCGCACCCAAGGCTTCTCCTGCAATAGGCAGTGCTACTTGAGGAGCAAAAAACCGAGCAGTATCTCCTGCTGACAGGCTTCCCAATGTTGACTGTGGTGTGCCATATGTAGCAGCAGCAAGACGAATAGGATCAACAGCAGAACCTGCCGGAGCAGCACCATAGATTGCTTGGCCTGCTTTTCCTAGAATGCCTTCTGGAACATAAGAATATCCCATTGTTGGCACAGAAGGTGCCGCAGCTTGTGTTGCGGCCATGCTAAGTTCAGTAGCACTAGGAATTGCTGCCGCCCCAAGTCTTCCTCCTAAAGTTGGTAAGGATGGTTGCATGGCTCCAATAGCTGCGCCGGGAGTAACCACTGCTTGAGGAATAGCTGCCATGCTTAATTCTGTAGCGCCGGGAACTCCAAATGATCCAAGGCTAGCCCCAGCACTTCGTTGAATTGCTGCTTGTGCCGCAGAACCCCCAGTCGAAGCAACTGTTTGTGGAGCAGCAGCACCAACAGCCGATCCAGCAGAACCAGCATTAGCAGCACCTGCCAGTGCCTCACCGCCAGCAAGTCCCTTCATAATTGAACCGCCAGCATATGACAGCAGACCATCAAATAAACCACGACCAATATCTTTGTTAACAACAGCAGAAGTAAGACCAGTTGCCAAAGCAGGAATTAGAAGACTTGTTCCACCAGTCGCTACAGCAGCGCCAATACCAGCGATAGTTGGGAGTAGGCTCTTTAGTTTAAATGCCTCTGGAAGACCTGTGTCTGGATTGATTGTAAGCTGACCAAGAGACGCAAGTCCCTTGACTTCAGCCGGAGACATATGCACAAGCTCAGTATCGCCCATACGACCACGAAGGGCCATAAGGTTTGACAACCCGCCGTATGGTGCGTCTTTGTTTACTAGTGTAGCCATAGTTATGCAAATCTCCTAAGATTGGCAATATTTGATTGCGTCATTCTATTATCGTTCTGTACTTCTTTTGTCTTATTATACAATGGTTTCTGTATATTTGCCAGACTTGCACCAAATGGCTTGGGCATTTCATTTACAGGCATAACTTTACCACTATTTACATTTTGTATATAGTTGGAGTTTAGAAGAAACTTTTGAAAATCATACATTAATTAAAGTCCACCCATCCTGTGCCACTGACATATCCTCTGTATTTTCCGCTGCTTGTTGAAAAAGCAACACTACCATTGAAAGGTCTACCAATCTCATCTACACTAGTTACTGCATAGATTCTGGTGCTTACTGAATTTCTTATTTCCGTATCCCTTGTTTCCAGTTCAAGTTTTAGCACAGAAGCATAGCGTTGTATTTCATTATACAGCCTATTAAGTTCTATTGTGCTTAGTTGCACATAAAAGGGAAGTTCAGGATAGTTAGCCATTACCTATCACCATCTGGTTGCATTGACATTCTAGGTGCACCCCATGACCATGACGTAGTAGCAGAATCACTATCAACTCTAATGTTGGCCTGTCTGCCTCTGGCACGTAGATCAACCTTTTGCGTTGAACCAGTAATAGTATATGGTCCTTTAGTAATCTCTGGTCCGGCAGGATATTTCTTTAGTTTAAGAGTAAACTGAATAGAACCGTCTGAGATATCATAGTCAGGAATAATACGATCAATAAACATTAGTTCATTGCCATCCTGAACATCAAAGTCTGCCGACTCAATAAAGGATATTAGATGCGTATTCTGTCCAGTTGCAGGATCGTATCCACTATAAATATCTTCTGGCTCGTTGTTCCATACATAGTTATTACCAGTAGCTACAGTATTATTGTAGATATTTCTGTCTTGATATGTAGAATAAAAAGTGCTACCGTAAATCCAGTAGTTACCTTCTGGAGAATGAATAGCATAGGAATCAATAACACCAGTATCCGCCGAAGCCATTGAAGGCCACAGCCAAACAATCTCTCTAAACTCTGAGTTAATTCCTGCATACACTTTATCAGCAGCAGCCATATTAAAGTTTTCAAATAGGTATGTTCTAAAAGTACAATCAAGGACTTTTACTTGACCATCAAAGGCAAAGAAGTCATTCTCACCCATCCAGTAAGAAATACCGTTGTAGTCTATGGCGGCATGAGGTGCTAGTAATCCGCAGTTAGAACCAACCTGTCGCTGACTAAATGTAAATGGTGGCCCAACATACTGCATAAGATAAAGAGCATTGTCAGTCCAGATATTGATTGTGTTACGTGAACGAATACCACCACGAATTTCAGTACCATCTGTCAGCCTAAACTCACCAGCAGTTGTTGTGGCCGATGGTGTCCACTCTGTGTAGTCTTCTTGATCTGCCCATCTGACAACCATTGGATCAAGGTCACTACCACCAAATGGAACAGAACCTAGAGCAATAAGATGCCTATCCTGTGGTGACACAATAATTGAGTTGTTGAAGGAAGGGGCGTTAGTTACTGAAACCATTCGCACTGGAGATGTCGATGCGTCTGCGTCCCAATAAAAAATCCCCTCCCCTCTACGATTTGCAATTAGGTCTTCCCCCCATGTGTCAAGACTCCACTGCGTCAAAGCAAATGTAATTGCAGAACTATTTGCTGGATCGTTCCAGCCCCTTTCTCCGGTAGTACTGGCTCCGGCATTGTATACGCCAGCACCATAGCCCAGCCCTTGAATGCTATTCGTAAGCCCACTAGCTAGATAAAAACCACCGCCAGCCTGTGTGGTCGTGGTCGAAGCAGCTACCGATGTAGCACTAACGTAAAAGTTATTTAGTCCATCAACGGAAACCACAACATAAATTGGTCCACCATAGTTGGTAGAAGTTAGATCAAATCCACCCGTTGTCGGTGTGCAGCTTGTAAACTCAAGCCAATCGTTTACACTAACTCCATGATTGGTAATTGATACCTTAACTAAACCACTGCCAGATGTAAGTTGAATATCAGATGCATCAAAGAGTGTTCTAAAAGGAGTAACATCTGTAAGTTCACCAGAGTTACCATAAATATAAAACTTTTGTTCTGTTCCAAAGCCTAATAGTTTTTCACTATTATTATTAGCCCAAGTATGAATGGCACGTGCTGTGCCGTCAAAACTTGTGGGCGTAAATAGATTGTAACCTCTTAGATTTTCTGGCTTACCGTTTCTAAAACGAACACGGTCCCCATCATACCATGAGCCTTGCTCAGAGTATTGCGTAGATTCTCTATGAAATCCCGGCCTAAACTCTAGTTTATTAAGCCTTGAATCAGTAGAAGCCATGTTGTTTATACTTCAGGTTTTAGATCAAGAACTGGAAGGACATCCACAGCAGATACTCCACGAACACTAAATACTAGCATATCTACCGCACTAATGCTTGTTGTCATTATAGGCGCAGCACCCTTAGCAAATCTGTATGAGTCACCAAATGAAAGTGTTCTAGAACCTGTACCATCCTGATAAACATAAATATATCCTACCTGACCAGCAACAGCATTAGATGGATTTGCGAGGGTTCTGTTTCCACCAAGCGTTACAGCAAAACTATTTCCAGTTGACAGATCAAGGCTGATTGATGCAGCGTCTGTTAGAGAAACTACAGGGCTATAAACTTGCTTTTTAACTACAGTTGCTGATGCTTCAATTGAAACTGCTGTTCCATTAAATGTTACTACTGAAGTAAAAGTATTTGCACCAATAAAAGAATTAGCAGCAGATACTCTTGCATATCTAATATCTGACAAAGAAACATCTGCAATGTTTTCTGCGCCAGTACCTACATCTCGTTGTGAAGCTGTACCAAGACCCAACCCAGAAGAGTTTAGTCCATGAACAGAAACACCATCACAGAATACAAAAGTATTGGCTGAACTTGTTGGAACAGAATATCCAGTACCAGCAGCAGTTTTTAGTGTTAGCGTTGCTCCAGCACTTACTGTAGCAAAGTTAGTTCTAATACCATATCCCTTAGATACACCGGGAATTTCTACATTGATAGAGGTTGTAAGGTTACCAATAAACTCAATAAAAGCAGAACGTGCTTCGTCTGAACTACCATCATTTGTTGTTAGTGTAGTATCACCAACCGAAATAGAAACTGTTGTGTAAGACGCAATTGCTTGATCTACAAGATCAATGACGTTCTGGTTAAGGATAGCACCCCAACTATTTGGATTTTCACCATCACCCTGCTTTTCAAGTCTAATTCTTGTTGTGTATGTAGAAGCCATTCCTTACCACCATTTCTGAAAGATTGCAGTTAACGCAGCACCAAAAGCACCTGACAATAATACTATGCCTGACAAAATACCCTTTCCTCTTGCAAGCTGAGTTTCTAGTTCCCTGACTCTTTCAGTCAAAACACACACTTCTTTTGTAAGTGTTTCCACAGCTTGTATCAATCTCCCCGCATCTACTTCTGTAAAAGATTTATCAGACATTTATACCAGCCTTATTTTGAATCTTTGGAGGGTCTGTTGTAATGCCGCTAAATGCAGGGCCAGTACAATATGAACTATCGGGACGTTTAAAAACTATCGTCCAACTTTTTGGTCCAGCATAAAATCTAAAATAAATATTTACTGAATTTACGCCAGAAAATATAAAATTTTCTTTAAAGTTTTCTTTTAGGGTCTTTTCGATTTCAGCCAAATCATTACTACATATAATATCAGATGTTTGTGCAAAAGCAAAGTTTGCACTTAACATTAGAATTATGCCTGATACTATACCCTTAAACATTAAGCTTCTTCAGGCCAATCGAAAAGTATTCCAGTCTTAGTAACAGTACCATCTGAATTGCTAGTATACTTAACCATTAAGTTTTCTAGCTCTTGAACTGTTGTTACTTGACTGATAGCATCTTCCATAATAGAAGCTGTAAGTCTGATTTCATTGCGCCACTGCTGAATGCTAGCAGGAACATCAATGTTTGTGTCTGCCTTACGTACAATAGCCCAATCTGTCTGAGACAAAAGAGAACCTTGCTGTTGCTTTACTTCTTGAATAAAAGTAGTTTTAAGACCCGGTGAGGATAGTTGTTTAAGTGTAATAGGATCAATAATTGGTATACCGCTTTCATCAACAGCAGGAACATCTTCAACAGGTTTAGGAGTTGAAGTAATAGTCCCGTCAGGATTCTGTGACCAAGTATAAAATCTGCTGTCTGGAGGAGTCTGCTCAATAACCTCTACCATGCCGATAGCTTCTTTTTCTTGTCTGGTCCATACATGCCAATTAGCAGGATGCTGAATACCGTTGTCGTCGGTCCAAGCCTTTCCTTCTTTAATTGTTCTAGTATTATATTTCCAAACCATATTTTATATTTCCTTTTTAATTATCGGGCGTTGGCGGTTTTGAACGGGGATTCGGCAAAGGCCATATAAAGGACTGTTCTTCCACTGCCATTAAAGTCTGACGATGTTCTAAGTTTGAAACCATTGCTTAGAAAATCTGTGTAGTAAGATGACCCGCTGCTTTCTGCTGCTGTAGTATTGGCCTGAACAATGCTGTCTTCTGGATTGTAGGGGTCACGCACACTATCCAACATTGAACGTCCTGCGCCAGTTCCAGCAATTATAAAGAAGATGATCCACGCAGGTCTAAAGCCGCAGTAGATAAAAGGGCCGTCCGTGCTGGCATTTGCTACGTATGATCCAACTTTGCTGAAACCTTCAACTTCTGCAAAGGCATACATAATCATATTGTTGCTGCTGACGTTGGTGCCAAAACCGCCACCGCCAAGCGTAACAACACTGCTTGTAGGCTCTGTATTATTCCATGCACCTGATGAAGTGGCTGGAAGGGTATTGCTATTAAGAAGCATATATTTGGTTGCGCCGTTAATTTTGTCGTAGGTAATCCACTGCTCAGTACCCTGTCGATTTTTACAGATTAGCAAGGAAGGTTTAACGCCTAGCCCGTGACCAACTGTTGCTCCGGCAGCACCGTTGCCTGTGTAACTGATAACACTGAACCCCGCTGTGGTGTTAACCGACACCGTTGACGTAATGCTGCCGTCAGTGTTGCTGCTGCCGCTGCCGTTGGCTTTCCAGTTCCACGCTACGAAAGTTGTGCCGCTTGCGTTGACGTTATTAGCGTTGCTGGTGCCGCTCACAAGCGTAAAGCCATCAGCCGTAGTAGTGCCTAATCCACCACCGCTTGTGTCTGTCGTTACATTTATCTCAGCAGCCGTTTGATCGGAACTAAGCTGTAAATTTGCGCCGCGAACGTCGTCCATAATTTTATGCGTTGTCGCAGCAGATCGGCTTTTTGCCCACACCAAATCAGGATTAAACCCAACGCCGGAAATAGTGCGGCTGCTGGCACCGTCGCCCGTCCACAGCACCGTGTTAAAATTCTTCGTAGGATCGGCAATGGTCGGATCGGAAAGGTTAGTGGTATTGATAGCCTTATAGCCAGCAGGGGGCGTCGTACCCCAATCGGCTTCGGCAAACTGAGCAGTCCATGCAGCTTGCGTACCACTACCAGCAGAATAGACGACAACGGGATAAAAGTCGCCGGTCAGTCCGGTAATTGCTGCGCCAGTTGAAGCTGTTGACGGGTCACCGCTGTTCTGAACTACACCGTCGATGCTAAACCACAATGCGCCGCCTTTGAGATAAACGCCGATAACCTTGTTAGCTGTACCGCTCCATGTGTTTCCATATGCTCCGACACTGCCCTGATTGTTAAAATTACCAGACCAGCTTTCATAATAGTAACGGTTGGTATTGGTGCCTGATAACGCTGTATTTGCCACAAGGCTTGTCTGACTGGCGAGAATGATACCTACGCCCGGATATGTTGCGGCAGTGGTGACTTTCATCTCCCAGTACCAGCCATCGCTATCCGTAGCATCGACAGCCATTGTTCCTAGAGCAGATGCGTCAGGCCCCGTGCTGGTAACAAGATTGCCATCGCTGAGAGTGTATGTGTCGATCCACAATGGGTTGAATGTGCAATGATTATTAGTGGGCGTATCTGTACGCTGATCCGCACTGGTCAAGCCGCTGCTGGTGAAATCGTTGCCGTTGCCGGAGTAGTCTGCACCAAGATCGGCACTGTCTTCGCCTGTGATGTAGAAGCC
>Ga0075458_10000348_pt1 | contig 15029 bp, 11 predicted proteins | sample DEB3_08_DNA_FD_77576 | JGI IMG/M metagenome (GOLD analysis project Ga0075458, IMG submission 77576) | Aqueous microbial communities from the Delaware River and Bay under freshwater to marine salinity gradient to study organic matter... | ecosystem: Environmental > Aquatic > Marine > Coastal ... | reverse complement strand
GCTAAAGCAATAGTTGAGTACCAAACCAAATCCCGTTCGGGGACAAGGGGCGGCGAAAACACCGTTAATAAACACCATGAAATCATAGGAGTACTACTAAGATGAAACAGCTTACTAAACAACAGATGAACATCCTGTCTGGCCTCGCATCATCACCGAGGAAGCTACACTACTTCACACACGATAGGGACACTCCCGTTTTTAAGCTAACGCTGACCAAGCTGGTTCACAATGGTTATGTCTATGAAGAGGGCGATAACTACCACATCTCGACAAAGGGTCGGCAGGTGTTTGATGCTCCCGGTGTGGCAAAGACTGAGTTGATTAACGACTGGCGCAAGGGTGTGTATCGAACCGGTGATGGCGACATCATTACCGAGAAGCGCCCCGGTTCAATGGACGCCTATTCACTACCAAGCAAAGGGTTCTAATGCGTAAACCGCCAGCATGGAGTTATTCAAGCATCACATTGTTTGATCAGTGCCCTAAGAAGTACTATCACTTGCGTGTAGTAAAAGATATTAAGGAAACTGAAAGCGATGCAATGCGCTATGGTAGTGATGTTCATGCGGCGGCTGAGACATTTATGCGCGATGGCACGCCCCTGCCAGCTAAGTATGAGTTTATGCTACCGTTACTGGATAGGTTAAAGGCTATCCCCGGTGAAAAGCATTGTGAGTTGCGGATGGGGCTTAAAAAAGCAGATGGGCGGTTGGTTGCCTGTGAGTTCTATGACAAGGACACTTGGTACAGAGGGATTGCCGATCTGGTCATAATTAACGGTGAAAAAAATGAAGCTAGGGTGATTGACTACAAGACCGGAAAGAGCGCAAAATACGCAGATACAAAACAATTGGCGTTGATGGCGGCATGTGTTTTTACCCACTTCCCTGAGGTGAAAACTGTCAAGTCAGGCTTATTGTTTGTTGTTAGTGATGAGTTTGTAAAAGCGGATTACAAGGCTGAAACTGGGTTTAATATCTTTTCAGAACTTGATGGTGTGTTAGTGGCGAGAGAGGCGGCGTATGAGACCGGGGTGTTCAACCCAAAGCGCAACTTCACTTGCAAGGCGTGGTGTCCTGTGGTCAACTGCGCCCATAACGGAAGGAATGAGTGATGCCTTACAAAAATAAAGCTGATCGGGATGCCAAACATGAGTGGCAGTTGGAGAAAAAGCGCCCCGGCGCACATGAAGCACGGATGGAACGTCAACGCGCCAGACGCGCAATAGATAAAAAATACCCAGATGCCAATGGCAATGGTGAAGCTGATATCCGCGAAGGTAAAGATGTTGCCCACAGGAAGGCAATAGACAAAGGCGGTAGCAACAAGGATGGAGTGCGTATTGAATCGCCCTCCGCTAATAGGTCATTTAAGCGTGATGCCAAGCGTAATCTGGTGAACGAGTACAGCACCAAGGAACGCAAAGCTAAAAAATAAAATCGTGAAGAGCGTACCAAAGTAAGATGTGGGTGATAGGTACGCCGGAACGTTGAGAGTTCTTTGATTATATAACTACATCAGTCAGCACAGCTACCTTTCGGCTGGGAACTGACGGACACCCCGGAAAGACGGGGATTTTCCTCCAGACACCATGTTTGGAGTGCAACGACATTGGAGGTTAAATGGAGATCATTGAAAACAAAGCGTTACTTTTAACGGTCAAGAACCCTGATCGTATAACCACAGTCATACCAAAAAGCACTGTGCTTGAAAACGATGATGGTGTAGCCAGAGTTTTAGTGAACTGGGGGCTTGAAGAATCCATCATCCTAAAGAACTTAAAGATTAAAGCACCCTCCCCCATAGTCGGTAAGTACAAGTGGCCCGGTTTAAATAAACCATTTGCACATCAGAAGACCACATCAGCTTTCCTCACCATGAATCGCCGCGCCTTTTGCTTCAATGAGCAAGGTACTGGCAAAACAGCATCGGTCATATGGGCGGCTGACTACCTTATGACATTAGGACTAATTAAGCGTGTACTTGTCATATGCCCACTTTCCATCATGGATGCCGCATGGCGGTCTGATTTGTTTAAGTTTGCAATGCACAGAAGGGTCGATGTTGCCCACGGCAAACCAGAGAAGCGCAGAGAGATCATTAAAAGTGATGCGGAATTTGTAATCATCAACTACGATGGCGTCGAGATAGTACTGGACGACTTAAAGAATGGTGGCTTTGATCTGGTTGTCATTGATGAGGCTAACGCCTATAAAAATGTACAGACAAGACGCTGGAAAGTTTTAAGTTCCATCGTTACTCCAGATACATGGTTATGGATGTTGACAGGTACACCAGCTTCCCAATCCCCAGTAGATGCTTATGGGTTGGCAAAACTTGTAAACCCCGGCGGTGTCCCTAGATTTGGTGGCGCGTTCCGTGATATGGTGATGAACAAGGTCACCCAGTTTAAGTATGTGCCTAAACCCGATGCGCAATCGACGGTTCACCGTGTGTTGCAACCTGCCATACGCTACACAAAAGAAGATTGCTTAGACCTACCTGAAATGAGCTACACCTTTCGGGATGTACCATTGACGGCACAGCAATTAAAGTATTACGAGTTACTACGTAAGCAACTTATAGTACAAGCAGCTGGTGAAGAGATAACGACAGTCAATGCCGCCGCAAATTTAAATAAACTTCTTCAACTGTCAGGCGGTGCGGTGTACTCCGATACCGGGGAAGTTGTGCAGTTTGATGCCAGCAATCGGTTGTCCGTGCTACGCGAAGTTATAGAGGAGTCCAGCCACAAGGTGCTGGTGTTTGTTCCGTATCGCCATGCAATCGAGGTGGTAGCAGAAGACCTTAAAAAGCACGGGTACAGCACGGCTATCATTCATGGCGGTGTCCCTGCGACAAACAGAACCGACATCTTTAATAGGTTTCAAACCAACCCAGACCCGCAAGTACTGGTAATTCAGCCACAGGCGGCATCACACGGTGTAACGCTACATGCCGCAAACACAGTGGTGTACTGGAGTCCGGTAATGTCAGTAGAAACGTACTTGCAATGTAACGCCCGTGTCCACAGGGCGGGACAACGGAACCCCTCAACGGTGGTTCACTTGCAGGGCAGTGGTGTGGAGAAGCGGATGTATGCCATGCTCAGAAACAAGGTAGACATCCACACCAAAATTGTTGATCTATACGGGGAAATACTAATATGAAAAAAGCTTGACAATGTAAAATTTACCACTATCATAGGAACTATAAGGAGAAAGGAGTAAAAAATGACCGATAGCATTTCGGTTGATAAGATGGTCGCCGTCTACATAAAGATGCGCGACAAACGCTCTCAACTTCTGCGTGAGTACGAAGCGCAGGACGATGAGGTGAAACAACAGATGGACATGATAGAGGCCAAACTTCTGGAGCTATGTAAGTCCATTGGTGCTGACAGTCTCAAATCCTCAAAGGGTACAGCGATTCGCTCTGTTAAAACCCGGTACTGGACGAGTGACTGGAATTCATTTCATAAGTTCATCATGGAACACAACATGCCTGAACTGCTTGAAAAACGTATCAGTCAAACAACCTTAAAACAGTTGCTTGATGAGAACCCCGACATGATGCCGCCCGGTGTCAATGTAGATAGTAAGTACGCAATCGTTATAAGGAGAAACTAAAGTGCAAACTGAGAATATGACTGTAAAGGAGGTAGCAGATTTTCTGCGAGTCTCCCGACAGACTGTGTATGTGATGGTGAAAGAGGGTAAGATTCCACACTTTCGTGTTGGGTCTAAAGTCCGGTTCAAAAGAGCGGACATTATGGCTTTGACTACCCCATCAACTGTTTCTAAACCCAACCAAGCAACTTCAGGAGTTAATGATGAGTGAAATGACACTATTTTCTAAAGGCGGTAACAACCTACCCGCGCACCTGCGCAACATCGAATTAGATGAAACCACAAAAGCCCTGATGGGTGGCAATGGTGCATCTGGCAAACGCATCTCCATTCGTGGTGGCGTATTCCGTATGATTGTTGACGGCAAAGAGATCGCTCAAAACGAAGACCGTTCAATGAACATTGTTATTGTTGCGGCAAACGCTAATGTGTCCCGCAGTTTTTACACTGGTGATTATGAAGAAGGCAAAAACATTGCGCCCGATTGTTGGTCAAATGATGGCGTTAGTCCCGATGTTAAAGTTGAGGAACCACAAGCCTCAAAGTGTGCATCATGCCCCCAGAACATCGCTGGGTCTGCTAAACAGGGCGGCGGTCGTGCTTGCCGTTTCAGCCAACGCATGGCTGTGATGCTGGAGAATGATCTGCAAGGTGATGTATACCAACTGACGCTACCGTCACAGTCTATCTTTGGCAATGTTGAGAATGGCAAAATGCCCATGCAGGCTTATGCTAAATTTTTAGGCGGTCATGGTTTGCCTGTCACTGCGGTGGTTACGGAGATGCGTTTCGATACAGCAAGCGCAACGCCCAAGCTGACCTTTAAAGCGGTTCGCCCACTTGAAGCTGATGAGATGGCACAGTGCCAAGAAAAAGGCCGTAGTCCTGACGCTAAAGCGGCTATAAGTCAAACCCCCGCCGCTTTGGATGGGGCTAAACCAAAAGCTATAGCAAGCGAAAAAGCTGCCCCTGCGGTAGATGACGATGCCCCTGCCAAAGTAGTGGAAGCCGTAGCGGAAGAACCAGTAAAGCGCCCTAAAAAAGCCGCACCAAAAGATGTGGCTGAAATCTTGGACGATTGGGCTGAGTAAGGAGAAAAATCCATGAAAGAAACCACACTAGAACGCTACGCCCAAAAAGTTTTTGTGCTGGACGGCATTACCTATGTGCCGCATCGACGCAATAACAACATCTTCATTGGGCCGGGATACCCCCGCTACACGCGGCAAACCTACTCAGCTACCGACTTGATAAACCTTGGTGCTGTAACAGGAATTGAGTATTTATGGCCCCGTCTCGATGATGGCGTAGTTAACGAAGCAAACCCATAAAGAAATCCGGGGGGAAAGCGGATGCTGTGCCGAATACGCAAACACGCGCACCGGCTTAACCACAGACGTAGCGAGTACCCCCACCTAATGCTATGAACAATAAAGGATACTCACGCAGATTTGCGGATGCTAACAAGAAAGCAGATCAGTCTCACATTGGTGTGCAGCTTGGTCGCATTTGCATCGCTAAAGATATTCCTGTACCTGATGTGGCTGAGTACCTTCAAGTGTCACGCCAAGCAGTGTACATGTGGTTTTTAGGTAAGTCCTTTCCACACCCAGTTATGCGGGAGACTATAAAAACCCTCATAAAAAGTCTGAAGATCAGACAATCATAATAACCCCCACCCCCTGCCGCCAGCAGGGTGCTGATTTGAGAGCGAACGATGACCTCACGGATTCCTTTTCTGTCTTCTGTTTTAGCAGAAGACGGCATGTACTGTGTAGTTGGGTTGAAAAAGGGTGCGCCCAGACAACAATTTGTAGAAACGCTTGAAGAAATTGATGGCGTAGTTGATGGGCTGATCTCACAAGGATACGATGCATACTTTGGATGTGCAAAATATCTTAACGCCTCAGAAGGGCGTACTGCACAAAACGCAAAATGGTTTAAATCCTTTTGGATTGATCTTGATTGCGGCGAAAACAAACCATATGAGTCACAGGCAGACGCCTTAGGCGCACTTAAAGACTTTGTTAAAGTCACTGGACTTCCACGACCAACCGTTGTTAATTCAGGGCGGGGTGTTCACGCATACTGGACGCTAATTGCACCGATCTTTTATAACGATTGGAAACCAACGGCGGAAGCTTTTAAGAAGTTTTGTGCTGCCTATAACTTAAAGGCTGACCCTGCGGTTACAGCGGATGCTGCTCGCATACTACGCATACCGGAAACATTAAACTATAAAGATTCACCGCCGCTACCTGTGAATGTGATGATCATGTCGGCTCCAATGGAGTTGACCAGATTTCAAAGCATCGTGGGAATCGGTGCGGATGAAGATGAGCCAGACTTACCGTTTTCCAAAAATGTACCTCGTCGCCCAATAGATGCCACAACCCGCGCATTGATGGGCAATAGCGTATCTAAATTCGGCACGATCATTAGAAAAAGTGCGCAGGGTAAGGGATGCGCTCAACTGATCAACATATATCAGAATCAAAGCGAAATAGAAGAACCACTATGGAGAGGCGGTCTTTCTATTGCTGTGAATTGTGAAGATGGTGAACTGGCTATCCATAAAATTTCACATGGGCATGAAGAATACGACCCAAAAGAAACGAAGCTAAAGGCAGAAGCGTTAATTGGTAAACCATACAAGTGCGCAACCTTTCATGGCATACATGGCGGTCTTTGTGATGAATGCCCTAATCGTGGAAAAATTACATCACCTATCCAGATCGGCGCGTCAATTGCTGAAGCCAAAGCAGAGGACAACATTGTTGTCATGCGCAATGCTGTTCTGGAAGAAGAAATCACAGTAGAAATTCCTGAATACCCATTCCCATACTTCCGTGGAAAAAACGGCGGTGTTTATAAGCGTGGGTTACCTAAAGGAAGTGGGAACAAAGGTAGGAAAAAAGACGTAGAAGATGACGATGATGAACCACAAGATAAGTTGGTTTATGAATATGATTTCTATGTCGTAAAACGCCTGACCGACCCTGATGTTGGCGAGTCTTTATGGATGCGCTTGCATATGCCTAAGGACGGCATACGGGAATTTTCTTGTCCTTTATCGAGTGTTCTTTCACGGGATAAGCTGAGAGACGTATTAGCTTATCAAGGAGTAACGGCTTACAACGCAAAACTGGATGGACTTATGGCTTATGTAACAAGATGGGTTAACGAACTGCAACAGATGCTTGAGGCTGAGAAAGCCCGACAACAGTTTGGATGGCATGAAAACGATACCAAATTTATTATTGGTAACCGGGAAATTTCCGCAACGGGTGTTACATACAGCCCGTCATCCAATGCAACAGCAGAGGTTGCGGCACTCTATTCCAAAAAGGGAACAGTAGCTGAATGGGCTAAAGTTGCCAATCTTTATGGTAGTAAAGGCAATGAAGTACGTGCGTTTACCTTATTTGCTGGGTTTGGTTCAGCCCTATTTAAGTTTACAAAGCTTAACGGCGCGATCATTCACTTGACCAACAACGGTTCAGGGGTAGGTAAGACAACCATACAACACATGGTTAACAGCATCTGGGGTCGCCCAGTAGAAGCACTGCTCAATCAAGAGGATAAGTACCTTGCGCGGATGCACCGTATATCAGTGCTTGGCAACATAACCGCTACGATTGACGAACTGACCAACATGGACGATGAAGAAGTCAGCAGTATGGCATATGCCATTACGCATGGTCGGGGTCGTAACCGTATGCAATCGCAGACCAATGCTGAACGAAGCAACACAATGCGCTGGGCGCTGTTTGCAATTACATCAGGCAACAAGAGTCTATACGATCAGCTATACAACCTGAAAGATTTTCCAGAAGGCGAACTGATGCGGATACTGGAATTCTCAGTATCCAAGACAGACACCATGAGCAAGGCTGAGTCTGATGAGGCGTTCAACCCCATGCATGAAAACTTTGGGGTGGCGGGTGAAGTATTCATGCGCTATGTGATTGCCAACTTACCAGAAGTTAAAAAGCTAATGGTAAAAATCCAGCGCAAACTGGATAAGGCGGCAGGGTTTACACAACGGGAACGGTTCTGGTCGGCTGTGGCGGCATGTGCGATAACTTCAGGAATCATCACCAAGAAGCTTGGGCTACACAATATTGATGTTGCCGCTGTGTATGCATGGGCTGTCAGCGAGTTAGGCAGGATGCGTATTGAAGTGCGCCCCGGTGTTGTAGGTGCGCTAGCTCACCTTGGTCTGTTCTTGAATGAACACAACAACAATATGCTGATCGTGAATAGTACAGTGGACAAACGGTCAGGGCTTACTCAAGCACCGATACGGGAGCCAAGAGGTGAACTGATAACCCGATATGAGCCAGATACAAAACTCCTGTTCATCACAACGAAAGTCCTACGGGAATGGTGTAGTGAGAACCAAGTATCCTATAAAGCCTTAACGGATGAGCTTCATAAACTAGGAGCTTCCAGCGGGGCTATCAAAAAGGCTATGTCAAGAGGTTCTGACATAAACACACCAGCAGTTAATGCTGTAGTCATTGATTGCAATAAAGCAACAACTTTAGACCCTGAAGATCAGACACCATTGCCTGAGCCTTCCAATGACGATACTGAATAGCGGAGTGCCAGTTATAATAGAGTGGCACAAATTCGCAGTTGGCAGTTCTTTTTATATCCCAACACTTGCGCCCTATACACTTGTTGAGGATGTTTTAAAGTCTGCCAAAGAGCGTGGAATGGTTGTGAAATACCGTTTTACAAAAGAAGATGCAACTTATGGGGTAAGGTTCTGGCGGATTAAATGATCTTGTGCTAAAGTTCGCACGGCAACTAGATCTCCTTTCTCCTTGTAGTTGCACTCCCATTCATCCCCGGTTAATCCGGGGATTTTTTTCAGTCATAGATGCTTTCAGCGGCATCAATTAGCTCATTACGAATCTTCCTGTTGATCTGAATCCCTTGGTACATATCACGGGAAATAGTGTCGCGGGATTTAACGGAACGATTAATAGTATCCTGTGTGATCTTCAAATCAGGGTGCTTGTCTGCCAGTGCAAATAGCTTATCTTCTAAAGCGTCCATGCGGTCTTGATCACCCATGTTCATAGCAACGTAATACTGTTTCAGCAAGCGTTTTGTTTCGCCTACTGTGGCGTCTTCCTTACGTTTTATGTATGCGTTTTCTTCATACTTTGTGAGCAAATCTGCCGGAGCAAAACCAAGCACCTGCATGGCTGCGTTGTATCCGTTTACATCCCCAACCAAGTCTCCCCGCAAGGTATTTGCGCCCTCTGTGGCATACCTATACGCCTTCATTGGGTTCTTCAATGCTGACGGTAGCATCGTCTCAATACCCCGGTACATCTGTCCTTCGTTGATAAGCTGCTGTCCACGGTATACGTTGTTAGCCAGTGAATAAGGCGCACCCAAAATGTTTTCCAGATATTGAGAAAGCGCCCCTGCATCAGCCTTACCACCTTTTTGATCACGATAGATCAGATCAGTCCAACCCACACGATCTGCAATGCCAAGGTTTGTAAAGTAGTTAACCGGCCCTTTAAACAGCAGCTCACCTAAATATTGCCGCATAACGTCATCAAACTTATCATCATCGTCGTCAGCCAGCATGTTATAGGCAAGTTCAGCAATCCAGTACAAGGGCAGACCTTTAGCACCAGCAAACAGACCAGCCATACCATATATGCCTATCAACTGCCGTCTAGCGGCTTGGGCTAATTCACGCTGTTCCTGAGTGGCGTCAGCCGGTATAGGCAATGACCTGCGGATTGTGTCAAACAGCATGTAGTACATGGTGAAGCCAAACCGCTTGAACACAGTAAGAACTTTACCTAAGCTGCTGTGACCAATACTGGGGCCGGATTCAGAATGACCAGCACCGTGGGTGTACTCCACCATGCGTACAGCTTCGGCAATGGCAAGTGCTTCAGCTTCTTTACCAGTAACGCCTTTTTCTTTTAACCGACCCATTTCAAGTTCGTAAGCTGAAACAGCAGTAACTTCACGGTTCATGCGCTCTGCATGGTGAAACAAGAACGATGAGTACAAAGCTGTTTTTTCAGCCATTGTTTTAAATGTACTGGGGTCAGCACCGGGCATGTTCGACGCTTCAAGGGCATCACGGGCAAGCGATGTCTGTAAAAACCCAAGTTCTTTTAGCCGTTTAATCAGTGCTTCATACTGCGGGGCTTTGCCAGAATTGACCAAGTTTTCAATGGACAGCATGGCGTTTTCTTCAACTTGTTGTCCGTTAATGTCTGTGACAGTTCGTTTTAATTGAGAACCACTGTACAGTCTAGTAGCATCTATTAAGGCTCTGCTTGTTTTGAGGAATCCATACTTACCCCCCATTTGGGGGAGAGCAACCATCGGTGTCTGTAACAAGTTAACGACCGCTGAAGATATGTTGCCAGCAAGGTTGTAGTAGAACGCACCACTACTAGCCCAACGTGCCCATGCCTCAATGGTTGGCTTCATAGCAAAGTTGTACCGTGCTTCCAATTCATTGGCAACAGCTTTAGCGTCTTCTTGATCCTTACCCCGCATCTCCCCAACTTTTTCTTCCATGCCTGACAATAAACGCTGTAATGAATCAGCGTAGCGCATACGGGATAGTTGCCCAACCATATTGTTGGTCACATTGCGGAAAGCGGTAGCGGCGTTTTCTTCGTAACCCAAGGTTCCCTTACGCGCATTGAACGATTTTAGGACGCTTGTTTCAGGCATGGTGCTGACAATCAACTCCAAAAACCGTTCGATTGCGTTCTGGTCTGCGCCACCTTCTTTCATTATGTTAATGATTTGGGCGGCGATTGTTCCAGTTGGCGCTCTACGCGCAGCTGGGCCTTCCATTTTTACGTATTCTTCAAAGTCTGTATTACCCTCAGCCTTCAATGTTTTACGGGCAACGGAGCGTTCAATATCGCTGTTATACAACTCACGGACAAGTTCCCCATTTTTGTCTTTGTATTCCAGCCAATAGCTACCCTGACGATACAACGGTGCATAGTGGTCAATACCCTTGGCAATGATCATACCGATTACTTTTTCATACGCGCCCAGTGCTGCCTTGCGTTCATCCGTACCTTCTTTATGTACTTCAACAAGGTTATGGTAAAGCGAGGTCTGCAATTCATTAAAAAGCTTTTTGTACGCGCTGAACAAGTCACGATACAGTTTCTTGCCTTCATCAGACAGGCTATTAAACTCGTCTCTATACTGCTTATATAATTCTTCTTTTTCAGAATTCTGGTATTTCCCTGCCGGTGCTTCTGGGTTAATGTCTTCACGGGTATGGTCATGCACCATCTTTGTCCATTTAACAAACTCAGGTTTGGCACTGTACGCTTGTAGCCGTTTATCAAGCGGCATAAGTTTTTCAACTAGGCTTTCCCGATACCCTGCCATCTCGTTAATGGTGTCCGCAAACTTGATGGAGTTTTGCCCAAAGAACTTAGAGCCGATCTGCCCAACAGCGGATAGATTAAGGAATTTCTGCATCCCATAACGCAAACTTATCCCGGCGTTTTGCATCGTGCCAATAAATTTAGCAGCTTGCTCAGAAGACATTACCTTCTGATGCTGGGGTATCTTGCCCCACATATCAAATATATGTTCAGCAACAGTCGGGTCTTTCAACGATTGAGCATACAAAGTGTCACCCGTGCGGGATACTGGAGGTGCGCTAACTATGCTATCCAACAGGCGGTCAACCTGATCTAGTGTGGGTTCTGTACGCACTGGCATATGGAAGAACTGCCGCAGCGCCCGAATGATCTTATCCCACAATGACAACGCAGGTACTTCAGACCGCTTTTCTTTTAGTTGAGTACGGAAGTCCTCATTGCTCCAAATCTCAGCAACAAATTCCTGTAGATTCTTTGCGCCGTAAGCACCGTCCACATCAGCCTTCACTTGCTCAAATATCTTATTAAGCTGGCGTGTGATCGGATGTGAAGGGTTGGCAATGATATGCGATAGCCCCGCATGGCTGGCTTCGTGAATCAGGTCGTAGTCTGTAGCATTGTCCGGCAGGTAGATCGTGTTGGTCTTCGGGTCATACATGGACTTTTCAGCGCCATACACAACCTTCACATCCTTTAATACTTTTGCAAGTGATTCGGCTATACGGGTCAGGCGCGGGTTGTCTATAGAATCAGCAAAAAGACCTAGGGCACGGGTTAAGTTATCTTGTTTAAGCGCCTGTTCAACTGTGGGGTGAAGAGATGTGGACAATGCCGCGATCTCTGGCGATGCCAACAAAGCATCCAAATCAGAGGCGGTAACAGACAGGTATTCTTCTCCAAACCGTCCGTACTCTTCAATAGCCTGTTCAGCCGCTTTACGCGCTTCCTTACGGGTACGGTTCTTTTGTTTGATACCGTAGTTCTTCAGTTCCTGCGCTGTGGTCAACTCGGTTGGAGTTTCTTCCAAATCCTGTTTAAGAGCGGATTTAGCTTCTTGGGCCTTTGTAAGCTTTTTGTGGTAACGAGAGGAGCGTTCGTTTTCTTTCTGGTACTGGGCAATCCATTTGTCCAAATACGCCACGTTCTCAGGCGTCAGGTTTTCACGAACCCATTTTTCAGCGTTTTTAGTGTGTACTCCACCTTGTCCACGAAACATGGCGGCTTCTTTCTCAGAAGCAAAATACGCCTCATCCGGCAACGCCTTCATTTTGGAGTTACGATAAGCCGTAGGCTGTAACACTAAGTCATTAGCGATGTTACGCAGTGCGGTTTCAGTATCAGCGCGTCCAAAATATGCACGGGCATCTTTGCTCATGGGCGGCAGATCGGGCCTGTCGAGTTCCTTGACCTTGGTGTTGTCAGCCTCATTGTCCACATAGGCGGTCTCAGGAATCTCAGGCTCAACAATCTCAGTCTCACCTTCAGTGGCCTGTGTTTCACGTGAAACAGGCTTGGCTTCAGCATAAGATGGAAGCTCTTGACCAAACTCCTTAATGATCTGTCGAATCAAAGACTCAGCGCGGTATTCCTCAATCCCAAGTTCAGCAGCAAGCTCTCGTGGCTCAGTGATGCCAACTTGATACAGGCTGGTGGCTACCCCAAGTAGTTCTTCATAGTCACGCTGTACTTGTTCCGCACGCTGAAGCATTTTCCATGAGGCGTCTACCGATGCCGGGTCTACTGAAGGGGGCTTTCCTCCTTCTCCAGTAATAGGCTCTCCAGCAGTTTGTGAAGTAGGAACCACTCCATCTCGTTCAGATGTTTCAACTCCTGTGGCGGCGGTTCCTGCACCGGGCTGGCTAACCATGCCAGTGCTTGTTCCACTTGGTTGTTTGACAATGCGTTTACCACTTGGAACTCCTTTTAATTCTGCACGGGCTTGTTCTACATATTGCTGGTTTAACCCAGAGACTAGCGCATCGTATGCAGCTTCGTTAATCTTACCCATGAAGGCAGGCGCTTCAATGGATTTAATGAACGTGTTAACTCCTTGTGGTGTATTTAAGTCGATCCCCATCAACGCTTGAGCGACTTTAGATTTAGGATTGATACCTAAAGATTTAAAGGTTTCAGCATCCACAGGCTGCTGCGCTTGAAACAACCCCTGTTCATCAGGAGTAGCCGTAGCAAAAGCACTCATCTGTGCTTTCTTGTCATTAAGCGCGTTTATCTTATTTTGTGCTTCTTTGATGCTGGCATCGAGTTCAGCATAAGCTTCAGAGCCGGGACGGGATTCATCCATCCTAGCTTGCAATACAGCAAGTTCTTCTTTTGTGTATTTAAATGCATCTGCAAGTTCAGCCTCAGTTATCGGGGTCTCCATGCGCCCAGACACCAAAGCATCAATGCGTTCTTGAAGCGGTGTTGTGATCCCTTGTTGTGCAGCCTCTTGTTCCGCCAGAGCCTTCTGCGCTTCTTGGGTATTACGGTAGTCTTTTTTCTCTACGCCATACTTAGCCACACCACCGGGTAACCCAAAGATACCACCACCAACGGCACCCTTAACAAACGCTTCTTTATACTGTTGTATGTTTTCAGGTGACAAAAGTTCCTTTGTGCTGCCCGCCAACTGTTGAGCATAAACCCCGATAGCCTCTTGAGCGGATTCAGTCAGACCTTCAGCGCCAGCAGTCTTGAACGCTTCTAATCCTATAGTTTTCCATGCTACCGGGGCAGCGCCTGAGTCTTTGGCTAACTTCTCAATAAGTTTTAGCTTGCCATAACCACCTAATGTATCAAGCACTTTGGCTGGCAAAACCGAGTCCAAAGCCGCACTTAAACCACCAGTTAGTCCGGCAATTCCAGCTTCAAATTTACCCGTTTCCCGGTATATGCCTTCAAAAATCTCTGGTACGTTTTGAGCATATGAGCCAAGATACACACCACCATACATGCCACGACGAGCGCCAGTTTCAGCAGCTTTTTCAACTCCAGCCAAAGCAGCACGGGTAGGTACGCCAGCGGCGGTGGCTTCAGCTAAAGCGGCACGGGTAGCAGCAGTTTTACCAGCAGCACCAAACACCCCACCGGGAACCAATGATGTGGCAACCGTCGGCGCAAGTTCACCCGCAGTTTCAGCGGCATACTCTAATGCCTCAAAAGGACTGGCAATATCTTGATAAGACTTAAACCGTGTTGGGTATTTATGTTCTAATTCAGCACGCGAGGCAGACGCTTCATCCATCTGCCGTTTAGCGTAGTCCTCAAACCCTAAGGCACTACCAACCATAGCTGGCAGTATGTCCCCACCAGCAATCCCAAGTTCACCTATTCCCCGCATGAACCCGCGCTTGGCGATTGTGCCAAGACCAACATCCGGTTTAGGAATTCTGAAGTCGTATTTATCTGCCAGTAGTTGAGAGGCTCTCTGAACCTGCTCCGGCGACATGTCATCTGGAAACTGCACCGCCCCCAGTTTTGGCAGATTGATGATCATGGATTACTCCGAAGAACCGTAGCCAATAAGTTTCAAATCGTTGGCGTCCAAAAAGGACGAAAATGGAGTGGCGTCTACATTAGCAGCTTGCCCACTAATGTACTCTTGTCTGCGCCGTTGGAAATCAGCTTGAGCAACAGGCAGTTCACTCCAGTTTTTACCATATTTAGTGGTGAATTCACGGTTCAAACGAGGCGCAACGTCGCTCTCAAAATTCTTACGAGCCACGCTTTCCAACTTCATACGATTGGTTCTGGCGTTTTCCAAAGCGGCGGTAGCAGACTTTTCACGTGCCCCCATGATTTGCTTAAACTGTTCGCCACGCTGTTTGAGTGAGGCTTGCTGATATGCACCTAGTTGAGTAACTTGTTGCGCCTGTATAGCCAACTGTTGCGCATTTTGATCAAGTTTTGCGGACTCAATCTCCAGAGTGCGTATGTTGGTAGCGTGCTGCATTGCGGCAGTGCGGTTACCTTTATTGAGCGCCATCTG
>Ga0075458_10000347_pt1 | contig 15091 bp, 35 predicted proteins | sample DEB3_08_DNA_FD_77576 | JGI IMG/M metagenome (GOLD analysis project Ga0075458, IMG submission 77576) | Aqueous microbial communities from the Delaware River and Bay under freshwater to marine salinity gradient to study organic matter... | ecosystem: Environmental > Aquatic > Marine > Coastal ... | reverse complement strand
CCGGTCATGGAAGGCGCTGCGTACCTCGCCAAGCCGCTTGTCGGTGCCGCCAAGGGGTTTATGAACTCTGAGGGCGAAGCGGCTCGCAGGGTAAACGCTGCCATTCAGAAAGCTATTCAAACCGGACGGTCTTTGACCCCGGAGGAATTAGCGGCAGCGAAAGCGGCTGATTCGCCGCTAGTCATGGGAGATGTTGCGGGGGAGCCGGGCAGGGCTCTTGCTCGTTCCGCCGCCAACACTTCCCCGGAAGGCCGCGAAACACTGACGGACGTGACTGCGGCGCGGTTTGCCGAACAATCGACGCGCACGGCTTCGTTTATCAACAACCTAGTCGGTGGTAAGCGCGACCCGGCAGAGATTACCAGTTGGCTGCAAAAGCGCGCGAAGGCGGCGAATAAACCGCTGTACGACGCGGCTGACCGGGAAGCGGCTGCGGCTGCTCCTGGGGGCCTTTGGGATAGCCAGTTGGCGAGTTTGGCCGAATCCCCAACCTTCGCCGCCGCTATGAAATCGTCACTCCCGCGCGGTGCGGATAGGGCGGTTGCTGCGGGGCAAAAGCCGGTCAAGTCGCCGTTTGATTTCGATGAGGCGGGCGGCGTTGCTTTGGCAAAGCCTGGGCCTGACGGCGAAGTTGCGCGCCCGACCTTGGCATTCTGGGACAACGTAAAGCGTGAGTTGGACGCCAAGTCTTTCGCTCAGGTACAGGCGGGGGACAAGTCGGGCGCGGCCACGACCAGGGAACTGCGTTCCAAGTTGCTCGACATTCTAGACGGCGTGGCCCCCACGTACAAAACAGCCCGCGCGACTGCGGCTAGTTTCTTCAAGGCTGGCGATGCTTTGGAAGCCGGGCAGAACTTTGTCGGCATGACCAAGAGCGCGGACCTTGCTGGGGCGCGTAAGGCTCTAGCAAACATGACCAGCACCGAACGGGGATTGTTCGCCCAAGGGTACGCGGCTGAGTTGGCGGCGACTGTCTCGCGCATCGCTGACAACCAGAACGTACCTACGCGGGCGGTGTTCAACTCTCCATTGGCTCGCGACAAGATCACGCTTGCCTTGGGTCCGGCAAAGGCCCGTGACTTGCAATCGTTCCTGACGGTTGAGCGGACAATGGACAAGCTGCGGACTGCAGTCAGCGGCAATTCCAGCACCGTGCGGCAGTTGGCTGAGCGTGGGTTGGCCGGGGGCATCGGTGGGGCCGGGCTTGGGTACCTGACTGGTAATAGTCCAACAGGCGGGGGAGCGATGGGTAGCATCGCGGCTCCTCTGGCAATGCTTCTGACCGGCAAGGTCAACGCCAAGGTGGCCCAAAGGGTTGCGGAACTGTTGGCGTCCGACGATCCGAAGTTGTTGGAGCAAGCCCAAAACATGATCGCGAACCAGCCGAACCTACGCAATGCGTTCGATTGGCTTGAGGAACAGTTGATAAAGATCGGCGCGACGGTAGGGAATTAGCAAATGTCATATGAAGTAGTCTCAGTCTCTGCCGTTGACGCGAGCAACAATAACGCCGCGCCCAATGGGTGGCCGGAAGGGATGGCCCGCTCCGATGTAAACAACTCCGCTCGCGCCCTGATGGGCATGATTGGACGTTGGGAGAAAGACACGGACGGTTCCCTGTCCTCTACCGGGGGCACAACGGCTTATGCCATCGGTATCTACCGTGACACGGTAGCCGCTGCCCGAGGCGAGGAAATCACATTCAAGGTCAACGCCACCAATACCGGCGCGGTCACGCTGAATGTTACCTACGGCGCTGCGGGTGTTGCGGGGGGTGGTTCTGCTCGTGGTGCGGTAGCGGTTCAAAAGGCCGGTGCTGCGCTGATTGCTGGTGAATGGAAGGTCGGGGACATCGTGACCGTCCGTTATGACGGCACGCAGTACCAGACCATGACCTCCCCGAATGTGGACATCGCGCGGACGTGGGCGACGGCGCAGACCTTCGGCGCTGCCACGGCGGGCACCACCCTCACGCTATCGGCCCAACCGTGGCTGCTTGCTACCGCGAACACGCAAAACAACGTTACGGGCGACAACACGAACTACACGTTGCTGTGGGCCGGTGAAATCAAGGACCGTGGCAGCAATTTTGCGAGCCCGACTTGGACCGCGCCGTTCACCGGGGCGTACTTGATTGGCGGTGCGCTGCAACTTGCGGGCCTTGCCTCAACCGATACGCTCGCTCTTTGCACGGTCGTTGCGACCAGCCGCACCATGACGCTGTTCGACTGCAACCTTGGCGCGATGCGGGACAGCGGCAACACCCTGGTGCAGCCGTTCTGCCAAGTAATCGACATGACCGCAGCGGACACGCTGGTTACCAAAATCCAGTGCAACGGCACGTCCGGCAAGACGGTCGATATCGAAACCGACTCCCGCCTCTCAATCGTGTTCCTGGGGTAGACCATGCGCGACCTGACCGCCGACGAATCCGACCGCCTCAAGTGGGGTGTTCCTGTCCCTGCCGATTGGTGGGCGCACGCGCAGACATTCTTCGCGGCCGACCCGGAGCGCGCCGACGCGGCATTGGCCGACAAGTTGGCCTACTGCGATGCCAAGATCGCTTCCGGTGCCACCTTGACCCGCGCCGAAGAAATGGCCGTGCAGGAATCAACGCAGCTTGCCAAGGGGGCTACGGCGGCTGTGGTGGGGGCAGAGAAGGCGGCGCAACGGGCGCAACTCGCGGCGCTGCTCGGCATCCCCGTCTCCGACCTCAAGCTGTAGCTAGGGCTTCCGCGCCACGATGAGCATCTGCCCGCCCATGACCTTCCAGGCCAGTGGGACGCGCAAGTACAGCGCGACCAGCCACGGGGCTTTGGGAATGTTGTTCTTGGACGTGAACGGCAGGAAGCGGGCGTGCAAGACCTCGATTTCGAACCCGGCCGCTGTCAGCGCCTCGGCCATGCTCTTGTGCGTGAAGATCAGCCGATGATCGAAGAAGTCGAAATACTCCCGCGCGCAGTGGGCGAAGTTGGGTTGCAGCACGATGAACCGGCCGCCCGGTTTCAGAAGTTCGAACACGCCCCGGATGCTGCTGTAGACCGCTTCCCGGCTTGGCAGATGCTCGTACACGTTGCTGGCGAACACGGTATCGAGCGGCGGAAGGCTGGCAAGGTCATGGGCGCTGCCGAGCAGTTTCTCAACCCCGGCATCGGCGTGGGCAAGGTTGGCCGCGTTGAAATCGAGCGCGATCTTTCTGCCCGCCTCGATGTTGTTGATGAAGTGGCAGAACCCGGCACCCAAATCGAGGACCGTCCCATCCTTCGGGATGTAGCGCTGCAAGTACCGCGCGATAGGCTTCCAGAACGCCCGCGCGGCAGTCAGTTCGCCCGGAGAAAACCGGACGCGGTACAGGTCGGCATCCATCATTTGCGGAACTTCGCCGCGATGGTTTGCATGACCACGACCAGCGCCATGCCGAACGCAAGCAGGATCACGACGCCGACGACAGCGCCGATCAGTTTCAGAACCAACACGAACCGCCTCCCCTCGAAAGAAGCGGGGGCCGGACGCGTCAACGTCCGAACCACGGGGTATCGCCCGTATGCCGAAGCATCCCGCACCCATGCATGGGCGGGGACAGCATACCCCAACGAAAACGGTGAATCTGTGACCACAGGGGGTTTGCATGGATACGGGCGGAATTGATCCGAGCCAGTTGCCGGACGCTACCGGTTGGGGGCCCTACGCCATATTCGTGGCCTCTATCGGGGTCGTGGTGATGATCTTCAAGCAGGCCAAGGAGTGGTTTGGCGGCAAGGAGAAGGCCGCACCGGAAGGAACCGGCGAGGTCAAGGCCATCCTGACCGGCATCAGCGACACCCTCAAGCGCCAGGATGAAGCCTTTTCCCAGCACCGCAAGGAAAGCCGGGAAAACGACAACGCGATCTTCAAGAAGCTGGACGCGCTGCACGACGATGTTTCTGACGTGCGGGAGCGGACGGCCAAGCTTGAGGGCCAGCGCGACGTTTGGACCGAGCAAGAGCGGCAGCAACGCCGGGGAGCCCGGGCGTGAACTTCACTCTGCCCGAGTTGTGCCGCTCCGATCTGGCCCTACGCCATCGTATTCCAAACGAGCCCCCGGCCCCCGTCCGGAACGCGCTCCTGTGCGTCGCCGCCAACATCCTCCAGCCGGTCCGTGACCACTACAAGGCCCCGGTCATGGTCCGGTCGGGCTACCGCTGCCCGGAACTCAACACGCTCTGCGGCTCCAAGCCGTCCAGCCAGCATGTGAAGGGCGAGGCGGTGGACTTCGAGGTTGCGGGCGTTTCGAACATCGACGTTTGCCACTGGATCGCAGACAGCCTCGATTTCGATCAACTGATTGCCGAGTACTGCCAAGCCGACGACCCGACCGCAGGGTGGGTGCATTGCTCATGGATCGGCTACGGCAACCGCAAATCCCTGCTGACCATCGACGCGAACGGAACCCGTCAGGGGCTTCCCGAGCGTTTCTCAACCCTAGGAGAATTTGAATGAACCAGGACCAAGTGCTCGGCCTCGTGCGCCATCTGCTGACCGCCCTCGGGGGCTACGCAGTCGCCAAGGGCTTTGTCGATACCGACACCATGATGCAGATCGTCGGCGCGGCGGCCACCATCATCGGTGCCGGCTGGAGCATCTACACCAAGCGGACTGCGGCCTAGCCCGTGTGGTGGCTCGCCTTTCTTGCCCTGATCGCCGGTTGTTGGGGGCTGTGGTCGTTCCTCGGCTGGCGGGCAGGCAAGAACGACCAAATCCGGATCGACGCGCTCCGTGCGGCCAAGGTGAAAGATGACCAGTTGCAAGTTCCTACTCCCCGCACTCCTAGCGATCTGGCTGCCCTCGTGCGCAAGTCAGGTGGCCACTGAGTGCCCGCCCGTTAGACCGTTCCCCACGGGCCTTGCGGACGCCATAGAGAGGCTTCCGGCTGACAGCCCGGTATTTGTAGCCTTATCGGATTACTACGTCCTACGGGCTCAGGTGACGGCCTGCCGTGGGTAACGTGGTGAAACTCTCGGTCCACAAGAACACGCAGTGGAAGCGCAAGCAGCACGAGATTAGCGCGGCTCTGATGCAATCGGCGCGCACCACGGCTCGCATGAAAGGCGTTGCCGGATTCGTTCTCATCGCGTGGAACGGCGAAGGCGAGACAAGCGTATCGTGCGATCTGAGCGGTAAAACCGTAACGCCCGAAGAAGCCCCCGACCGTATCCGCCGCGACCTAATCCGGGCTCTCAACATTTGACCCGCGTCGTCCTCTACTTCCTCGCCGCGATGTTCACCGACAATGACGGTGTTCCGACGAATGTCCTATATCCAGTATCCATGCCCCTCGCTGAATGCGAGAAAGTGGTTCTAGAACGAACCGCAACAGCCCACATGACCAAGTGGGCACCGAAGGACATCCAGTACTACTGTGTCCCGGATAGGCCGTTGGTGGAGCGGGAGGTTTAGCCAGCCGTATAGGGCCGCTCCTGGGTGGTCATGGGCGGGACCACCAAATCCCCACTCCGACCCCGACCAAGAAGCCGGAAAGCCACACTGCGAGCGATAAGCACAACCCGGAACTTGTGCCGACGAATCCTCTGGCGAATGAACGCATCACTCCCCGCCCTCCTGCGGCAGAGAGGGCGGCATCATTGGCAGCGATAACCGCATCGGTAGCAGCCTCGTACATCTTCCGCGCACCTTCCGCGAAGGTTGGGCTGTCAGGGTCATTGTGCCAAAATGCCGCCATCGCACGTAGAACCGCCTCATGCCGCACCCGCGCAATCGTCTCCCGTACCAGTGGGGTCATGGCTGGACCGTGTGGCGATATACGCAGTTCCATGCTGTGTAGGCACAGATGTTGGCCATCCGGACTGCTACCGGAAATTGCCCAAGCCTAGTCGCTCCGGGTTCCTGGACCGCCCCACGCTTCTTCCAGAACACGCCGTTGAACGCATGAAACCACCACCAGATCGCGCGCCACGCTACCCATGCGGGGTTGGCGACGAAAACACGACGACGCGCGCTCAAACCTTCCCCTCCACAGCAGCAGCGCAGCGTGCGCGGGCTTCGGCGTGCTGGCCGATAGCGGTATGATGGCGGCTTTCAACTGTGCGGGATGCGCTGGCTTCCCTGCCGTCATGGCGAGTTACGATGTAGCCAACGCGCGGGCAAACATCCGCACAGTCCTGTAGGTCTTGGGTGGGGTCTGTGTTCCACAGCCGGGACCCATTCAATTCCCACCAGCTATCATGGCGGCGTCCTGGACTGCCGTTATCTTTGCGCATGGCTCCCATCGCCAGCAGCACCCGGTCCGACAACTCCCGGCTTCCGCTCGAAGCAGAGAGCAAGTCTCTCACCAGCGCGTCACGGTCGGGGTTAGTCATGGGTGGACCTGCGGAGCATCGATTGCGCTTCGGCGCGTAGTTCGGCGCGGGTGAACGCTGGCCCGGCTATCGTTTCGATGAACTGCCGTGAAATGAAGCCAGCGGTGGCGAGTTGGGCGCGGAGGGTTAGCCAAACAAAGATCGACGCGAGCATTTTACTGACCGTCATTACCACCACGGCCCATATCGCGAAGTGTCCGATCATCGCGAGGAACACGATGCTATCTAGCGGCGTTGCCACTGCGGACGACCACAAAATGCGGTCACGAAGCGGTCGCTTAGTGATGGTGAAAATCAACCAATCCACCGCCTCGCTGAAAAGGAATGCCACTGCACTAGCGATAGCAACATCTGGTGACGCCATCCACCAACTAACCGCGCACCCAACAAGCATCGCAGGCCAGATCAACGTGGAGTTCGCTCGTTGGGCGTAATCGCGGATAACGAAGATCGCCCCAACCAAGAACGTCATTGGCGGCAGGAATACCCCAAAAACATGGAGTGGTTGCGTAATCGAAAATCCGTAGTTCACGCCGACGATTGCGGCGACGTAAGCCGCAAGCCAAAGGTTCTTCATATTGCCATCCTATGTTGAGTGCGGTCTAGCGGCGCTACCCAACGAATCGGGCATTGCACCGCGTCTATTTCTCTAGCCATCGCTACAGGGTCGCGTCGTGCTGTTTTGTAGTTCCTCGCTACGTTGGCGCTATCTACCGAAGCGAACGGCCATCGGCCCCCGGCCTGCGCTGCGCCGCGCAGCATGTGGATATGTGGCAATGTGCGATGACGCTGAGAGAGAGCGTCAAACGCGGCGTCAATGCGCGCGCTCCATCGTTCGCTCCCAACATCCCAAAATTCTCCAGACGACCCGAAGCAGATGCGCGGCCATTTGTCAGCAAGAGCAATCAGCCGGTCTATTGGTAACGCCGTATGCCAAACGGGCGCACTAACTGATGGGTCGAACGGCCATTGGGATACGAGCTCGTCCTGAACATCTCCAGGGCCGTCAATAACGTCCGGCACAACAGCCCAATGGGGGTGGCCGAGGCGCGAATCGAGCCACGCATAGTAATCAACCCATGACGGAATCCGACCGGCAGTAAAGGCCGAAAACGCGCCATTGTCCCACATTACCGACTGCCCGATGGATAGGCATACGTCCGCGTCACGGGGATCGGAAAACGGGACGCAAAAGCACTCGCCAGCCATGCGTAACAATTCGGAGCGCGGAGTCAGCGGGGTGCCGTGGTAGTGGATAGTCAAATCAACCCTGCGAGGCTAGTGGTCATGGGAGTCTCCTGCGCTGTACGGCTTGATCCACGGTGGGCACCAAGCAGCGGCCATGTACTTGTTGGCCATGCCACAACGGCGGCAATGGGCTTGCGGCATTCCTCGGTAGTAGGTTCCAAAGCGAATGTGCCCAACTACTCCGCACCACCACTCCCGGACGCGCTGATCGAAGGTATCCGGCACTAGCGGGTTCTTGCTTGGGCGCACAGCTACTTCCCTCCCTTGCTGTCGGGTGGTGGGGGCTTGCGTGGTGCCGACATTTTCCGTAGCCAGTCGTGGAACTGTTGTTCTTCGGCACCGCGCATCGCGTAGCTGTCGATCAGGTTCTTGCCCTGTTTCAGAGCGGCGAATTGGTCGCGCGGGAGAAACGGCTCGGGCTTCCACTGGCCCTCAAGTCCGTAACAGGAGCAGTGAGAACCGGAGGCATGAAACCATTGCCGCCCGCGCCTGAACACGACTGTTGCATAGCCCTCGTATGACGGGGTGTCGTATACAGCGAACACGCGGTCAGGTTCCGGCTCGTCAATGCCGAAGTTCTCACAAACATCCGCCCACGACCGAAATCGGTTGTGGTATTCGCGCATCTTCAACCGCGCCACCTTCTCCACCTGTTCGTTGCTCACTTGGGCTCCTGGGGTTGCCACGTCCTACCTCATTCCCTGTTGGTGGATACGGTGAAGGTCAGCACAACGACTTCGGGGTTGGCGTCCCAACTTCCGGGGCCGTGCAACTTGTCCCAAAGTTCGCGGTACCAGGCGCGCGGGGTTGCGTAGACGCATTCGCGGTCGGTATGAACCATCACGCCGCCATCGACGCAGCCGCCGAGCGAGGGGTTCTCTGCGGGTATTGAGCCCTCCGCGAGACAATCAACCTCGGGGATCCGTTGCAGCGGCTCCGTCCTAACCGCCGTCACCGTCAGCGTGATCCGCGATGCAGCGCGCGGCATGTGGATTGATGGACGCCAACCCTTCGCCGACATCGCGCTCATGTTGGCCGCGACTTCATCGCTGTAGTCGGCGCGGTAGCACCAAAAGGTTTCGGCCTTCATGCAAGTCTCCCGCACCCACAGACGATCACCCGGAACGCAGCGCCGCAGCGGTGACGTTGCCAAGCGCCGCGTCATGGTCTTGCGGCCTTCCAACAAGGCCCGCACCATCGGGGCGGAGAAGATGATCCCGCGATCTGTCATTCCGTCACCCCATTGGATACGGTGAGAAGCCGGGCCAACTCCGAATCTGCCCTGCTCAAGTTCCTGCCCCGGTGGCCATCCTTCGCGATCAGCCGGCGCAGCTTGGCGAGCGTTGGCGCTTCGCCTTTCGTCTTGGCCAGGTGGTGCTTGGCCTTCAATGCCCGTAGATTCTCCGGGGTGTCCTCGCCACCAAGCCACAGCGGCTTGTCGTGGTCGAAATGGATACCGCGCGGGTCTGTGCCCAACGGCTCGGAGCATCCGCAGGCGCACAAACCGTTCTGCTTGCCGATGATCCCGGCGTACACGGAAGCGGGGAACTTCTTGCGCTTGGGGGAGAGCGGGGCGCGGTTCATGCGACCTCGCGTTTCAGATCGTCCAGCGTCACACCCATCGTTTCTGCGATCAGTCTCGTCGCGCCGTCCATGAACTGGTTGAAATCGTCTTGGTCCATGTTGCCGAACGCGATGCTTTTGGGTCGCTGGATGATCGTACCGTCGCCCTTGGTGATTACGTGGCAGTGGCCCAAGGCGCACTTGATCGCGTCGGACATGTCCTCATCGGTCGCGTAGTAGCCCTGGTGCTGCCGGGCGAAGCGAACCAGCGCCCAATAGGCACGCAGTTGCGCCGGGTTCCGCACCTTGACGATTTCGAACGCGACCGCCTTGCCGACCGTGAGCGAGTTGAGTTGTTCAATGGCCCATTCGTCGCCAGCAATCAGGCCAGTAGCGGTGCGGAGCAGGGTGGCGCGCATGGCTATTCCGTCTTGGCCCGGGGCTCGGAAGCCTTCAACGAAAGCCAGCCGTTGCCGTTCTTGTCGGCGCGCACTTCGCCCGTGCTTTTGTCGGTCGCAATCCAACCGGCCAAGTCCCAGGTCTTGCCGTCCGGGGTGGTAATCTCGCCCTTCCAATCAGGGTGGTTGGGGGCGGTTTTCTTCGCGTTCTTGAACAGATTGTTTCCCATGCCGTCCTCTACAGGCTGAACACTTTGGGGCCGGGCTTCTTCCCGTCACCGGCTGGCGGAATGTCGAAGGCGTCGTGCGTGTTGAACACGCCCTTGCTCAAGCCGTTGTTGAACTCCTTGCGCTTCGCCGCGATCAGGTTGGTAAGGTCTGTGACCCAATCCGCAGGCAGAACCGACAACTCCGCGATTTCCTCTTGGGAGGTCGCCAGAAGGCCCTCCAGCATCCCCGAGTCCGTGCAGGCGGAAACCTCGCGGGTAAGGTTCCTGTGCCTCTCCTTGAGAGCCGTGACTCCAACTACAGGGCCGCTGGGCAGCGGGTCGGAGCCCTTGAACTCGTCGGCCTCATCCTCGCTGTAGACCATGCCGTGCAGGCCGATCAGCTTGAGGATCACGCGGTCCTTGGCGCGCTTCTCAGCCATCGCGTAGGGATAGGTGGCCATCGGCTTGCCCTGCTTGGTCACGTCCTTCGTGTTGTGCGGCCCCGATTCGCCAATCGACCATTCAACCGCCTCGGGCTTGCCGGGGACCACCATGTGGCCGAACACACAGATGGCGACGCACTTGGCAGGGCCGTTGGCCTCCAGGATTTGTGGCGCGTCGAACGTAATCCCGGCCTTGTGGGCGATGCGCTCCAGGGCGGCGTGCTTGATGACGTTCGTGCCCTGAACGTCCCAAACCTGTTCCTTGCCCTCGCCGTAGGTGCGGAGGATTTCGTACAGTCGCGGATCAGTTGCCATCGCTCGCACCTTTCAAAAGTTCCGAAGCCCGTTCGCAATCCCTGCGTTCGTCCTCTGACAGCGGACGGGTCTTGGCTTGGTTGGCTACATCGTTTGCTGCCACCAGGGCGGTCCAGACGGCGTAGTTCACGGGGTCAAGTTGGTCGGTCATTAGCCACCTACAGAACGGTAGGTGTTGATAATGATATCGGCCCACTCTCCATCGCCAAGTTTCCATTGGCAGTAGCGCCGGGTGAACTCCAGTGGCGTCATGTTCTCAATGCGAGAATCGCGCGACGTGTCGGATTCGTCATTTCCTCCTAGCGCCTGTCGAACGTAACCAAGAGCCACGGGGCACCGAGCCTCAATTTCGGAAATCTTCACAGCAGCACCCAAGCCATCGACGCGACGAACAGCCCGCTCATGGCGCAGACTTCCGTAGCTGAACCGCCCAAATCTCCGCGACGAACTCCGCAGGGACTTGGCTCGCAACCCGGCCATCATCGAACGCGATTTCGTACCGCGGATCCCGCTCATGGGTTCGGCCGATCACCAGCCCATTGCCAGACTGAGGCCAGCCGGTGACGGTCACGGGGGATAGCGTTGAGATGGGGAGCGTCATGCTGATTTCCCTCCCTCAAACACCCTCAACACCAACTGCCCGACCGTTACGATCCGCTTCGGTACCGGCTGAGGGGCCTGGGGGAACACGGTTAGCTTGCCGTAGGGTGGTGTCAGCATGGTTCCTTCCTCAAATCCTCGCGCCTCACGTTGAACGGTGCAGGTCGGGTTTCTGACTTCACCGAGAAAATATCGTCAGCAGGCTTAGGACCGGGGATCATCGTGCCGACAACAACAGCGCCTTCACCGGGGACGTAGGCGGTTGAACCGTAGTTGAAGGTCATGACTTGCGGCACTTTGGGCAGCGGTCGCGCTTCGCTCCGTTTACGCCGCGTACTGTCCAACCGGAAAACCATCGACGCTTTATCGCTGCGTCAGACAGCGTTGTCGGATCAAAGCCAACAGCGTCTTGGTGAACAGTCTTAGTGTGCCCGCAATTACTGCACCGAACGAAAGCGCGGCCATGCAGTTCTGAATGGCCGTGGTCGGCGAGGATCGCTCCGATTGCACCGGCGGCGGCACGCCCGCTCACTCTGTCTCTCCCTTGGCCTTGGCGATGATGGCGCGGGCCTTCTCGCGTGCGTCGGTAATCATCGCAAGAGCCTCCCCACGGAAATGGTCGGCAGCGAGCCCTAGGCGGTTGTCAGCAAGTTCCAGCGTCTCCAGCAACTCCGGTGCGAGGGAGATAAGGCGGGCGGTAGCAAGCTGCTCCGCGTCGTCGTCTGCCTTCCATTGCTGACCGCGTTTGGCGTTGCCGTGGTAGGTGATGGCCGCGATTGGCTTCGTATCGTCTTCGTGTCCGGCCAACAGGATCAGCGCCCCATCGTTCTGGCGCGTAAGTTTCGAAGTGCCGTCGATGTTCGGATAGGCGGCGAGCCGGTAAGGCCCCTTAGTATGGCTCACGTCGCGTTCCTCCCGTTCGTGGCCCGCAGGTTACGTTCACGGCGGCGGGCTCGCTTGGCGTTCGCTGCGGCGATGGCAGCAAAGTCGGACGGGCTCCTGGGTACCTTCTGCGTGTACGGCGCGAGTTGCTTCGCCTTGCGCGCTTTGTGGCGGGCGCGGCTGGCAATCAACAGGGCGGCCATCTTCGCCATGACGGCAGGGTCTTTGCCGAAGTCGTTCATCTTTCCCATCACCCGTACCTCTGTTCGTAGTTGTGGTCAGCCTCGGAGCCGACCGAATCGGCGCCGCGTTCCTCGGCTTCGTTCTCTTGCAGCCACTTAATGGCGGATTCTTGGGACCGCATGGCGGCGTTAAGAGCCAAGCGCACGTTGCCCAAGTAATCCTGCGCCGTGTCGATGTGCGCCGGAGCCTCAAACCCATACGCAGCCTCGTTCAGGCCGTGGTGCAGCAACTCTTGGTCAAACGCTTCCAGCTTGTCCTGCAAGGCTTTGATCTTCGCGAGGTCTGCAATGGCGTCGTCGGAGCTGGCGTAGTCAGGACGTGCCTTGCGCGCCGCGATCTTGGCAGCGGCAGCAGCCTCGCGGGGGTCATCACCATCCTCCGCTACCGCGCCGCACACGTCGCATTGCGTAATGTCGCGCTCCATGCCGAACGAAAGCACCTTGCGGCTTTTCCATTCATGCACACACGGCCCCGGAGTAATCGGGCCTACGCGGGCTTGGTTGTCGTCGTTCGCCATTGTCTCTCTCCCTACTCGGAGGATTTGGAAGCGTAAACACCGGAAGCGTTTTCCACCCAAACGCGAGCTTTTCGGAGATCGGATGCAGCGACAGGCAGGCCCGCCTTGTCAGCATCAGCGGCCATCTCGCCAAGTTGGAAGGCCAGCCGGTCTAGGCGTTCGTTCCGGCGCATGTATTTTGTGTTCGCCATTGGCTCTACTCCCACTTTACGCGGTCGGCATTCTTGACAATCCCGGTAGCCACAGCACGAACATCGCGCGACCCGTACTGAGCCTCAAACCGCGCCATCACGCTTTCGACGCTCGGCATCATCGCGCGTAATTCCGCGACCGTGGTCGGCTTCTTCTCTGCAATCCGCTTCGCCATCATCTCTCTCCTGCCCACCATCGGGCTACAGGGATGAACTTAGGGTGCCAGTGAAGTCTTGTCAACAACACAGTTGACAGATTTTCATCGGCCCCCTATTTTCAACTGCATGAACAAACTGGAATGGCAGAAAGTCAGGGCTGTGTGGCGCGATCTCGGCATCGACCGAAGCGCAACGCACTACTGGCAGAAACGCGACAAGATTCCCGCCGACCGCGTTGCGGAAGTGTCGAAACTGACCGGCATTCCGCGCGCAAGGCTTCGGCCCGACCTGTACGGTGCATGATGCGAAAGCGTGGCCGCCCGCTTGGCTCTGTCTCGAAGGCCCCACCAAAGCCCCACCACCTAGCCATTGTCGCCCGCCGTCGTGCTGGTGAAACGCTGCAAAGCATTGCCAACGATTTCGGCATTACCCGGGAGCGTGTGCGGCAGATCGCTAACAAGCTTGCGCCGGACATCGACCGTGCTGCAATTGTGAAGGCGAACCGGCGCACGCCAAAGGTACTCGCTGCGCGGGCGTCTATGCGCGTTCCGCGCAACCCTTGCCGGTACTGTGGTGAGCCGTGTGATACGGAGCCCGCCGAAGCCCGCCACCACTCGGCCTGTTACCGTGCCGCTCTGACTGCGAAGTGGCAAGCCATTGCAGACCAAGCGCGGATATTGCGAGCCGAAGGGAAAACCTGGGTGGAGGTTGGCGAGGCTATTGGAGACCCGAACCTACAATTTCATTTTGCGCGATCCGCGCGCAGGGCAGGTGTCGATATTTCAGACATCTGGAACTACTCAGGCAAACCGGGGCGCACAGCGGATTCATCTCCCGCCTCCCCGCCCGTGGCCAAGCATACGGTGCGCTAAATGCTGGCCAATCATGCCTAGCTACGTCCGTCCTGCCCAATGGTCGAGACAGACCCCTGCCGCTGCGGTGAACAAACAGGTTCACAAAGAGGACCGCGACGAACTACGCGCGGTGGAGAAGTCAGAGATGTGGTGGCGCTTCTACATGCGCGACCGGAAGTTTCAGAGTTTCAGAATGAAGGGAGAAACACCATGAAGGTACGTTGCCCGAAATGCACGATGACGTTCGAGATTGGGGAGCCCCGGGAGACAGCCGCCGAACGTTCGGTGTGCCCAGAATGCGCGCAAGCCTTCTGGAACAGCAGCCATCGCAGCATCTCCCGTATTGTTGTCGGCATGTTGCGCGCCCCTGCCGGGTGGGATGTTGTATGACCAACTGGCAAGCAGTGCTGACCGACTACCGCAACGGGGTGAAGGTTTCGCACATTCACGAACGGTACAAGATCGGTCGCGAGACATTCTACAAGTTCCTCCGCCGTGTAGGGGAGCCGCGCCGCTCGGACGTGAAGCGGAACAAGCGCGACCCTGAAATCATCGGATTGCGTTCTCGTGGTGTGCGGCCGGCAGAAATCGCCAAGCGGTTCCGCATGAACCTTGAGGCCGTCCGGCAAGTGCTGATCCGTGCGGAAGCGAGGGGCCAATGACCTACCCCAACACGCCCGGCCACAAAGGCCCCGCTGAAACCTCCCGCGCCGCTGCCGATGCTATCAAGCCGAAGGTGCTGACGATTAGGGAATCCGTTCTTGCGGCTATCACCTTGTGGGGTCCAATGACTGCCGACGAAATCGCGTCGCGGTTGCGGCTGTCGATCCTTGCGGTTCGCCCCCGCTGTTCCGAACTGTGCAAGCTTGGGGTTATCCAGGACTCGGGCGAGCGCCGTCTGAATGCATCTGGAATCCGCGCTGTCGTATGGGTGCGGACATGATTTCCCAAGCCGCTCGGGGAGCAGCGGCACTCAACAGAAAGGATAGTTTCTCTGGTGAAATGGGGATGGCGGGGGATTGGTCATCCCCTGTCGTTTTGCTCGCATGGTAGAGCCGGTAATCATCGGTAACGCCACGCTGTTTCTTGGCGATTGCTTAGAAATCCTCCCGA
>Ga0075458_10000345_pt1 | contig 15126 bp, 15 predicted proteins | sample DEB3_08_DNA_FD_77576 | JGI IMG/M metagenome (GOLD analysis project Ga0075458, IMG submission 77576) | Aqueous microbial communities from the Delaware River and Bay under freshwater to marine salinity gradient to study organic matter... | ecosystem: Environmental > Aquatic > Marine > Coastal ... | reverse complement strand
AGTGTTTGGGTTGTTTCTAAATAGAAACCTAACGCAAGACACTATGCTGCAAAAATATATAATATTATTAAGCTATAGGTCGAAAAGCCCTATTTACCCTTATTTTTGTGTAAATTTCTATTGTGATACTTGCCATACATACCGATAAACTAATTAAGCAATACAAAGGCCGCAAAGTTGTGGACCAAGTAAGCATTTCTGTGAAACAAGGGGAGATTGTGGGTTTATTAGGACCGAATGGTGCAGGCAAGACAACCACTTTCTATATGGTGGTAGGTTTAATAGCGCCCGATGAAGGTCGTGTGTTCTTAAATGAGGAAGATATTACCAAACTTCCTATGTATAAAAGAGCCCAAATGGGATTGGGTTATTTACCACAGGAAGCCAGCGTGTTTAGAAAGTTAACGGTGGCCGATAATATCATGGCTGTTTTAGAAATGACTAAACTAACTAAAGGCGAAAGAGAATTTAAATTAGAGAGCTTATTAGATGAATTTAATTTGCATCAAGTGCGTAATAATAATGGGGATAGTTTAAGTGGAGGAGAAAGAAGAAGAACGGAAATTGCTAGAGCGCTTGCCGTAGATCCTAAATTTATTTTATTAGACGAACCCTTTGCAGGAGTAGATCCGATTGCAGTAGAAGATATTCAGTCGGTTGTAGCCCGATTAAAATTAAAAGACATTGGTATTTTAATTACAGATCATAATGTAAATGAAACGCTCTCTATTTGTGATAGAGCTTATTTATTAATTGAAGGAAAAATATTTAAACATGGGACTGCAGAAGAATTAGCAGAGGATGATCAAGTGCGTCGTTTATACTTAGGCACGAACTTTGAATTAAAACGCAAAGACTGGATCATTGAAATGGGCCAGAAAGCAAGATAAGTAAGTAATGAAAATATTTAGCCCCGCATTATCAAGATTAGCGCGCCTTCGTTATGGGCAAATTGAACATTGGGTGAATGATCCTATTTCAGCACAAAGAGAAGTTTTACAAGATTTAATTACACATGGTCAGTATACACAGTTTGGTTTAAAATATCAGTTTGCAGAGATATTTAATATTCGAAAATTTAAAGACACTGTTCCTATTCACGAATACGAAGACCTCAAACCTTATATAGAACAAATATTAGAAGCAGAAGAAGGCGTGCTCTGGAACACGCCCGTACAGTGGTTTGCAAAGAGTAGCGGCACCACCAGCGATAAAAGTAAATTTATTCCGCTGACTAAAGAAAGTATTGAAGACAATCATTTTCAAGCAGCCAAAGATGTACTTACTAGTTATTATCATGTATTACCCGATAGTGATTTACTCACAGGAAAGTCACTAGTGATTGGAGGAAGTCATCAAGTGCATCCAATTAAAGACGATATTCAATATGGTGATTTAAGTGCTGTCTTATTAGAAAATTCTCCTTTCTGGGCGGGCCTTATTCGTACACCAGAATTATCTATTGCCTTAATGGATGAATGGGAAAATAAAATTGAAAGTTTAGCACAAAGCACGATTGAAGAAAATGTAACTTCTATTGCAGGTGTACCTACATGGACCTTGGTATTATTAAAAAGAATTTTAGAAATTACAGGTAAGGCCAACATAAAAGAAGTTTGGCCCAATTTTGAATTATATATTCACGGGGGCGTTTCTTTCACTCCTTATAAAGAACAATTTAAAAAAGTCATTGGTCCCAATTGTAATTATATAGAAATATATAATGCTAGTGAAGGTTTTTTTGCTGCGCAAGATAGGATTGAGGAAGAGGGTATGTTGCTGTATTTGCATCATGGTATATTTTATGAGTTCATGCCAGTGGAAGAATATGGCAAACCACATCCTATAACTTATGGATTAAATAAAGTAGTGGTGGGGAAAAATTATGCGATAGTGATTAGTACCAATGGAGGACTTTGGCGTTATTTAGTAGGCGACACCATTCAATTTGTAAGCACAAGTCCTTACCGTATTAAAGTAAGTGGAAGATTAAAACAGTACATCAATGCCTTCGGAGAAGAGTTAATTGCAGACAATAGCGATAAAGCCATTAGTGAAACCTGCGCTGCGATGGGACTTACCATTAAAGAATATACCGCAGCGCCTATTTATATGTCGGACCAAAATACAGGTGCCCATGAATGGTTGATTGAATTTGATGAAAACCCCAGAGACCTTGAAGCCTTTACCCTTTTATTAGATAAAAATTTACAAGCAGTCAACAGTGACTATGAAGCCAAGAGACATAAAAATATTGCCTTAGGCCTTCCTCAAATTACAGCAGTGAAAGCAGGTTGTTTTCATGAATGGTTGAAACAAAAAGGAAAACTTGGGGGTCAACATAAAGTGCCCAGACTTTCGAATGAGCGTAAATTTGTAGAGGAAATAAAATTGATTCACCAAGCTGAATAAAAAAGAAAAAAATGATTGAAGCATTAGGATGGATCGCAACTGTTGTTGTAGTGAGTTCATTTGGTATACAGGATCAGAGAAAATTAAGGATCATAAACATGTCTGGTAGTATTCTTTGGATTACTTATGGTTTTTTAAAACAGGATAATCCTATTATATTTGTGAATGCTAGTATTATAGTAATGCATACTTATTGGTTTATTAAAAATAAAAAATAATGAAACTATTAACAGGAAAAGTAGCCATTGTAACTGGAGCCGCTAGAGGTATTGGTGCAGCCATTGCTTTAAAATTAGCAGAACAGGGTGCCCATATCGCATTCACGTATGTGAGCGCTAGTAGTACCGAGAAGGCAAACCAACTAGTTACCGAAATAGAAAAATTAGGTGTGAAAGCAAAAGCCTATCAAGCCAACGCAGCCGATTTTGCAGCGTGTGAAAGTTTTGTAAATGAGGTAGTAGCAGCATTTGGTACAGTAGATATTTGTGTGAACAATGCAGGCATTTCAAAAGATAATTTATTATTGCGCATGACCCCAGAACAATGGGATGATGTAATGAATACCAATTTGAAAAGCGTATACAATATGACCAAGCAAGTAATACGTCCGATGATGAAAGCAAAGAGTGGAAGTATTATTAATATGAGTTCTATTATTGGTATTCGTGGTAATGCAGGACAAAGTAGTTATGCAGCTAGCAAGGCTGGCATTATTGGATTTACAAAGTCTATTGCTTTAGAAATAGGCAGTCGCAATATAAGATGTAATGCCATTGCACCTGGTTTTGTAGAAACCGATATGACTCATTATTTAAATGAAGGAGATGCAGGAAAAGCTTTCTTAGATAAAATTCCTTTGGGACGTTTTGGAAAAGCAGAAGAGATTGCGAACACTACTTTATTTTTAGCAAGTGATTTAAGTAGTTATATCACAGGACAAGTTATAAGTGCTTGCGGTGGTTTGAATATTTAACTTATTAAATTCTTGCCTCAATTTCTTTTTTCAAATCGGCATAAATACTTTCTACAGTACCTTCTCCTGTAACTGCAACTACTTTATTAAACTTTGCATAGTAAGTAGCGACTGCTGTTGTTTTATCGTGGTACTCTTGAATTCTTGCGCGTATAATTGTTTCATTGGTATCATCGCTTCTGCCCGATGTTAAACCACGGCCTAATAATCTTTTAACTAATTCCTCTTCACTCACTTCTAATGCTAGCACTACATTAATCTCATTATTTTTTTCTTTCAATAAAGCATCTAATGCAATACACTGAGCGGTAGTGCGCGGAAAGCCGTCAAATAAAAATCCTTTGGCATCGGGACGCGCATCCATAAAATTTCCTACCATGCCAATCACTACCGCATCTGGTACCAATTGACCTGCGTCCATTAAACGCTTGGCTTCCATGCCTAATTCAGTTTGATTGGCAATTTCTGTTCTTAATAAATTTCCAGTACTAAGGTGTTGTAAGCCAAAAGATTCAATGATATTTTCACTTTGGGTTCCTTTGCCGCTGCCCGGAGGGCCAAATAAGATTAAATTAAACATACTGTAGGGTTGAGTTCAAAGATACAGAACTGACTTAAATTTTGATTGATTTTAACTAGCAATCTCTACCTATTTGTGAAAATTATATTGTCGCTGAAATTTTACAAGTATCTAAACAAAAAAGATGAATAGTTGTTAGTATTTTTAACAACGAAATAAGCACTATGTATAAAATCATCTTTTGTTTACTATTATTAAGTACGGGGGCCTGCTCTCAGTCGCCCAATAATAACCCATTAAAAAAAGTCCCTATGTCAAATAGCCAAAACAAGTACTATTCTACTACCAGTAAAGAGAAATTAGTATTACCAGATAGTGTGTGGAAACAAGTATTGTCTCCAGAAGTATATCAGATTGCAAGACAAAAGGGCACTGAAAGGCCTTTTAGTAGTGCCTTTGAAACCAGCAAGGAAGTGGGTACTTTTCATTGTGCCGCCTGCGGTAACCCCTTATTTAAAAGTACGGCCAAGTTTGAAAGTGGTTGTGGTTGGCCTAGTTTTTTTGAACCTATCACCAAGGGCTCCATTATATATTTACCCGATAACTCACTTGGTATGAGCCGTACCGAGGTTGAATGCGGAAAATGTAAGGCCCATTTAGGTCATGTATTTGAAGATGGTCCTCCACCCACAGGATTACGTTACTGCATTAATGGAGTGGTCCTAAGTTTAGAAAAATAAGAAGGCTTTAAATAAGAAAACTTTTTTAAGCAGCAGCAAGCGCTATACTTGCTTTATGTTTTTTCGTAAAATAATACATTGCATAAAGAGTAATAAATACACCTACAAAAGAAAGTATCATTACGCTCTGTGAAAAAAACTGCGTCCATTTTATTTGTAAGCTCATTCCTTCTTTGGCAAGCATCACGCTCACGCTTCCTACATAGCCCACCGAATCGGCTACATAAATAAAGAAGCCTGCATTGCCTTTCATAGAGAAGGCAGCAATGAGCCTATCAAAGAAAATAGAATTAAAAGGGATATACACTAAGTAAAGACCAAGTCCCACCCAAATCATCCACCAAAAAGGATCTAATAGTTGATGTGAAAAATAATAAGTAGAAACACCTGCTATAATAAACCCAAGTAAAATAAATACATGGGCTACCATTAATGCTTTGAAACTATTTTTAATGAGCACCACCGCTCCCATAATAATTAAAATAAAAATAGTAATGGGAATTTCTGTTTGCGTAAAAATAGCAGGTCTTGAACCAAAGCCCATCTCCTTCCACATATCAGCAGAAAAATTATCTCGTATGTCTCTAAAAATAGTGGCAAATAAATAAATAGATACAAAGGCTATAATGCCTGGTAAATATTGTTTTAGTAAAAACCTACGCTCCACTCCTGTCATGGGAATGCGTTTGGTCCTAAGCATTTCATCTTCCTCGGATGGAGGTGGTACTTTTTCTAAACCATAGACACATATAATTAGAGGTAAGGCAAAAACCAATCCTGTACAAAATGGAACCCAAAATTCAGTAATATGATATTGCGACATTAACCAAGCCCCAACCGACTTTACCCATCCCGATGAAAAAATAAAACTTACCGCAAGCGCTGCGCCAATAAAATCGGTACTCTTGCGTCCTTCTACATAAGAGAAGACAACACCCCATAACATACCTAAAGGAAATCCATTTAAAAATAAGAACACTACATTATAAGGTGCAGGCACGATGGCAAATAATAACCAAGCCAACCAAGAGATGCCCGTCAATAAAAAAATAATTTTATACCTGTTAACTTTTTGAAGTCCTGAAATAAATTTGATACCATAAAATTTAGCCAACATATAACCTAGCATTTGACTAATCACTAAAGCCGTTTTATAAGCAATAGGTCCAAAGCTTAATCCATCAAATGTGCATACAGTAAATGATTTTCTAAAGCCAAAAATAAATACATAGGTGCCAAAAGAAACAAGGGCTGCATAAAGTGCAATGGATTTATCTTTGGATAGTAATGGCATATTTATGTTTTTTAATAGTCTTCTCAAATTTACATTTTAAACATGTATAATATTGACTAAATTAGTGTTTTATGAAAAGACCTTCTATTTGTATTTCTCCTATTGATTGGGGCCTTGGCCATGCCACTAGGTGCATTACACTTATCAAAGGCTTTGAAAAATTAGGATATCAAGTATATATAGCAACAGAAGGTTATCACGAAGCTATTTTAAGAGAAGCCCTTCCTACAGCACATTTTTTACACTTAAGAGGCTATAGAATTAGATATGCTAAATGGGGTTTTATACTTCCCCTTGTTTTGCTTTTTCAATTACCTAAAATTATCTATAGTATCGTTTTTGAATACAAATGGTTACAAAAAGCACAGGCGCAATATGAATTTGATTTAATTGTTTCGGATAATCGTTTTGGGTTTTATCATAAGTTGGTGCCCTCTGTTTTTATAACCCATCAGTTAAATTTACAAATGCATTTTGAAGTAGCTACGCGTTTATTTCAAAAAATTCAATATGCATGGTTTAAACGTTTCACCGCTTGTTGGATTCCCGATATGGAAGGCAGCAATAATTTATCGGGCATTTTAGCTAACCCAAAACATAAGCCTAGCATTCCATTATGGTATATGGGCTGCTTGTCAAGACTCATTGATACCCCCACTAATAATAATCTTACGCCTACTATATCTACTCATAGCAGTTCGAAGAATAGTAATAATGCAACTGTTTTTTTAGGTATTGTGTCTGGACCAGAGCCACAAAGAACCTTGCTTGAAAATTTATTATGGAAAGCGGGCAATACTTTAGATATCCCCTTTATAGTTATTGCAGGCACCCCTTCAAAAGACCTACCTAATAAATTATTGGAGGAAAATAATAATGCAAAACTATATGCACATTTAGCAGCACCTGAATTAGTGAGAGAAATTAAACGTGCTGAATATATTATTTGCAGAGGCGGGTATACTACCTTAATGGAATTAATTCCTTTTGAAAAAAAATTAATTTTTATTCCAACGCCAGGTCAAACAGAACAAATGTATTTAGGAAAATTATGGGAAGAAAAAAATTGGGCCCTTTGCTATGCGCAAGAAAATTTTAAATTAAATATTGCATTAGAAGAAGCTAGTAATTTTCATTTTAAACAAGCTCCCTTTAAAGCTTTCTCCATAGAGGGGCTTGAAGCTGCCATAAAGCAGTTAACTTTATAATTATGGCAGTTCAAAAAATAAATATGGAGGATTTTATAATGGAAGCTGGATCAAGCATTGGTTCAAGCATTATTATAGATGTAAGAAGTCCCGCAGAATATGAACATGCACATATTCCTACTGCACTAAATCTTCCTCTATTTGATAATGATGAGCGCGCAATGATTGGCACCACTTATAAAAAACAAAGTAGAGAGGCGGCCATTAAAGCAGGGCTTCCACTTTTTGGAAATAAGATGCTGCCCATGATTGAAACCGTTGAAAGCTGGATGACGGCTGCACAAAAAGAAAACGATTTAACCAAGCCCACTATATATGTACATTGTTGGAGAGGAGGCATGCGCAGTGCTGCAGTGGCCTGGCTATTAGACTTATATGGTTATAAAGTAATACAATTAACGGGAGGTTATAAGGCTTATAGAAATTGGGTGCTGGAGCAATTTACCATGACTTACTCACTCAAGGTTGTAGGAGGTTACACAGGTTCTGGTAAAACAGAAATTTTACATGCGTTGCAAGAAAAAAATTATGCTGTAATTGATTTAGAAGGCATCGCGCATCATAAAGGCTCTGCCTTTGGTGCCATTGGACAATTACCACAACCCAGTCAAGAAATGTTTGAAAATATTTTAGCTGAAAAATTATTTGAAGTCAATAAAAATAATAAGCCTATTTGGATAGAAGATGAAAGTCAAAGAATAGGAACAGTTTTAATTCCTACTCCTTTATTTCATTTGATGCGAAACAGTACTTGTTATTTTATGACTATTCCTTTTGAACAAAGACTTTTATTTATACTAGAAGCGTATGGGAAATTTGATGCGCAAAGTTTAATAGAAGCTACCGAAAGAATTCAAAAAAGATTAGGAGGCTTAGAAACTAAAAACGCTGTAGCACATATTAAGCAAGGCGAATTGAAAGAAGCTTTTTCTATTTTATTAAAGTACTATGACAAATGGTATGAAAAAAATGCACAAAATCAAGTGCTTCCTAAAGTAACATTAATTCCCGTTTCGTCTGAAATGGTCGATCCAAATCATAATGCCCATATATTAGAAAAGCTAAGTGAATGATGCCTATCATCATTTATTATTTAAGTTTTTTGGTTATCTTCAATTTTATAAATTATGCAACAATTACTTGCTTGGTGGCTATTCAACATTAGAGGTTGGAAAATTGAAGGTAAATTTCATTTTGAATTGCCTAAGTCCATTATGATAGTGGCACCTCATACACATTGGGTTGATTTTTTTATCGGACTAGCCGTTCGTAAAAAAATGCATTTTGAATTTGTACATTTTTTAGGCAAAAGCGAACTTTTTTGGCCTCCCTTGGGTTGGTTTTTACGCTCCTTAGGCGCCTACCCGGTGGACAGGCATCAAAAACACAATATGGTAGACCAGGTCGTGGAAATATTTAATAAAAAAGAGCGTTTTCACCTAGCCCTTTCTCCAGAAGGAACCCGAAAAAAGGTCACAAAGCTTAGATCTGGCTTTTATCATATTGCCAAAAATGCTCATATTCCTATTGTGACAGTGGGTTTTGATTTTGCTCAAAAAAGAGTAGTTTTTGCAGGGCCCTTTTTTGCCTCTGCCGACGAAAAAGCGGATAAATACAAAATTGTGCAGTTTTTCAAGCAGTTTGTAGGCTATATCCCTGAATATGGGATCACAGGGGACCTTGAAAATTAGCCGGCTGTTTAACAAAATATTGTTTTTCGGTATAAACTATATTAGTATTTTTGTTCTAGACCTATTTATATTCATTTTAAATAAAACAGATAAAGTATGAAAAGTAAAATTTTTTTAGCGCTTGCGGTTCTTAGCATTGGTGCTTATTCTTGCGTAAGTCCTAAGAAATTGCAAGAAGCAGAAGCTAAATACGGCCAGCTAAATGGAGCTTATGCAGATTTACAAGGTAAATACCGTGATGCACAAGATGCCATCACTAAAAGTAAGACAGATGCTGAAAGAGCTTCTGATAAAACAAAATCATTACAAAGCACTATTGACGAATTAAACAAACAAGTTGATTTCTTAAAATCAAATAACAATGTTGTTTTAAGTCAATTAAAAGATTTATCTGTTGTGACAGGTGCACAAGCAGAAAGCATTAAAAAGTCATTAGACAATATTGGTGCAAAAGATTTATACATCCAAGGTTTACAAAGCTCAATGGCCCGCAAAGATTCTATCAATATGAACTTGGTGATGAACTTGAAAGGTGCGATTGGTGATTTAAGCGATGGCGATATCAATGTAAAAGTGGATAAAGGCGTTGTCTATGTTGACATTTCTGATAAATTATTATTTAAAAGTGGCAGCTTCAACATTACTGATAAAGCTAAAGTGGTCTTAGGTAAAGTAGCTAAAGTATTAGCAGCACAACCTTCTATTGAATTTATGGTAGAAGGCCATACCGATTCTAAGCAATTAATTAGCGGCGGTAATTTAATGGAAGACAACTGGGACTTAAGTGTGAAAAGAGCAACTACTATCGTTCGTATATTACAAGATACTTATGGTATCGAGCCTAAGCGTATGACAGCAGCTGGTAGAAGTGAATACATTCCTGTTGCAGAAAATAATTCGTCAGAAAATAGAGCAAAAAATCGCAGAACAAGAATTGTGATCCTTCCTCAATTAGATCAGTTCTTCCAATTGTTAGAGAAGAAATAGTTTCTTTTCTCTGTTTTAAATATTGAAACCCCTTCCCGTTCATTCGGGAGGGGGTTTATTTTTTCTAGAAAGTTTTTGTTTTTAGTTTTCCACCTCTTGGTAGAATGAAAGTTCTTGCCCGTATCTTCGCTGCATGCAAGATGCGTATTTGAATGGTTTAAACGAAAAGCAATTAGAGGCGGTATTACATATTAAAGGCCCCTTAATGATTATTGCTGGGGCGGGTAGTGGTAAAACAAAGGTTCTAACCACCCGCGTGGCGCATCTAATGCATAGTGGGGTAGATTCATTTAATATATTGGCGCTCACCTTTACCAATAAAGCAGCGGCTGAAATGAAGGAGCGTGTTGAAAAAGCACTAGGCAATACCGATGCTAGAAATTTATACATTGGCACTTTTCATAGCGTCTTTGCTAGAATACTAAGGGCCGAGGCAGATAAGTTGGGCTATCCTAAAAGCTTTACCATTTATGATACCGATGATTCACGCTCTGTAATAAAAGCAGTAGTAAACGATATGGGTTTAGATGATAAGTTATACAAACCCAATATTGTACATAATCGTATCTCGGGTGCGAAGAATGCATTAGTAGGCCCTGCTGAATATGCAATGGATACTTTTTTAAAACAAGAGGATGCAAGATCGAACCGTCCAGCCATTGCAGAAATATATGCAAGTTATGCAGCACGTTGTTTTAAAAATGGAGCCATGGACTTTGATGATTTGCTTTTCAAAATGCATGAGCTATTACAAAACTTTCCAGAAGTCTTACATAAGTATCAACACAAGTTTAAATATATTTTAATTGATGAGTATCAGGATACCAATCCGGTGCAATATCAAATTGCTAAATTACTAGCTGCTGTGCATGAAAATTTATGCGTGGTAGGAGATGATGCACAAAGTATTTATAGTTTTCGCGGTGCGACCATTGAAAATATTTTACAGTTCCAAAAAGATTACGATGATGTAAAGCTCGTGAAGCTGGAACAAAATTATAGAAGTAGTCAGTCTATTATTGGCGTAGCCAATCATGTTATTAAAAATAATGTTGGGCAAATACCTAAAGAGTTATGGACAGAAAACGAAGCGGGCGATAAAATTAAGCTAGTGCGCACCATGACCGATAATGATGAAGGCAAATTTGTAGCAGACGCTATTCAAGAAAATAAATTAAGAAATCATTTTTATAATAAAGACTTTGCTATTTTATATAGAACGAATGCACAAAGTAGATCTTTCGAGGAAAGCTTAAGAAGAACAGGCATTGCTTATAAGATCTATGGTGGGCTTAGCTTCTATCAAAGAAAAGAGGTAAAAGATTATATCGCTTATCTAAGAATTATTGCCAACACCAAGGACGAAGAGGGACTTAAAAGAATTATTAATTATCCTGCAAGAGGTATAGGAAAAACCACTATGGAAAAATGTTTAGTCATAGCTGGTGAACAAAACATTACATTTTTTGAAGTACTAGAAAAAGCAAAAGGCTTTGGATTTAAAGCAGGCACACTCACCGCTATAGAAGAGTTTGTGACCATGATTAAGTATTTTCAAAATCAACTCACGAAACATAATGCTTATGATGTAGCGGTACAAGTAGGCAAGCATACCAATTTAGTGAAGGAATTATTTAATGATAAGTCTACTGAAGGTTTAGCGCGATATGAAAACATTCAAGAATTATTAAACTCTATTAAAGAGTGGACAGAAAGCCCAAGCAATGACGATGGTGAATTGGGCGATAAAAGTTTAGGATCTTATTTGCAACAAATTACTTTAATCACCGATGCCGATAATGATAACGGTAATGAGGATACGGTAAAATTAATGACCGTGCACGCAGCCAAGGGTTTAGAGTTTGCCTGTGTATTTTTAGTAGGGTTGGAAGAATCTTTATTTCCGAGTGGAATGAGTGTGAACACTAGAGAAGAGTTAGAGGAAGAAAGAAGATTATTTTATGTAGCAGTTACTAGAGCTAAAAAACATTTATGGTTAACCTATGCCAACACACGTTATAGATATGGCCAATTAGTACAAAACGATCCTAGCCGTTTTATAGATGAAATGCCAGAAGATCAAATTGATAAAAGCAGTTCCGGCGGCGGGGCAAGAAATCAATCAAGTGGTTGGGGATCGGCTTATGATAGAATGCAGGGTGGCAATAATAAAAGCTGGATAGATCCAGAAAAGGCGTCAAGTAAAAAAACGGAAGGGTCCAAGCCAAGTTATTTGCCCGTAGTGCCGCCGCATACTTTACATAAAAACCATATTCCATCGGCCAATTTTACTGCCTGTGATCCATCGGAATTAGAAGCGGGTACTAAAATTGAGCATCAAAAATTTGGATTTGGGGTGATTAAAGAAATAGAGGGCTCGGCTCATAACCCTATTGCCATTATCCTTTTTGATAAAAATGGCGAGAAAAAGATCATGCTGAACTACGCTAAGCTTAGTATTGTACCCTAAAAGCCTTTCGATATCGGAAAAATAAAGGTCCGATTAGCCTAAAGCCCTCTTCCTGCTCGGTTTTTGATTATTTTTGTACCGCGTTGAATTGTAAAACGCATTGAATTAAAAATTGAAACTATGATTACCACAGGCAATACCATTGTAAGTATTTATACAGAAATGACTCCCAACCCAGAAACGATGAAGTTTGTGGCGAACAAACTTTTGTATCCTGGAAAAAGTATTGACATTGCTGAGGAAAGCCTTGCCTTCGCCTCTCCACTAGCGAAAGAATTATTTAGTTTCCCTTTTATTAAAAGTGTTTTTATAGCTAGCAATTTTGTGACGCTTACAAAAAATACTGAGCAAGATGATTGGCAAGATGTAATCCCTACCATTAAAACTTTCTTGAAAGAGTATTTAGAAAATGGAGGCGCAGTAGTGAATGATGAAGAAGTGGCTAAAATGAAACAAGAAGCTAGCAACACCGTTAACGCAGATGATAATGATATAGTGAAGCGTATTAAAGAATTATTAGAAAATTATGTTAAGCCCGCAGTGGAGATGGATGGCGGTGCCATACAATTTAAAAGTTATAACGACGGCATCGTAAATTTAATGTTACAAGGTTCTTGTAGCGGATGCCCATCAAGTATGGTTACTTTAAAAGCAGGTATTGAAGGCATGATGAAGCGAATGATACCTGAAGTAAAAGAAGTGGTAGCCGAAGCAGAATAATTAATTTTTATAAAAAGGGTGTTATACATTATTTAAAATAATTGCTAACAAGTTTATTATAAAACATAACATCATCCTGCGGCACCCACATTAAAAAAAGATTTTCTTTATCTATTGCAGGATAATAATAAAAAGGAGCATAATTAGCAGGCAACTTTCCAGTTATTTTTTTTACAAAACATAATGCTGTTAAAAAAGTACCGTGCCAAGATGGGTGGGATCCATCACTCATATACAATTCCGCATTAGGTTTTTGTGCTTTAGCTTCCGCCCAAACGGATCCAACAGGAACCAATACAGACGCCGATTGAAGGGCTAATGCTTCATATGCCTTATTAATGGCTAACTGAGTTTGTGGCGTAGCCTGCCTTGACCATGTATTGTATAAGTAAGGGGTTGCTTTTTTAGATTTAATTAAATCGCAGAATAATTTTCCAACCATTAAAAGACTATCTGCATGTTCTAGTGGCCACATACTATTGTCTTGTAAAACAACAATATCAAATTTTTCTTTTTCTAAAATTTCTCGGGTTTTCAAACCCTTTCTGCTATTCCAATGATCACCTAGTGTAGCTCCTCCATAGGTAGATTGCTTACATATAAGTTTTGTGTTAAGGCTATCAGATAGCAATGAAACTACCTGTGGCAAGTTATTGAAAAAGATATAACTATTACCAACAAATAATACGCGTAAAGTATCTCTATTACTACTTGCACTAACCTTTGTTAATGCAAATACGAATAATAGCATTAAAACTATTTTTTTAAACATATAAAAAATATTCTTTTTCATAAATCTAGTTTGTGATGTTATTAATTTAGAATTTGTAGGTCCTACTAAAGTTTATTATAAAGATCTCTTAATTTTTCTCGTGTCATTATGCTTTCCCAATTAGGGCCCAAAGCATTTTCCCACAAAGGTTTCATGCCCATAGATACATTAATCATAGAATCGAACTGCTCTTCTGTTAAATTGGCACAAATACCAGTTGGAATTTCAATTTTATTTTTTTCAACCATTAACTTAAACTCTTCAACACCAGCAGGATAATATTCACTTAAATGATTCATCACAATGCAGTTACCAATACCATGCTTAGTGCCTAATAAATAACTAAGTCCATAGCTTACTGCATGCGCCACTCCCACTTGACTATAAGCAATACTCATCCCACCTGCAAAAGAAGCCATCATTAATTGGTCATCGCTTTCTTCATCCCATTTTTCCTTGTGCACAAATATTTTTTGACATAGGTCCAATGCTTTTTCTCCGTAGCTTTTACTAAACTCATTTAAAAAAGTACCTTCTAAACTCTCGATACAATGTATATAACAATCCATGCCTGTATAAAAACGCTGGTTCGCTGGAACATTCTTAGTTAATTCAGGATCTAATACAATTTGATTAAAAGGTGTAAAATCTGAGTTCATACCTAGTTTACGCGTAGGTCCAGTAAGTACAGTGGTGCGACTTACTTCAGCCCCTGTTCCACTTAGGGTAGGAATACCCACTTTATATACACCTGGTAATTTTACTAAGTCCCAACCTTGATAATCTGCAGAAGAACCTGGATTGGTCATCATTAAAGAAACAGCCTTGGCTAAATCTAAAGTAGAGCCGCCGCCAATACCTATAATACCACTCACTTCCCCGAACTCTGCTTTTAATTCAGCAGCGAGTGCATCTACTTGTTTAGTTTTAGGTTCATGCGTAACATCTACATATACTATTTTATCTTTCCCTCTTAAAGGTATTCTACCAGCAAGTGGTTTGCCCACAAAAAAATGATCTAAAAAAAATATCATTGGATAGTCGCCCTTACGATGTGGGGCAATGATTTCATCTACTTGATTAAAAGAACCGCGACCAAAGACCACATAATCAACCATTTTAAAATTACGAAACTGCATATTTATTTTTTTACTAGTACTAAAGTTACAATCTTATTAATATTTATATAGCTAATTTCTTTTAAAATTAAGCGCTACAATAGTTTCGCTGCTTTAATTAAATCCTCTGGGGTATCTATTTCTACACCCATATAACTTGTAACCACCATTTTCATAGCAACCCCATTTTCTAAATACCGAAGGCATTCTATTTTTTCCGC
>Ga0075458_10000343_pt1 | contig 15145 bp, 10 predicted proteins | sample DEB3_08_DNA_FD_77576 | JGI IMG/M metagenome (GOLD analysis project Ga0075458, IMG submission 77576) | Aqueous microbial communities from the Delaware River and Bay under freshwater to marine salinity gradient to study organic matter... | ecosystem: Environmental > Aquatic > Marine > Coastal ... | reverse complement strand
CCAATTGGTTCAGATCCATGGCGCGCAATGAGGGGAGTTTTATAGGCATAACCATCTCAAAATTTTAATCTTCGAATTCCCGAACCCACCAAAAAAAGAAGGGCCGATATCTGAGTGAGTTAGTTAAACAACCCCTTTTGGCCGCCATCCTATTTCTAGCAGCCCACTCAGCGAACCCCTTTATGCATCCGCAGGCTCTTTGGATTTACCTGAAACCGGTTGCTAAAGACAAAAAGTGGTACAAGCACCACACTTGCGGTCTCAAATTGAGTCGTGACAAGCTCTGATAGCTAGAAATCCTTAAACTTCGGGCCTGTTTTTGTTTAACTGCGTGCTTGGCTGGAGTTCCTGATGAAGTTTCGCTTTCCCATCGTCATTATTGATGAGGATTTCCGCTCTGAAAATACTTCCGGGCTGAGTATTCGTTCGCTGGCTCAAGCCATTGAAGCTGAAGGCTTTGAGGTGTTGGGCGTGACCAGCTATGGAGACCTGTCTCAGTTTGCTCAACAGCAAAGCCGGGCCAGTGCCTTCATCCTTTCGATCGACGATGAAGAGTTCACCTCCGACCCGGACTTGGGCCCGGCTGTTGTCAATCTGCGAAATTTCATCGCAGAGGTTCGCTTTAGAAATGCGGACGTTCCTCTCTACATCTACGGTGAAACCAAGACCAGTCACCACCTCCCCAATGACATTCTCAGGGAGTTGCACGGCTTTATTCACATGTTTGAAGATACGCCTGAGTTTGTTGCGCGGCACATCATCCGGGAGGCGAAGAGCTACTTGGAAGGATTGCAACCGCCTTTCTTCAAGGCCCTCTTGGATTACGCCGAAGATGGTTCCTATTCATGGCATTGCCCGGGGCATTCCGGCGGGGTAGCGTTTCTGAAAAGCCCGGTGGGTCAGATGTTTCACCAGTTCTTTGGTGAGAACATGCTCAGAGCCGACGTCTGCAATGCTGTCGAGGAATTAGGGCAGTTGCTGGATCACAATGGTGCTGTCGGTGAAAGTGAACGCAATGCGGCTCGTATATTCAATGCCGATCACTGTTTCTTTGTGACCAACGGAACCAGTACTTCCAACAAGATGGTGTGGCACCACACGGTGGCGCCGGGTGATGTGGTGGTGGTTGATCGAAACTGCCACAAATCAGTGCTGCACAGCATCATCATGACGGGATCTATCCCGGTGTTTCTAAAGCCGACTCGCAATCACTATGGGATCATCGGCCCGATTCCCAAAGAGGAGTTTGAACCTTCCAAGATCCAGGCCAAAATCAAGGCAAACCCGCTATTGAAGGGCATCAATACTGAGACCATCAAGCCCAGAATCCTGACGCTGACCCAATCCACTTATGACGGTGTCTTGTACAACACAGAAACCATCAAGAACATGCTGGATGGTTATGTGGACAACCTACACTTCGACGAAGCTTGGCTGCCCCATGCAGCTTTTCATCCGTTTTATGGTGCTTACCACGCGATGGGCAAGAAACGTGTTCGCCCCAAGAACAGCGTGGTCTATGCCACTCAGTCCATCCACAAATTGCTGGCTGGCATCAGCCAGGCCAGCCACGTGCTGGTGCAAGATTCACAGAACACCAAACTGGACAAGCATCTTTTCAATGAAGCCTACTTGATGCATACCAGTACATCACCCCAGTACAGCATCATCGCCAGTTGCGACGTGGCAGCCGCCATGATGGAACCCCCGGGTGGAACCGCGCTGGTGGAAGAGAGCATTACAGAGTGCCTGAATTTCAGACGGGCCATGCGCAAGGTTGATGCCGACTATGGCAAGGATTGGTGGTTCAAGGTCTGGGGTCCGGAAATTCAGACTAGCGATGGGCTGGGCAAGGCGGAAGACTGGATCATCCGCAGCGATGGTCGAAGCATCAAGAATGGAAGCAAGTGGCATGGTTTTGGCCAACTGGCCGATGGCTTCAACATGCTTGATCCAATCAAGGCCACCATTGTCACGCCGGGACTGAATCTGGACGGAAAATTTGACAAAACTGGAATCCCGGCCTCAATCGTGACCAAGTTTCTTGCCGAGCATGGGGTGGTTGTCGAAAAGACCGGCCTCTACAGCTTTTTCATCATGTTTACTATCGGCATCACCAAAGGCCGCTGGAACACCTTGGTGACCGCCCTACAACAATTCAAGGATGACTATGACCGGAATCATCCGATGTGGCGAATCTTGCCGGAATTCTGTCAGAAGTATCCTCGCTATGAGCGCATGGGCTTACGCGACCTTTGTCAATTTGTACACGAAATGTATGCCCAGTATGACGTCGCAAGATTAACGACGGAGATGTACTTGAGCGAACTGATGCCTGCCATGAAACCCAGCGATGCTTATGCGCATATTGCCCACCGAACCACCGAGCGGGTGTCCATTGATGATCTGGAAGGTCGTGTCACCGTGGGGTTGGTTACGCCGTATCCTCCGGGCATTCCTTTGCTGATCCCAGGAGAAGTCTTCAACAAGAAGATCGTTGACTACCTGAAGTTCTCACGCGAGTTCAATACCAAGTGCCCGGGGTTTGAGACAGACATCCACGGACTGGTTGAAGTTGTCAGTGAAGATGGTAAGAGGCACTATTTTGCCGATTGCGTGAAGCAGTAATTCCCGCTGAATTCGTTTGAAAGCCCCAAAGCTTGGGGCTTTTTTGTTTGCATAATGAAATGAATTCAAGCTTCTACCAGGGCGATCGCGGTCTGGCTGAAACCGCCATCCACATAGGTAATTTCAGCAGTCACACCGGCAGAGAGATCACTCAGCAAGAAAGCTGCCACGTTACCGACATCTTCGATGGTGATATTGCGACGGATGGGGGAGGCCTGAGCCACAACATTTAATAATTTTGAAAAATCCTTGATGCCACTGGCCGCCAGTGTCTTGATGGGGCCGGCAGAAATCCCGTTAGCCCGCATGCTGCGTCCATCTGGCAGGCTACCGACAGCCTGGGCCAGATAGCGCACTGAGGCCTCAAGACTGGCTTTTGCCAAGCCCATGGTGTTGTAGTTGGGAATGGCCCGCAGTGCTCCCAGGTAACTCAGCGTGAGGAGGGAGGACCGGTCATTCAGGTAGGGCAGGGCCGACTTGGCCATGGCGGGAAAACTGTAAGCACTGATGTCGTGCGCAATACGGAAATTTTCTCTCGAGAGTCCGTCCAGAAAATTGCCGGCGATCGCTTCACGGGGTGCAAAACCGATGCTGTGTACAAACCCGTCGAATCTTGGCCAGTGTTGGGACAAATCGGCAAATAGTTTGTCAATTTGTTGATCATCAGCGACATCGCAATCAAAGACAAGACTGGAGTTGAACTCGGCGGCAAATTCCGTAATTCGACCTTTAAAGCGCTCACCCACATAGCTAAAGGCCAATTCGGCACCCTCTCGATGCGCTGCCTGAGCAATGCCGTACGCAATCGATCGATTGCTGAGAACGCCTGTGATAAGAAATTTTTTTCCGGTCAGAAAGCCCATATTTTTTCCCGTATGGCAAGTGTTGGTAAAAAATCCCGGCAGAATTGTCGCATGCGGTGTCGTGAGTTTCTTTTTTTTGTTTTATGGCTGGTAGTCAACGGGCCAGCCTTGGCAGCGCATGCCTATGCCCAGTTCGGCGACATCAAGTACCCACCAGATTTTCTCCATTTTGACTATGTCAACCCAATTGCCCCAAAGGGGGGTGAAATCATTCTGGTCCCCCCGACCCGGCTGAGCAATTTTGACAAATACAACCCTTTTACTCTGAAGGGTAGCGCCCCCCCAGGCCTGGGAGGACTGATTTTTGAGACGCTCCTGACCGGTACACTGGATGAACCCACCACGGCTTACGGCCTGCTGGCGGCTGATGTGAGTGTGGCTGGTGATCAACTTTCTGCCACCTTCACGCTTAATCCGTTAGCGCGATTTCACAACGGCAAGCCAGTATTGGCAGCTGATGTCAAGTATTCCTTTGACAAACTGACATCCAAAGAGGCGGCGCCACAATATCGGACGATCTTCGGTGAGATCAAGGGCGTCTCCGTCCTCGCCGATCGCAAGTTACGTTTCGATTTCAAACGGGCCAATGCTGAGTTGCCTCTGATCGCTGGCAGTATGCCTGTCTTCAGCCGAGACTGGGGACAAGGCAAGCCTCTGGACCAGATCATTACGGATATTCCGATTGGCTCTGGCCCGTATCGGATCGGCAAGGTTAATTTTGGCAAAGACATCACTTATCAGCGCGATGCTGATTACTGGGCCAAAGGTTTGAATGTGAGACGCGGCATGTTCAATTTTGAGCGCATCACTTACAAGATTTACAAGGACAGCACCGCACAGCTTGAAGCCTTTAAAGCGGGTGAGTTTGATTACATCCAGGCATTTATTGCCCGGGAATGGGCGCGAGCCTACAGCGGCAAACAATTCGACCAGGGCAAGCTCATCAAGAAAGAGTTGCAACATGGCAATGCGGGTGATTTCCAGGGATTTCTGTTCAATTTGAGAAAGCCAAAATTTCAGGACGTTCGGGTCCGAGAAGCAATCGAACTGGCCATGGATTACGAATGGCTGAACCGTCAGCTTTTCTACAATGCCTACACCCGTGTTCGAGGCTATTTTGTCGGCAGTGATTTCGAGGCCAAAGGCTTACCAGATGCTGACGAGCTAGCTTTGCTCGAGCCGTTGCGACGCCAGTTGCCTCCCGAGGTGTTCAGCCAACCGGCTCCTTTGCCTCCCATGACCAGTCTTGATCCTGCCTCAGGTCATACGCTGCGTGACAACCTGCGCCGCGCCCGTGATCTGCTGGCAGCCGCCGGTTGGACCTATCGAGATAATGCGTTACGCAACGCACAGGGCGAGCCCTTCACCATTGAATTTCTTGACAATTCAGGCTCCATGGGAAGGGTTGTAACGCCCTATGCCAAAAATCTTGAAAAGCTGGGCATCCAAGTCAACTACAAGGTGATCGACTTTGCAATCCTGCAAAAACGACTGGACGTCTTTGACTTTGAAATCATCAGCAATCGGATCGTGGGTAGTGAAGCGCCGGGAACTGAATTGCTTGAACGGTTTGGGTCCCGTGCCGCCGACATAGAGGGTTCAAGCAATGTGATTGGACTAAAAAATCCGGCCGTTGATGCGCTGCTCGAGCAAGTGATTTCCTCCCGAACCCGTCCTGAACTGGTCGCCCGTCTTAAGGCCCTGGATCGAGTGCTGCGTCATGGCCACTATGCAGTGCCGCACTGGACTGGCAGCGTCCATCGAGTGGCATGGCGCGCCGGCCGCTTTGATCAACCTTCGATAACCCCTCGATACTACCAACCTGAAGCTTGGATTACATCAGTCTGGTGGGCATCACAAGCCAATCGAGACAAGGTTAGGGCCGAGGTCAGGTAAAACCATGTACGCCTATATTCTCAAGCGCCTGCTGCTGATGGTCCCCACCTTGTTCGGAATTTTGCTCCTGACCTTCGTGGTGATCCAGTTCGTGCCCGGTGGACCCGTCGAGCAAATGGTAGCCCAGCTGCAAGGTCGCGACACGGGTGGGGAGGGTGCAGCTGCCAGCGGGGCTGGCTACCGTGGCCGCCAGGGCGTAGATGCAGCGCGTATTGCAGAAATTCGCGCTTTTTATGGTTTTGACAAACCCGCGCATGAACGATTCTGGCAAATGGTGAACCAGTTTGCCCGCTTTGACCTGGGCAAGAGTTTCTTTTATCCTAAAAGTGTCTGGGAACTGGTCAAGGAGAAGCTTCCGGTTTCCATTAGCTTGGGGCTTTGGACCTTTTTCCTGAGCTATTCGATTTCAATTCCCTTGGGGATTGCCAAGGCGGTACGCGCCGGAAGTCGCTTTGACACAGTGACCAGCCTGCTGGTACTTGTGGGCTATGCCATACCAGGTTTTGTGCTGGGTGTTGCATTGCTGGTGATATTTGGCGGCCAGCTTCAGTGGTTCCCGCTGCGTGGATTGACCTCCAGCAACTGGGAGACATTGAGCTGGGGTGCCAAAATGATCGACTACCTCTGGCACATTGCACTGCCGGTGACGGCCAGCGTCCTGGGCGCCTTTGCGGTTACCACCATGCTGACCAAGAACTCCTTTCTGGAGGAAATTCGAAAGCAGTATGTCTTGACCGCGCGAGCCAAAGGTCTTAGTGAACAAAGAGTGTTGTTCAAGCATGTTTTTCGTAACGCCCTGATTCCCATCGTGACCGGTTTTCCTGCAGCATTCATCGGTGCTTTCTTTGCCGGATCACTCCTCATCGAGACCCTCTTTTCCCTGGATGGCCTGGGCCTGCTGTCCTACGAATCGGTGATGCGGCGTGACTATCCAGTGGTTCTCGGAACTTTGTATCTTTTCACTCTGATCGGCCTGGTGACCAAGCTCATTTCGGACCTTTGCTATGTATGGGTGGACCCTCGTGTCAAATTTGATTAAGCCATTTTTTGTCTTCCCCAACAGCTTTTCCACTTTAGGTGTCAGAACTGGCGCTCGGAGGTCAATTGGCGGACATCGATCGGAGCAGGCAACACCCATACGTGGAGGCGGCTGTTGAATACGCTATCGCTATCGCCTTCCCAACGCGCCTGGCGGCGCTTCAAGCGAAACCGACTGGGTTACTGGAGCCTGCTGCTGTTTTGCACATTGTTCGCTCTCAGCCTTGCCGCCGAACTGATTTCAAACGACAAACCCTTGCTGGCTCGCTATGAAGGACAGCTTTCTGTGCCGGTAATCAAAAACCAGCCCGAAACCAGCTTTGGGGGCGATTTTCAGACGCCCACCGATTTCCTCGATCCCTTTATCCAGCAGCAATTCAGTCGGCCTGGCAATTTTGCAATTTACCCCCTCAATCCGTACCACCACAGCACGATCAATTATTTCGCCAAGGAGCCCAACCCATCTGCACCTTCGGCAGAGAATTGGCTGGGTACCGACGACCGAGGCCGTGATGTTGCAGCCAGATTGCTGTACGGCTTTCGTATTTCGGTTTTATTCGCCTTGGCTTTGACTGCAATTGGCGTTCTGCTTGGCATCGTGACCGGCGCAATCCAGGGATTTTTTGGCGGCAAGACAGACCTCTGGTTTCAGCGCTTCATCGAAATCTGGGGCTCGATGCCCGAGCTCTACCTTCTGATTATTTTTTCGGCCATGTTCGACCCAAGCGTGGCGCTGCTGTTGGTTCTGCTCAGCCTGTTTGGCTGGATGGGTTTGTCTGACTATGTCAGGGCCGAGTTTCTGCGCAACCGACAACTGGACTATGTTCGTGCAGCTCGTGCTCTGGGCCTAAGCAATTGGCAGATCATCTGGCGTCATATTCTTCCCAACAGCCTGACTCCGGTCGTCACCTTCCTGCCATTTCGCATGAGTGCTGCCATCCTGGCCCTGACGTCACTGGATTTTTTGGGTCTTGGCGTACCCCCGGGAACCCCTTCGCTGGGTGAACTACTGGCGCAGGGAAAAAACAATATTGATGCCTGGTGGATTTCGCTGTCCACATTCGCGGTCCTGGTGATCACGCTGCTCCTGCTGACCTTTATGGGGGATGCTCTGCGTGATGCGCTTGACCCTAGAAAGGCCGACCGATGACTGCGGCTCATCTTCCTGGCAACGCGACTATCCATGATCAATATGGCACGAAGTCGACAGCATCAAGGCCAGTGACGGCGCAGGAATCGGCGCATGGGTCAGGGTCAGGTCAGACTAATCTAATACCCCTGCTTGAAGTCAAGGACCTTGGGGTGTCCTTTGCCGGTAGATCCGTTGTCCAAAATATCAACTTTTCAATCGCTCCGGGAGAAAAAATAGCCCTAGTGGGCGAATCAGGATCTGGGAAAACAGTCAGCGCCCTAAGTCTTTTGCGCCTGCTTCATGACGCTCAGGTCACCGGGACTGCAAATTTTCACGGGTCAGAGGGCAGGATTGAGCTACTCGGACTGCCGGAACAAACTTTGCGAGGCGTCCGCGGACGCGATATCGCCATGATTTTTCAGGAGCCAATGACAGCGCTGAACCCATTGTTCAGTGTGGGTGATCAGATTGCCGAAGTTGTTGAACTTAAGCTCGGGCTATCCAGAGGTGCAGCCTGGAAAAAAGCCATCGAACTGCTGGCGGCCACAGGAATTTCCGAGCCGCAACGACGGGCCAGTGCGTTTCCCCATCAGCTCAGCGGGGGGCAACGTCAGCGGGCCATGATTGCCATGGCATTGGCCTGCCAGCCTAAATTGCTGTTGGCCGATGAACCCACCACGGCGCTGGATGTTTCCTTGCGTGGCCAGATTCTTGAATTGTTAGCCAGTTTGCAAAAGCAAAACGGCATGGCGGTGCTGTTGATCACCCATGACCTCAATTTGGTCCACCGCTTTGCAGACCGTGTGCTGGTCATGGAAAACGGCTTGTTGGTCGAGCAGGGCCAAGTCGCCGAGGTTTTTTCACATCCCAAGCATCCCTACACCGAAAAATTGATTGACAGCCGCCCCAGGCGCGATGTGCTTGACACCCCTGCTGAACCTGATTCATTACCAGTGTTGAAGGTTGAACACCTCAGAGTGTCCTATCCTACCGGGTTGCCCGGGTTTCGGGGCTGGTTTCGAAAAGGGGAGTTTGTTGCTGTGCAGGACGCAAGTTTCAGCGTTCCTGAAGGACGAACGCTGGGCGTGATCGGGGAGTCGGGATCCGGCAAATCGACCCTGGCTCTTGGGGTTTTGGGATTGTTGCCATTTTCAGGAGACATGCTGGTCGCGGGTCAATCCTGGACCGGACAGATATCCTCCGACAAGGTCCTCCGTCGGGCACTGCAAGTGGTATTTCAGGATCCCTTTTCCTCTTTGTCACCCCGCTTGACGATTGAGGAAATTGTGGGTGAGGGCTTGACCATTCACCACCCCGGCCTGGACCAGGAAAGTCGACGCGAACGCGTCATCAAGGCCCTGCAAGAGGTAGGACTGGACAGCTCCCAGAATCCTGGACTGCTGGCACGGTACCCCCATGAATTTTCCGGGGGACAGCGTCAGCGTATCGCCATTGCCCGCGCCTTGATCGTTCAGCCACGGATGCTGGTACTGGATGAGCCAACCAGCGCCCTGGATGTCACTATACAAAAACAGGTTTTACAACTTTTGCAGGGGCTTCAGAAGGAGAGGGGACTAAGTTATCTGCTCATAACCCACGATGTGGACGTAATTAGAGCCATGGCCCATGAAGTGTTGGTCATGAAGGACGGTCTGGTGCTTGAAGCCGGTCCAGTGGCCGAAATTCTGGACCGCCCCCGGCACCCTTACACAAAGTCTCTGGCACAAGCTGCGGTCGATTTTTCCCTTGAAAATCAAGGCACTTAGCTGATTTATCCGTTACAATCGCGGAAATCTTGACCAAAAGGGCGGATACCAACCGCCCTTTTTTATTGGTCTCTTTTTTTTAGGGTGAACAGGATTGACGGTGGCACTGCAGCAAATCGTTGACGAGACCGTGACCGGACTTGGCTATGACCTGGTGGAGATCGAGCGCTCTGCCGGTGGCCTGCTGCGTGTCACCATTGATCTGCCCTGGGACCCGAATGTTTCTGGTGAGCGATTTGTCACCGTCGAGGACTGCGAAAAGGTGACTCGGCAACTTCAGTATGCCCTTGAAGTTGAAAACATTGACTACAAGAGGCTCGAGGTTTCATCCCCCGGCATCGACCGGCCATTGCGACATGAGAAAGATTTTGAGCGTTTTGTCGGCCAGGTGATCGATATCACATTGAAGCAACCCATGGGTAGCGCAGCTTCTGGTCAGGTTCATGCCAACCGGAAAAAGTTTCGTGGAACGCTGGAGCATGGAAAAGAAAGCGGACCCGTTTCACACTGGCAGATTGTCTGGCGTGATGAGCCGGCATCAATGCCGGGCAAGAGAGTGAGCAAAAAGCGCCCGCCCGCTGCCACGCAGGTACTGGGGTTTGCGCTGGAAGAGTTACGCGAAGCGCGGCTTGCGCCAATCGTGAGTTTTAAGGGCCGTGGCACCGAATTGGCCGCAGCGAATGAACATTGAGGGATCTGGAGGAATTAGACATGAATCGTGAACTGTTGATGCTGGTAGAAGCAATTTCCCGCGAAAAAAACGTTGAACGAGATGTGGTGTTCAGCGCGGTTGAGGCCGCCCTTGCGCAAGCCACCAAAAAGCTCTACGAGGGGGACGTGGACATTCGCGTCAGCATCGATCGTGATACGGGTGAGTACGAAACCTTTCGCCGTTGGCATGTGGTCCCTGACGAGGCAGGATTGCAGCTTCCAGACCAGGAAATTCTTCTGTTCGAAGCCAAGGAGCAGATTTCGGATATTGAGGTTGACGAATACATTGAGGAATCGGTGGAGTCTGTTCCCATCGGACGCATTGGCGCCATGGCTGCCAAACAGGTCATCCTCCAGAAGATCAGAGACGCAGAGCGCGAGACCCTGCTCAATGATTTCATGTCTCGTGGAGAAAAAATATTCGTCGGAACTGTGAAGCGGATGGACAAGGGCGATTTGATTGTCGAAAACGGCCGTGTCGAGGGCCGTCTTCGCCGTGGCGAAATGATTCCCAAAGAAAACCTGAGGACCGGTGATCGGGTTCGCGCGATGATCATGGAAGTCAATACCGAGCAGCGCGGGCCTGCGATCAGCCTGTCGCGGTCAGCGCCTGAATTTATGATTGAACTCTTTCGTCATGAAGTTCCCGAAATTGAGCAGGGCCTTCTTGAAATCAAATCTTGCGCCAGGGATGCCGGTTCGCGCGCAAAAATTGCCGTTCTTTCGCATGACAAGCGCGTTGACCCGATTGGCACCTGCGTTGGGGTGCGTGGAACCCGAGTCAATGCTGTCACCAATGAACTCGCTGGTGAACGGGTTGACATTGTCTTGTGGAGCGATGATCCGGCGCAGTTTGTGATTGGTGCCCTGGCACCTGCCAATGTCGAGTCCATTGTGGTTGACGAGGAAAAACACGCCATGGATGTGGTTGTGGATGAGGAAAATCTCGCCATTGCCATTGGTCGCGGCGGTCAAAATGTCCGCCTGGCCTCTGATTTGACCGGTTGGAAAATCAACATCATGGATGCGGCCGAATCGGCTGAAAAGCAGGCCAGCGAATCAGGCGCTATTCGTAATCTCTTCATGGAAAAGCTCGATGTGGATGAGGAGATCGCTGACATTCTCATCGCAGAAGGATTCACCAGTCTGGAGGAAGTTGCCTATGTGCCGCTTCATGAAATGCTGGAAATCGAAAGCTTTGACGAAGACACTGTCAACGAATTGCGCGCTCGCGCCAAGGACGCCCTGCTCACACTGGAAATTGCCAGAGAGGAGAGCGTTGAAGAGGCCTCGCAAGACCTGCGCGATCTTGAGGGCCTGACGCCTGAACTGATCGCCAAGCTGGCTGAAAGTGATGTCCATACTTTGGATGATCTGGCAGACCTTGCAGTGGACGAACTGACCGAAATTACCGGTCAATCCGACGATGAGGCCAAGACGCTCATCATGAAAGCGCGCGAGCATTGGTTTACCAATGATGAAGCACCCCAAGCGTAACGGTTATGGAAGGACCAAATCAACATGACCAGTACGACAGTAGCCGAGTTTGCTACAGAACTCAAAAAATCCACTGACACACTACTTGAGCAGCTGAAGTCTGCCGGTGTGGCCAAGTCCTCTGCGACTGACACCCTGACTGATGCCGACAAGCACAGCCTGCTGAATTTTCTGCAAGCTAGTCACGGAACTTCAACGACCGAGCGTAAGAAGATTACGCTTACCAAGAAGTCAACTACTGAGATCAAACAGGCTGACGCCACCGGCAAGGCCAGAACGATTCAGGTTGAAGTACGCAAAAAACGAACTTTTGTTCGACGAGATGAGACCCAGGAGGCTGAATCTGAAGCGCCAGTGGCCGACGCGCTGGTCAAGGTGGCCACGCCTGTCGTTGATGTCGCAGAATTGGCTCGTCGAGAAGAAGAAGCCCGACGTCAAGCCGAGTTGATTCGTCGACAGGAAGAGGAACTGGCCGAACGCAAGCGCCAACGTGAAGAGCAGGAAGCGCGAGAACGTGAAATGGCAGCCCAGGCGGTCGCAGAAAAAACTGTGCTCGCGAAAAAGAGCAAGAAGGGCGCTACTGATAATGATGCTGTTCCTCAGGATACCGAACTCGAGGCGGCCGATCAGGGCGATAAAGCTCCGGCTGAGCCTATCCATCCAGTAAAAGATCAAGCCAGCGAAGACGCGGCCAAAGCCATTGAGCTTGAAAAGCGTCGCCAAAAGGCGGAGGCTGAGGCTGCTGCCATTCGATCCATGATGGCCTCACCCGCCAAAAAAGTGCTGGTCGCCAAAAAGCCTGAGTCTGCCAAGACTCCCGAGCAAGCCAAACCTGGGGTCAAGGGTACTCTGCACAAACCCGCTTCTACTGGCAAGACGACGACCGGAACCTCTGCACCCTCGACAACGGCTGGCAAGGAAGTCAAATCTGCCAAGTTGTCTTCCAGTTGGGCAGGTGATGTCGGCAAGAAAAAAGCCATCCCCACACGAGGAGATGCCACCGGTGGCGTAGGTCGATCGTCATGGCGTGGCGGCCCCAAAGGGAAACGCAACCGCGAACAGGAGGAAGCTCCGGCACCTGCAGCACCTGTGGAGGCTCGGGTCATCGAGGTCCACGTCCCTGAGACCATTACCGTGGCTGAATTGGCTCACAAGATGGCGGTCAAGGCTTCCGAAGTCATCAAGCAATTGATGAAACTGGGACAGATGGTCACGATCAATCAACCGCTGGATCAGGATACTGCAATGATCGTGGTGGAGGAGATGGGTCACAAGGCGATCATTGCGGCGCTGGATGACCCGGAAGCGTTCACTGAGGAAGAGTCTCAGGCACAACACGCTGAAGCGATGTCAAGGGCACCTGTGGTCACCGTCATGGGACACGTCGATCACGGCAAAACTTCCTTGCTTGATTACATTCGCCGCACCAAGGTGGCGGCCGGTGAGGCAGGCGGCATTACCCAGCATATTGGCGCCTACCATGTGGAAACTCCCCGTGGCATGGTATCGTTCCTGGACACACCGGGTCACGAGGCCTTTACCGCCATGCGTGCCCGTGGCGCACAAGCCACTGACATCGTGATTCTTGTTTGTGCCGCCGATGACGGTGTCATGCCCCAAACCAAGGAGGCCATCAAGCACGCCAAGGCCGCTCAGGTTCCTATCGTGGTAGCGATTACCAAAGCCGACAAACCTGAAGCCAATGTTGAGAAAGTCAAACAGGAATTGGTGGCTGAAGAGGTGGTTCCAGAGGAATATGGTGGTGAATCACCGTTCATCGCTGTCTCCTCAAAAACCGGGGCTGGAATCGACGAATTGCTCGAACATGTGCTGCTTCAAGCCGAAGTGCTTGAGTTGAAGGCACCCGTCGATGCTGCAGCTAAGGGCCTGGTGATCGAAGCAAAACTGGACAAAGGGCGTGGTCCGGTCGCCACTGTTTTGGTTCAATCCGGCACCCTCAAGACAGGTGACACGGTGCTGGCCGGGCAAACCTTTGGTCGCGTCCGTGCCATGCTGGATGAAAATGCCCATAAGGTTGATTCTGCGGGCCCCTCGATTCCTGTTGAAATCCAGGGCCTGACCGAGGTGCCACAAGCAGGTGACGAGTTCATGGTGCTGGCCGACGAGCGGCGTGCCCGGGAAATTGCCACCTACCGGGCGGGCAAGTTCCGCAATACCAAGCTGGCCAAGCAGCAGGCAGCCAAGCTGGAAAACATGTTCAGCGATATGGCTGCGGGGGAAGTGAAGACGCTTCCTATCATCGTCAAGGCCGATGTCCAAGGTTCGCAAGAGGCACTGGCAGCCTCGCTGCTCAAACTGTCAACCGACGAAGTCAAGGTTCAGATGGTCTATGCCGCTGTTGGTGGAATCAGTGAATCCGATGTCAATCTGGCGATTGCATCCAATGCCATCATCATTGGCTTCAACACCCGGGCCGATGCGGGCGCTCGCAAGCTGGCTGAGACCAACGATATTCAAATTCGCTACTACAACATCATCTATGACGCTGTGGATGAGCTCAAGGCGGCGATGTCAGGAATGTTGGCACCAGAGAAAAAAGAAGAGATCATTGGCATGGCCGAGATCCGCACCGTCTTTGTCGCCTCGAAGATTGGTACGGTCGCCGGTTGTATGGTCACGTCTGGCCAGGTCACCCGTAATGCGCATTTCCGACTGCTGAGAGACAACGTGGTCATTTACACCGGTGAACTTGATTCCCTCAAACGCATGAAGGACGATGTGCGGGAAGTCAAAGAAGGTTTCGAGTGCGGTATCAAATTGAAAAACTACAACGACATCAAGGAAGGCGACCAACTCGAATTCTTTGAGGTGAAGGAAATTGCACGCTCGTTGTAAGCCATGGCGGTCAAAAAAACCTCTGCTCCCAATCGCTCTTTCAAGGTCGCTGACCAAATTCAACGAGATTTGACAGAGCTTATTTCTCGCGAGTTGAAAGACCCGCGAGTGGGGATGCTCACGATCCAGGGAGTCGAGGTCAGCGCCGATTACGCGCATGCGAAAGTCTTCTTCAGTGTGTTGGTAGGTGACCCGCTTGAAACCCAGGACGCCCTGAACCAGGCCGCTGGATTCCTGCGCAACGGCCTATTCAAGCGCCTGCACATTCATACGGTGCCAACGCTGCATTTCATATTTGACCGAACGACTGAGCGAGCTGCGGACATGAACGCCTTGATTGCGCGTGCTGTGGCTTCTCGTTCCAAGACCGACGATTAACTATGCAAACGCCACGCACCAGGGTGCAACGGCGCCCTGTGCATGGGGTGTTGTTGCTGGATAAGCCCATTAACCTGTCTAGCAATAACGCATTGCAACGCGTCAAATGGCTGCTACGCGCTGAGAAAGCGGGCCATACCGGCACGCTTGACCCTCTGGCTACAGGAGTCTTGCCACTCTGTTTTGGTGCGGCCACAAAGTTCAGCCAGCTTCACCTGGATGCTGACAAGACCTATGAAACCACAATCCGGCTTGGCATCCGTACCAGCACAGCAGACGCCGAAGGGGAGATCATCGAAAAGCGACCCGTGCGGGCCGATCAGCGGGATGTCAGCCTGGTATTGAAAAAATTCACGGGCCGGATTTTGCAGATTCCGCCC
>Ga0075458_10000340_pt1 | contig 15237 bp, 27 predicted proteins | sample DEB3_08_DNA_FD_77576 | JGI IMG/M metagenome (GOLD analysis project Ga0075458, IMG submission 77576) | Aqueous microbial communities from the Delaware River and Bay under freshwater to marine salinity gradient to study organic matter... | ecosystem: Environmental > Aquatic > Marine > Coastal ... | reverse complement strand
AATCTCCCGATCCAACCGATCAGTTCTCCGCATTTCTGGCAGCAGTAACTTGGATACTTCACGGCAACGGCCCTCCATTCTCCCACAGCAGCAGATCGGCGCGGAGAGCGTCGTTCTCGGCTTCTATTTCAGCAATGCGTTGGCGTTGAGATTCGATGACCCAAGCTGCTACCTCTGGCAGTTCGTCAGGATTGTTCTCATGCCAGCTCTTCAGATCGGACGGCATGAGCGGTGTCAGAATGTCGTGCCAGCGTTGGATGCGCTTCTTTAGCTCCTCGACGCCTTCACGCAGTTGCAGGTTGGCAGTGGTGAGACGCTTGATATCGTTCTCAAGCTGCTCCATCCGATCAGCGCACTCATGGAGCGCAGCGTTGGCCACGCCATCGTCGCTCTGGATATCCTGCGACAATATCCGCAACGCTTTGATGCAGGTCTCAGCATTCGCGATCATGCACTTTGTGTCTGTATCCAGTTTTTGATCACGTTCTCCGCAACGTATTGAACCTTAAGTCCACGCGGATCGCAGTAAGCTCTCAACTTATCATGCGTATCCTTGGAGATAACAACGGTCTTGATGTTGGCGTATTTGCTCGGCTTCTTTTCAGTCATAATTATTTGGTTAGTTTGAGCGTTGTAGTGATGCGCTCCCCCACCTCGACACTTACGGGTATGCCGAGTGACCCTAAATCACTTACCAAGGCATAGCATTTCCAGCGTCCTCTTCAGTCGAAAGATCAGGCGGAGGTGCCAGCTTGCTGCTTTTGAAGCTGCGGACACGCATCGCCTTCTTGGTTTCACCGGTCTTGGCGACGTATTCCTCAGCCTTGGTCGTAATCGCCAGTTCAAGTCCAACCATGCCGGTCAGAAATTCAAAGAAGCTGCCCTTGTTGCCGATGAAATCGATGGTCGTTCCATCAGGCACATTGTGATCAGTCGCAGCCACAAGAGCATTCACGCGCCACCAGACATTCTCCTGGTTGATGAAACGATCCGTGATCGCCGCGCCGTCGTGCCGCTTGAAAGTGATGGTCGCCACTTCGCGACCCTTCGCATCCAGCGCACCCTCCACCTTTGCGATGGTGACAACGTGAGTTCCTTCCGTGTCGATGTACTTCGATCCGGCTTCCTTACGGTTCACTGTGAACATATCAGTTATTCTTTCGAGTTCAGTTGTTGTTGGTTGCGGGCAACCCAAGCGGGCAACCCAAGAGTCGTCGTCTGTGTCGGATAAGCTGGCCAGCTATTCATCGCGCTGCACTCATGCACGATCCGAATCGCTCGCCGCCTCGTTTCAAATCCAAGCTCCAGCCACTCAGGCGAGAGCCGGTAAGCGGCCACCGCATACGGAGCATTCCGTTCGACTGCGATGAACACAAAGTCCGTCGCGCCGGTCATCTCAATATAGTGCGCCGCTTGAACGTGATAAGCGAACTTGAGGATCGTCCGCAGGAATGCTTCCTCGCTCGCGTCATCAGTTGTCTTAATGTCGAGGATAACTCCGATGCCTTCGGCCCACAGGTCCGGTCGAGCCTTCAGCGCAAGTCCAGTCTCCTCGTCCTCAGCGAAGACGCTCGCCTCGATCTTGTTGTCGATGTGCGATACCTCGAAGGATGGGTGGCGGCGAACCGAATCGGCCATGTTCCGAATGTCGGCCATCTCCTGGTAATCGACGATGATCTTATCGGCGTTGTCGGCCTTCCATTGCTTGCCCTCTTTCGAGACAAAGCTCATACCATCAGGTTTGATTGCTACGATGCTATCGAGCAAATGCGGCTCTAGGATGGCGGTATGCGTCACCGTTCCAATCTGCATCGCCTTGGTAGGTTCCTCATGCGATCCGTCCACAGCAGCGCGGTAATGCGCCGGGGACTTGAGAGCCTTCGTCATCAGGCTCTTCGATAGGGCATCGACCTTGTGATAGGTCGCCGCTTCCATCTCCACGTTCACGACTCGGTTTTTGATGCTCATTGGATCTTGGCGATGAAGGCTTCGACGTCGGACAGGATCATGTTGGCCACCTTGGCTGACACATCGCGGAAGTTCTGGCCTTCCTTGATCAGGTTTTTCGAGAGGAGAAACGCATTGGCTTTCTCAGCGTGATCCTCAAGCGCATCCTCCAAGCGTTGAGCGATGCTGAATTCGGGAACAGGAGGCGTGACATTGACCGGCTCAGTCCTCGCGGCGGGAGCAGTGGGACGATCAAAGTCGGCCACTTCCTCCGGTGTGTAGCGACCCTGCGTGATTCGCGGATCGAGCATCCTCGTCGCCTTGCTGATCAAACGGGCGCGGAGCATCTCGGCGGGGAACTTGGCCCAGCCGCTGCCAGCTTTTGCGGGCAATAGACCGGCTTGCTTCGCATCTTCTGCGGTGAATGAAACGCGAAGTTCCTTCTGACCCTTGCGGAAATCGGCAATCGCCGCGCTCGCATCGAACTGGACCCAATCAATGTCCCAGCCAGCTTGCATCAACCCGGATAACATCGACTCGCTCTTCATCGTGATGTTTCCGTTGATCAAGTGATTCTCCCGCTTCCACGACAGGGGCGTCTGTCGGGACGCTAGGCACTCCATCGCCAGGACATATCCCTGTTCCGGCTTCACACACCCGAACATCCCCGAGTGAGCAATCCAATCGCCCATCGTTTTGATTGCCTCCATCGGGTTGTTGATCTTGTCGTAAAACTCCCCCGTCTGGGATGGAGTCGCTAGTTCCTGCGGTTGAGATACCGCTACTGTCAGGTTGCTGCTGTTCATTGGTATTCTGATTTTGGTTTGTATTCTCTGACTGCTTCTCGGTCGAGTCGGCCACCTTCTGTTTCTTTGGCCTATCCTTCCGAGCAAATGGATTTGTCGCTCCGTTCCTAATCGCTGCGTCTTCAAGCAAAGCCGCCACATCCGCTTCGGTCAGCAAGATCCGCTTGCCCACTCTCCGATGCGGCATCTTGCCCGCTCTGATCATCCTCCAGAGCGTCTCGCGACATACATGGAGTTCTTTCGCCGCTGTTTTAATGTCCCAAACTTTGATCATCGAAAATCGTGGGATGGTGCCGGTGTTCGTCACGGGAGAACCTATGAGCCTGTTTCCAACTCCCCGTCCGGCGTTCTCCACCGGCTCGCAGTCCAGCACCATCGTTTCGATACGCTACAAGTTGTTTACCGCCTTGTCCAGAAAGATTTTTTAAATTTTTTCCGACCCAAGGATTTTCCAAACCCAGGCCGTTTCTTCTTCTCCGGCCCGAAAACGTGCCTGGGATCAAGGTTCTCAGTCGGAGCGGGAATGTCCTCCTCGTCCGGTTTTGAGTCGAAATCGAACGGCAAGGGCGTGATTCCAACCTTGGTCTGGATTTCCAGAACATCGTCCGAATGGCGTTCGCTGAACCAAGTGTAATGCTTCTTCAATTCGCGGAACTCCGATTCGATTGTCGATTTCTTCTGGAGCCGATAGTCCATGTCCTTAACGAAGGCCACGAACTCGTTTAGGCGACGATCAAGCCGTCGCATCTCGCGGAGCAGGAATTCTTCCTTAGCTTCCTTATTCTCCGGTGCCCAATCACATCCGAACCAGACTCGCTCAATAGGATCAAATATCAATACCTTGCTATTATGATTCCTCATTGAGTTAAAGGCGCGAACTGCCGTAGCCATATCACAATTAATCTGTGACATTATGTAGGCCAGCAATTCGCTCTTGCTCTGGTCCATGTCGTTCCTCTTCGGACTCATGGTCCGAAAAACCTGCCTCAGTGTCCGTCCATCAGGGGTGTACATATCGTTGATTTTCTTACCGTCGGAGAAGGTTTAGTTCACCTCCTCTGGGAAGTCAAGGGTATCTTCCCCTATGTTCACAATTCCTTATGTATCCCCCCTCCCTACTCCCCTTTTGGGAGGCGTAAGCACTCCCCTTAAAAGGGAGTGCATGAAATCCGCTTTTCGCGGTTTCGCTTGTGCGGCCCTTGTTGGGGCCGTCGCTCACCGCTGCGGATTTCATCCCCCAATTTATTTTTTCGTTCAATCGATCAGTTCTCAAAGTGGCGGTTTGGTTGGCGATCAGCGATGCCGTTTCTTGGAGCGGAAATGCCCCGTAGAGGCGTCGGAGGTATCGATCCGCATCAAACTGCGACTTGAGGGTGCGCCATCGCTCAGGCGGGCGAGGAGATCAGGCTCGAAAGTAACCGCGTGGAGATAGATAATGTGTGATATGTACGCGCCCCAGGAACGGAAGCCTCGTTCATTGGCCCGCTCCTGTAATAGTAATAGATCGGAGCAATCGATTCGGAATGATGTTGTGGTGAGATTATTTGTATTCGCGTGACTCGGTTTCATTTATTACTAATAGCTAATTGTAACAATCATAATCCTCCTGGTGGCTCTCGGGCATCACACGGGCATCGCCGCTCGCGTACTCCTCGGGCCACCATTGTCGCGCATAGGAACTGGCATCGGATCGCCCCTCGAAATAAGCCGTCCGCCAAACGCGATCATCCTGAAGCTGCTTCAAATCGAACCATCCCAGCTTCTCATGCCCGCGAAACTGAATCTTGAATCTCATAGCAAACGCCCTTGCTGTTGGCTGGTAATCCTAGCGTGTGCGATCTTGTGGTATTCAGGATCGCGCTCGACGCCAATGAACTGGAAACCCTCAAGCATTGCCGCCTTTCCGGTGCTGCCGCTTCCCATGAACGGGTCCAAAACTACGCCACCGGGCGGCGTAACAAGGCGGCATAGGTAGCGCATCAGGTCGGTTGGTTTGACGGTGGGATGGACGTTCTCAGAGCCTCGGTCGGACTTGCTGGCCTTGGCGCAGTAAAAGAACCGTGCGGCACCATTCAACAACCCGATCACCTCCTCGCTTCCATCGTGGATCAGGTTTGCGGGCCAGCGGCCCAGTTGCCTGAGCTTTGCAACAGCCTCTGCATTGCTTCCGTCTCTATGATTATGGGCTGACTGAGCGTAGGTTTTTCCACCCGTATTCCACGCACGATTTGGAAGGCTTCCAAACTCTTCCCCGTTTGCCGCAATGCGGCACCCATCCACATTTAGCGCACCCGTGCCATGCGTCAGAACGTTGTCGGCTACCGTTCCAATAATTGGCTTTCGAGCCATAGTGATTGGTTCCAGCGCAGGTTTTAAGGCAGTTCCCCATCCTCGCCAGTCGCCTTTCAAATTATGGCTTTTTGGAAAACCCGACCCGTACACCCAAGCAATCATATCTCGAATCTCAAAGCCAGCGTCCTCAATCCGTACTGCCATCCGGTGCTGCGTTCTTGTTCCAGCGAAAGCTAACAGATATCCGCCCGGTTTCAGTATTCTGAGACATTGCCCCCAGATGGCCACGCTAGGAACGTCGTAGTCCCATTTTTTTCCCATGAATGACATACCATAAGGCGGGTCCGTGACAACTGAATCCACAGATGCGTTGGGAAGTGTTGCCATAACAGAGAGGCAATCACCGAGATGTAATTGATAATTCATGGTTTCTACAGGACGATGTTCAAAGGGATGGGCTGGGGGATGGTGGCCTACTCGTTCGAGTCCAGTTCCTCAATCGCTCGCTCAAGATAGATCGCCTGATCAAGAGCCTCGTCACGCGCATGAATGAGCCAATTTCGGAGACTGAGAGGATTGTCGCGCACGGTTGTCCCATACTTCTTGATACCAAGTTGCTGCCTATGCGCGATCAACGCGCAAATAGACGCCTCCGTACCACTCACTTGGACGTTCATTGCTTTTCCTCCCCTTCGACAAACGCATCGCCTACCTCACGTTCAATCACCAGTTCCAGGATCTGCTCGCCATTCGCCGCCACAATGCTGCAAATGTGCTTCGTCTCATCGTAAATGCTCATAGGCGTGGCTTGGTGTTCCTCGCATTCGCCGGTGATGATCGCATTGAACAAGTCGATGATCGTTTGAGCGTTGGTTTTCGATTGGATGGTCAGTTTCATTTCGGATTAGTTTTACTTATGGTTACTAGTTGCTTGTCTAATTCTCGCCGTATGCGCCGCGCATAGGCTCGCGTGGAAGATTTGAGATGCCCGCGAGGGCCGCCGTTGTAAATCCTCGCCAGCGATTCGTCGCTCAAATTCTTGCCGTAATGCGCGAGATAGGACGACACAATGAACCGAGCGATCACGCGATTGGTCATCTGCGCGTGCGCGTAGGATGTTCCCATGATCCGGTTCACATCGCGCACCATAACAGGCCGAATCTGAAAGGCTCCAAGTTCGCCATGCCGCCCCCGCGCATAGTCGTTGCCGCCAGATTCAACCTGGATCAGGGCGGAGAGTAAGATTGCATTCATTCGATTCGTTGTTAGTCTCGCGGATTGCCGCCCGAAGGCACCGCGCCTTACGGCACGGTGACTTTCGGCGAGAATCAGCCAAGGATATCCCACACGCATCCGCGCATAGGATACCGGAGCGGGAATCAAAGCGCCGCAGTCCAGTTGTTGGCAATCCATTCCCACACTTGCTGCGCGGAGTCTTCATGCTCGCATTGGACGCCGCCGCCATGCGGTGTTGCGGTGCGTTCAAAGGTAAGAATGGCCCGCTCTCCAAACTCTGCGCGGAGGAGCGATTCGAGGTTGTCGCAGATACGCGAAACGTCAGTTGCGGTGACATCGCTTCCCCAGTGGGACGGCTCCGTGGAAAGTCGAATGAGGACGGTTTGTTTTCTCATGGATTCGGATTTGGTTTGATGGTTCAAAAGACGCGAATGGCATGGGATAGCGGACGCATCACGCCGTCAGCATCGCGCACCTGATTTACCCAATGGGAATTGCGCTCGCGCATGGACTCTTTGCCCGCGAGCCACCCGATCCAGTAGTCGCGAATCTTAGGCTCTAGGTATCCAATGCCGTGCATCGCTTTTCGATTGCTCTCATGCTGCCAATAGCTTGGCAGATTCCAATATTGTGATCCGCTCGCGAAGCCGTCGCGGTAGACTTCAGAGTTTCGGTCAACTGCGGGAACGAGTTTTTGATTCATAATGATTCGATTTTGTGTGCGTGAATAGGTGGCAGAATGGTGGCCTACCCTTTCGCATCACCAGTTGCCCGATGATGCGCGGAGGATGGGTCAGACTTGACAGTTAGGGCATCGGCACAACAGCGAGTTCTTTTTGACCGGATCACCGCACCGGACACACTTCCGCCCGTTCATCCGCATTTTTTGCGCGTTTACGGTGATTTTTCCTGACCTTAACTTGTGCCGCAATTCCTCCCAGGTCAGACCGAAAACGCCTTCATTGTCCCGCTCGCGCAAATAGGCTTTTGCCTCTTCAATGCTCATTCCACTCATGTTTTTTCGGTTTTAATTGTTCGAGGGGGATGCCGATTGGATCGCTTCGCGGGCGTCAATCGCGCACCGCTTCAAACTGTCCAACATAGAGCCAATCTCCTTTGGATTGTTCGACAGTTTCCGCAATAGAAACTCCGCATCCTCCAATGCGCGGAGCAATTCGGGCGCGGAAGCGATTAGGCGGGCGTTGGCTTCTTGATCGCTCTTTTTCTCGCTCATGTTGTCAACGTAGACAACCGCGCACGTCAAACGCGGGTTTCCAATGTGAAGCTCCGATTTCTCTGTCGTCGAAAAAACGGATCGGTTGATTGCCCAAGGTCCGGGGGTAAAGGTTGACATAGGTGCGCGGGGAATTAGAAGTTTTGAACCAAGACGCCGCTTTGGAATTCGATTACCTGCGACTTGTCCCGCAGGAAGTCTAGCGCGTCCGATTCATCGTCGAATTCCCGCGCGTAGGATTTCGCAGCGTCAACTGCAGTTTCAAATTCTGACCAGTCGCAGCAAATGGCTATCGGGTCCAATTCAAGTTCTGTTCCGCAGTCCTCTTCGTAGGATTCAAGATAATCGAACAAAGCGAAAAGAGCCGCACGGGAGAATTGAGTTTCGCGTCCGCAAGCGCGAAAGGATTCGACAAACTGGTAACTGGTAACTGTGGTTCTCATGGTTTGATTTTGTGAATCGGGAATCGGGATTGATTGCCCGCCGTTCCCCACCAGTTGCCCGATGGGGAATCGCGGGGAATCAAATCTTGGTGATTTGATGCAATGCGGATTCGATGTCTCGTTTCAAACCGGATCGGATCGATTCCGCTAGTTTCACAGCGGATTCCATAATCTTTTCCGCTTCGTTCCGCGCACCCAAAATGATCTTGTCGCGCTCGCGCATTGCTTCGTAGCGCATTTGATTGCAGCGATGGGCGCAGTCTTTGATTGATGCGCTTGCCAGGATTCCGGGCGCGATATCGGAGCGAAGATCGCTTTCGATGAACGGGATTTGATCGCGAAGCCATTGGCCACAGTAGGAATCGGAGCCTAATTTATCGGCGCAATCGGCAAGGATTTGTATTTCGTCGGATTTGTTCATGGGATTAGTTTTCGATTAGTTCAACTTCGTTTTCGATGGCATCGGCAATTTCAAATCGGATCATTCCGATTTCATCGGATAACTTGGCAAGGCATTCCGTCACTTCTTTCGGGAATAAATCGGAGTTTTCACCGTTCATTCCGTCTTTTCCATTCCGTTCCGCATAACGAAAGGATTCCGCTGCCGCTTCCATGAATGCCAAGATGGATTCGAAAAGGGATTCGATGGAATGACGGCCCATTCCGGGGCGGAAGTCTCGGATTCGATGTTCTCCAAAGGAGCCGTCCAAGATGAATCCTTTTTCGTCCAAGGATAGGAAAAGGGAATCGGAGCCGCTTCCGATTTGAACGGCCGGGCAGAGTCTTGGGCCGATAATGAAGGGATAGTGGAGTTTCATGGATTAGTTTTTGTGATTCGGCTTGATTGCCGATCATTCCCCACGGTTTCCCATGGGGAAGCATCGGGAATCACTTCCGCTTGAACGCTAGTTGAATCGCTTTCCGCCAATACTTTTCAAGCCGTGACGGATTGGAATGGTCAAAATGGATTGATTCCGTCCGTTCCGTTCCTTCCCGATAATCCGTCACGAAGGAATAGGTTGAAAACCAATCCCATCGCGTTCCGTCGGTAGGCCAGGAACTAGGAACGGGATGTTCACGGAGTAGATTGACCAGTTCGCGGAACGTGACGGATTCCGTGCCGATTGAGCCGCTATCGGATTCCTCGCCGGATTCGGCTGATTCGGGAGTTACTTCGGAATAGGCGCGATGAATGGTGATCATGGGATGGAATGGTTTATTTGCTGTAGTCTTCGACGGAATAGCCTTTCAAATCGGAATGAATCGAATCGGAAACGCCAGCCTCGAAAGCGGCCCACAAGTCTTCGCTGTCTTCGCTTTCGTTCAAATCATGGGCAACAAACTCGAAAGGTGAGAAGTCACGGGAGCCGGATTCGGCAGCGAAGCAAAGAGCCTCGTGGTATTCCTTCGCGTTCTCCTCAGTGACGGTTTTCCCGAGTCCAATCCAATCAATGGAGCGGCAGATTGAGTCGCCGATTGACGGGACATTATGGCAAGCGATTCCGTGCCCATGGTTCCGGCCTAGGAGATAGGCGCGTTCCGTTTCGGGATTGGTTGCGTAGGCTGAGGGGATTTCAATGGTGATCATGGATTTGATTGGTTGTGGATTAGAGTTGTGAGCGGATGAAAAGGAAGAAGAAGGCGAAGCCAAGGATAAGGTTCGCCAAGATGAAAAAGGCGAGTTTTGCTAAGGTTTCGATGCGTTTTTTGTTCACGGGAGAGAGACTAGACCGGGCGGAAACGGAGCGCAAGTAGTTTTTTGAAGTTTTTTTCAGAGGGCAGGAAAGGGAAGGGAAAGCCTAGGCCGATCCGAAAGGTAAGACTTGCGTCACAAGGTATCTTGCCTGACAAGGTACTCATGGACGCTACGGAATGGGACAAGGCAAAAACATGGTACCTAGGGGGGATGCCTTGGAAGCAGATTTCAAAGGAGTTGAACGTACCAGAGTCAACGCTAATGACCAGGGCAAGCCGCTCCGGCTTGACTAAGGTGAAGCGAGATATGGGTGACTTTTCTCTTAAAAAGAAAAGCGAACAAATAGAACACTCTATTGAAACACTATCTAAACTAGTTAGAAGCAAACTAGCTAATGATGCCATCACAACACTAGAAAGAGTCGACAATTATCAAATCAGTGACATACGCGAAGAAAACACAAGGGAGCAAGTGTTAGCGTCTATTAGCAAACGTTCCGCTCTCGTTTTCGGATGGTCTGACACAAGCGAAAACGCGACTGTATCGATTAATCTGTTGGGAGCATTGCCGGATAAAACATTAAACATAACGCCAAGTAATGAAATAGAATAGGGTAATGGGATAGGAAAAGGATTGTTATTCTATGGGATAAGTAGAGTTTCAACTGGGCCTGGGCGGTCCCCTTTTGGGGTGGGCTTCGTTTACGATACCCCCCCTCAAAAATTTTTGGCACTTTTGACACATGATTAAAATTGGAAATAGTGTAAAATTAAACATATCCGAGCAACGATTGGCTGAGTATGTGGCGAAGCGGCGTAGCGAGTGGAACGACCAACTAGGAGTTCCGAATGTTGTGATTAGTTCGTTGGGTCAGCGTGGAATTGATCTTGAGGGCATAGCAGGGGAATTGGCCTTCTGTAGATTATTCAATGTGTATCCAGATTTGGAGACGGATGTGGAGCCGCCGTACAAGGCTTATGACTGTGTGTTGTATGATCGCTTGAGAGTGGATGTGAAGAGTACGACGTATGAGCATGGTCGGTTGTTGGTGAGTCAGAAGACGGGCGAGAAAGCTGGTGAAGTGGATGCGTATGCGTTGATGACGGGAACATTTCCAGGTCCATATGTTTATCGCGGCATGATTGATCGACATGAACTGATTCGGGAGAAGCGGATAGGCGAGATTTATGGGAATCGGTCGTACATGGCGTGGCAGAACGAGCTTGTGGACATGGTATTTTTGTATTGACGCGAGCGGGCCAGTAATCGCTGTATTCGCGCAATCGGACCTAAAACGAGATGCTGGCTGATTGGTCGTCAGCCACAAACTGTCTAAGCGGAAGTGACGCCCGCGCTGCGGAATTGTCCTCAATGTGGGGATAGTGGCCCGCTTCTACAAAGTCGGTATAACGTCGGTTAATTTTCTGAAATATGTCTTGTCCTAATGTCTTTAACGCCTTCGCTGTGGCGACCGAGTCGCTCGCGCAGGATGTGTACAAGCGGGCTTCGTACCGCTCGATGTGGCTCAACTTGATTGAGCGTGGCGAGTATCCGCAGGGTACTGGTTTGACGCAGACTTCGTTCAACACCACTTCGATTGAGCCGACTGCGGCTGAGGAGTGGAGCGCGATCACGCTTGCTACTGGCGAGAATGGTGGTGCTTGCGATGTGACCTATGCGGATGTGCCTGTGGGTTACAACGCGGTGACTTGGTCCCCGGAGCGTTTCGCGCTCAAGGGTCCGTTGCTGTGTAAGGATGATCTGACCTTTGATCATCGTGTTGAGGCGTTCCTCCGTGTGTATCTTGAGAAGCTCTCGATCCGCGCCCAGCGTAGCTGGGAGACTCGCTATCAGAACACGTTCGCGAAGTTCGCGATCAAGGCCGTGGCTGACTCGTCCTTTACGCAGGTGGAGACGATTCCGTCTGGTGTGAACGAGTTCCCCTGGATTCAGACTGGCTCCGCTGGTCAGGCTTTGAATCAGGCGACGAGCGAGTTGACCCAGGAGATGCTGGATGTGACTGCTGCTACGTTGATTCGTAACGGCGCGACCAATCCTGATTCGAGTGGCTTCATCAGCTATTCGAGCGATGGTCCGGTGTTCCCGTTGTACATCGGTCTGGAGGCTTCGCAGCGTATCGCGCAGAACAATCCTCAGTTCCGCGATGATCTGCGCTATGCGGATATGGGCAGTGGTACGGGTGCCGAACTCTTGAAGCGCATTGGTGCGAACCGTGTGATCAAGAACTTCCGCCATGTGCCGAATCTGTTCCCGCCCCGGTTCACCTATGCTGGCGGCAAGTACACGCTGGTTCAGCCGTTCACCAGTTCGTCTGGCACGAAGGGTACTGTGTTCAGCGTGAATCCGTCGTGGGTGTCTGCTCCGTACGAGGCCGCGTTCGTCGTGACTCCGTATGTGTTCAAGAGCCACATCGTTCGCCCCGTGAACCGCGTTGGCGATCTGTCGTGGATGCCGACCAACTACATGGGCGAGTGGCAGTGGGTGACTGGTGCCTACAAGCTCAACGTGGATTGCGCTGATCCGCTTGAGAAGAAGGGCCAGCATTACGCTGAGTTCATCCATGCCGCCGAGCCAATATTCACCAATCAGGGCATGACGATCATCTTCCGCCGCTGCACTGGTGCGTTGACGACTATCATCTGCTCGTAATCGAGATCCGATAGCGATTGTGCCGTGGGGAGAGAAATCCTCACGGCATTTTTGTTTTGACGGATGATGGATAGTTGGCCAACTTGCCAGCGGGTATTCTGAATAGGTTGACTCATTGGGAAGCGGTAGAACACCGCGAACCCTCGATTGGATGATAGAAACATCTGGTCGAGGGTTTTTCGTTGACATTTATGATGGTCGCTTGAGTGTCTTTGATATGCCGAAGTTCATGCTACCGGAGGGTGTTGAGATTCCTGAGAATCTGGCTGAGGGCGAAGCGTTTCAGACGATGGCCACGATTGTTCTTGGCAAGGGTGGCAAGGCTGAACTGATCGAGGTGGATGGTGTGGCCATCCCTGGATATGAGAAAGCCGCGAAGAACAAGAAGATGAAGGGCGGCGAGGAGGAGATGGAGGAGGAGGGTGAGATGGAATCTAAAGGTGGCGGTGGGCGCGAGAGTTTCATCGCTGAGGTGATGCGTCGTGGGCAGGGTCCGATGATGAGCTAATTTTATGGCTGCGATTACTTGCGACGAAGCGGAGACGCTGATCAACGAGGCCGCGCCATTCGGGTGCCGGTCGCCGTGGGAAGTGGAGCTTGGAAAGCTCGCGCTTGAGAATCGTATCGCGAGCTATCTTCAGGGTGGCGGTGCTACCCGTGGAGCGTATCGGACGGTGACGACGAGCGGGAATGTCATCAGCGGCGATTATCTGCTGATCTGTGATGCGACGGCTGGAGCCATTACGATGACGCTTCCTCCGGCGGCATTGGTCGCTGGCCGGATTTACGCTTTCAAGCGGATCAATAGCGGAGCGAATGCGGTGATCGTGGACGGCTATGCGGCGGAGACGATTGATGGTGCCGCGACCCACACGCTGACTCCGCAGTGGAATAGTTTGACGATCATGTCGGACGGCACCGCTTGGTTTATTTTAGCTGACCATTGATATGGCCAATATCTCCTGTACGGATGCTGCATCGCTGATAGCTGAAGCGTGGGGTGCTTCGTGCAAGAGTCCGCGTGAGCGCAATCTGTTGGAGATTGGCCTACTTTGGGAAGCTGCTACTTTGGGTGGTTCGGCGGATATCACGGCGGATAGCACGGTGGTAACTGCTGACAGCACCATCATCACGGCGGACATGACGGAATTCATTTAACAAAAGATTATGTCACAGCAAACGATCAATGTCGGTGCGGCTCCGAATGACGGAACGGGAACGCCGTTGCGTACGGCTTTCCAGTACTGCAACTCGAACTTTAGCGAGTTGTACACGGCTACTGGGCCTAGTGGTAACAACATCACTGTCCCCGGAAACGCCTCCATCACCGGCGACCTGACGGTTGATACCTCGACGCTGAAGGTTGATAGCGCGAATGATCGTGTGGGTGTTGGGACGGCAAGTCCGACATCTATTCTGCACGTTCAAAAATCGCAAGATGCTGAAACTACACTTGTCGTTAATAACACGAACTCTGGAACTAATGTTGGAGCTAGGTTTGATCTTCAGTCTAATGCTGCCAACTATTTGACCCTTGAATCATACGGTCAAAATGCTTCTGGAACCATTTTCGGAATCAATAAAGCTAAGTTAAATGTTGTTTTTGAAAACGCGCTAACCGCTAATTCAAGCGGTCTTGCAATCGGAACTTTATCGACTAATCCGCTGTATCTTTGCACTAACAACACGCTGAGGGCCACCCTCGACTCCTCCGGCAACCTCGGTCTCGGAACCGCGCCGCAGGCTTGGGATGGTAATTTTAAGGCAATGGAATTGGGATATCCTAATTTCATCGCTGGAAACGCTGGAGCATATCGTGTTGATGTCGGTGTAAATGGGTATTTTAGCGGTGCTGGATACAAGTATGCTGCTACTGGTGTTGCCGCTTCGTACTACAGTCAGTCGTCTGGTGCGCATAGGTGGTACAACGCCGCCTCCGGCACCGCTGGCAATGCGATCACCTTCACCCAAGCGATGACGCTGGATGCGAGTGGGAATCTTTTGGTGGGTGATACATCATCTCCGCTTGCGAGCAGAATTGCATTGTTTACCAATTTCGCGCAACCAGATGGTATTGTAATAAGAAACACAGCTTCCACTGCTGGATTATATTGGAGGTTTGGGGCTGTCAACAACTCCAACACGTTGTTTGTGATGAACGCTAGCAGTGTTGGCGTCACGATGGCTGATGGAGCGAGTGCTTGGTCTGCGGTTTCTGACGAGCGTTTGAAAGATATCATTGAGCCAATTACTAATGCGGTTACCAAGGTCGGTTCTCTGCGTTCTGTGATTGGCAAATACAAGTCCGATACAGATGGAACCCGTCGCTCATTCCTGATTGCACAAGATGTGAAATCCGTGCTTCCTGAAGCTGTTGATTCGACTGAAAGCGAATCGTTGGGACTTCGTTACACCGAAGTGATTCCGCTTTTGGTAGCCGCAATCAAGGAACTCTCCGCTGAAGTCAACGCTCTGAAGAACAAGTAATATGATCACGCCTCTCTGGAAAATCGAAACCCTGTGGGTCAAGCCTGTTGACGGTAGCCTGACCGATGTCGTCGTCACCGCCGCTTGGAGGTGTTCCGCCACCGATGGTCAGTACAGCGGATCGGTCTATGCCACCGTGAGCTTCCAAGCTCCTGCTGGTGATAACTTCACTCCGTTCGACCAGCTTACCCAGGAACAGGTTCTAGGATGGGTCTGGACCAATGGCGTGGACAAAAACGCTGCCGAAGCCGCTGTGGCCCAGCAGATCGCCAACCAGATCAATCCGCCGATCACCACTCCTCCGCTGCCCTGGGGCGACGCTGTTGTCGATGGAACCACCATCCAGGCTCCGGTGATCGCTCCTCCCGCGCCGGATCTGAGCCAGCCGCCGCTTCCCGCCGGTGTTGTCATTGATCCGGTGACTGG
>Ga0075458_10000339_pt1 | contig 15243 bp, 19 predicted proteins | sample DEB3_08_DNA_FD_77576 | JGI IMG/M metagenome (GOLD analysis project Ga0075458, IMG submission 77576) | Aqueous microbial communities from the Delaware River and Bay under freshwater to marine salinity gradient to study organic matter... | ecosystem: Environmental > Aquatic > Marine > Coastal ... | reverse complement strand
TATAAACGTAACTGGAGCAGTATCTTCATTAGAAGTAACGGTAGAGATTGTAATTTCTACATTTGCGCGAGATGACTTAAATGATCTAGGAACATAGTTTAATTCCTTAGCCCTTGATATTACACTTTCTCTAAGCTGAGCGCTATCTAAGAACATCTCATTTCCTACCATATTGAGGTAGAACGCGTTCATATAAGTATTGTATGCTAATATGTCTAGAAGCACATTGATGTTGCTTCCTTCAAAATCATAGTCTTTAAATGAACCCTGAGCTTTTAAGTAATCTTTAAAATTGTCTTTTAAAGAACTAAAATCTAAGTTTACTAAATTGATATTAGTTGTGTTAGCCATTATCTTACTCTATAGAGAGGTACATTGATAGTTATAACGTTTTCGATGGTCGTAACATAAAAAGTTATAGTGACCATGTATGCATTTTGATCTGGATAACCACTTGCGATTACGTCTATTAATTTTGCTCTAGGCTCATAATTTTCTATAGTTTCTCGTATCTGATTAACTATACCAACTTCAGTTTGAGGACTTATTGGCTCAAACAAAAATTTTTGAATATTAGAACCTATTTCCGGTTGAAATAATCTTTCATATTTATTAGTAAATAATAAGTTCTTTATAGAACTAATTACAGCATCTTCATTTTTATTTGTGACTATTTGACCGTTATCAGGATGCGCATTTACGTTTACCAAAAAATCAGAATAAAGATCTTCGCTTTTAGGTCTTTGCGCTGTGTATCTATCTGCTACTTTTGGTAATGCCATATGTTTTTCTTAATTATTATTTTGTCTATTTATCCGCCTACGAACACATTACCACTTCCTCCAGTCGATGAAGGAGCGCAATGAGCACCACCAAGCGGAGGGCACAACGAATCTGCAGCAGCTGAATTGCCTACTATAACTACCATTTTACCATTAACAAAAACTTGATTGCATGCTGCTGTTAACGCTCCAGCGCCATGGCTGTTTGGATCAGCGTCTACTGATACTAATAACCCATTTGCAAACACAGTTCCTTGTCCAGACACAACTGTAGTTGCGCCACACGCTCTGCTATCGGTGTCTCTATGAATTGCTATAGCCATTATGGATTTAAGTCTATCGTAGAACCGATTAATGTCATCGCTCCTCCCGATTGTATCTTACATGTTCCGCCTATCTGCATCTCGAAATTTTTACCTACTTGCGCCATTATGTTTTGATCAACTTCCATAGTGACGTTACCGACTACATGTATATGAACGTTTCCTTGAACATGAATCTCATCGTTTTGAGCATGAATAATGAAATTGTTTCCAGTAACTTTGGTTACAGTTCTTCCGTCTGCACTTATTTCGACGTATGTTCCTGATTTATGATAGATGTGTATCCGTTCAGCATCTTTGGTATCATCTATCTCTATGACGTGCCCTGAGATCGTCCTTTTAACTTTATTCTGTGGATACAGGGCTGCGTACGTAGAAGGCGGCTCAGGGCCCATGAGAGGCTTGTTCTCCCACTGATTAACTTCTCTAGCAAGAGGAGAAACATCATGTAACTTAGGATCATTCTGTTTTATCGTTGGCATCGTTCCTAATAAAACTGGAACTTTTGCTGCTGGGCCATCGGCAAAGAAGCCATAAACAAAGCTTCCAACTAAAATTCCTGTTGGAGAGACACCAACTTCGCCAAACTCCGGTTGCTGATAGCTTGCGCTTGTAATCGGTAATACTGGAGCAGCCCATGGAAGATCTTCGTCTTCAAAATCATCATGAAATCCTTTTATTCGTATTTTAACTTGGCCCAACATATCTGGGTCCATCACATCTATGACTTCGGCAAAAAACCAACAATAAGGAATGTCACCTGTAAATCTATTACTATTCATTAATTACTCCTAGTCGTTTCACCATATGTTCCTTTAATCAATTCCATAGAAGTATTATATCTATGTTTATTTTGCAACTTGTGAAATATATGTCTAATGGAAGATATTAAGTATTCACCGGAGACAAAAGAAGACGGTTCATTTACTTTCTTACCTCTTGCATTTGTTTGCCCATCAATTGCTGGCACTTGGCATTGTATTCTGTAACCAGCAGATAATACGCTATCACCCCAAGTCATTATTCTAAGTATGTTCTGTGTTAACAGCTCAACGAAAGCTTTATTGAATCCTATTTTATCTAAAAGAAAATCGTCTGGATTCTTAGAAGTATTGATAAAGAAGTTTGTTATAGCCGGCATTTTACTATATTCGGATTCAAAATTTGCGCTGTTTATTTTGGAAGTTTTTCCTGGAAATTTAAAATTAGGAAATTCTTTGACTAAGTCAAATGTATTGGTTTGATACGTTCTAGTTCTCAAATCCAAGCTTGTAGTTACGTTCTTAAGTGCACCTTCTTGAACCATCTTTGCGGTTGATTGCTGAGTCACGTGATTGAAAGCTAAGATGTTTCTGAATGTAATATTTTTGACGTTTTGTTTTGTATCGGTATCAAAAAAGAATTCTGCGTCTTTTATACGACCATCTTTTCTTTCAAATAAGTATTCAACTGGACTAAAAACAAATCCTGATTTATTTTCAAAAAAAGAATATGTAGAAGATTTATACTTGACAGACACAGCTCTTCTACGTAAGAAGTCTATGCTTTGAAAAGGTTTCATCTGTATTAAGTCTAGGTCTTGAACACCCTTTGTGCCTGATGGATCTAAAGTAATCTGTTTGCTAGTGGTGATTATATCAGTCATGATGTATTTAATGTATTCATCAATTTTCTTTTTGCGCATCGCCGTCGTAAAAAGTCTTTTTGAATTATCTAAAATTTCTTTTGAGCAAAGAATTAACTGATACCTAGCATATTGAGCATTTGGATCTGGGGCTATGTTCTTCACTTCGGTGATAAGTAAATCAAAAGTTCTTGATGGCAAGTCAACTTGATTCTTAAACTTTAAAATAATTTTACATTTGTCTGCTAGGATTGGATAATTTTCTCTTAGATTAATACCATCGGTTATTTCAATAACTCCAGTAATAACAGGAGATTTTATAGACTCAAAAATGTTTATGGTTTCAAATTGTTCAAACAAAGAATATGAAGATTTGCCACCTTTCAAATCAACTAAATCGAGTTGTTCGATTATGACGTCTCCAGCTTCATAACTTGTCTTAGAAGACATTAAAATATCTCTTTAATAGCCGCGTGAATGTCAGGAACATACCTACGATCTAGTATGTTTATAGTTTTCTTTAGTTCATTTTGTTCATTTTCAAAATCATAAGCAGTTACTGGAGAAAAATAAACTTCTTCATTAGGTGACATGCTTCCAGTCGTACCACCAAAAGCGTTGAATACTAGGTTTGCAGACGTTATCTCTGCATTTGCCAACGATTGATCTCCTAGAATGTACCCGGATTGCACCACAATATTATTAATATCAACGAATCCACTGATATGTTGTACAGTTACGACTGATGAATTACAGAATGAAATGAATCCAGATGAATCACCTTGAGTAACTTTTTCACCAACAATAAATTGTGTATTACCTACTAAGCTTACATCAAATGTTATTATTTTATTTGTAGAAACCGTAGTGTTTTCTCTTATTCTTTCGTAGCCTAAAATTTTATTATCAAAATTTACAGTGGCTGACCAATATTTTCTAGCTTCTTCAGATAATGAATTATAACCACTTTCATCTATGATAGAATCATCCTGATCATAATTATTTCTATAAAAAAGAATCTGTTGATAAGCGTTTCTTACAGACCCATATTTTTTAGTAATGTAGTTATCAAAATCTGCTTGCGTTAAAGCAACGTCGTAGTATGGATCTATCACTTCATTGAATAAATGTAGGATCCAAACATCATCTGCATCATCATAGTAATCATAAGCTAAGTATTCGTATCGTAAAGAACCAGATGATTCTTTTTGTACATATGGATAGAAAGAAGTAGAATTTTGCTTATACTCATCACCGAACTTAACGCGTGTTAAAATATTTCTAACGTAGTTATTAGAATAATTGATGACTGGAAGATTAGTAAAATATTTCATACTTTACCCAGAATTTTTGTTTAAATTTTCAAGACTTGAAGTAAGAGAACCATATAATCGTTCAGCATTACTTGCTATTCTTTGTGCGCTATCTGTAGTTTCTGCACCGTAATCATTAGCCGTAATTATTTCTATCTCTTGCATCAAGAAACTAAAGGCTATGAATGTTGGAGCATTAGATCCTTTAAAGAATGATGGACCATTCGGAGTATAATTTATATTGATCGCCGTAATCAATCCTTTCTTATAGATAGGAGTGGTTTCTGGATCAAGCCCATGAATTGTAATCTGCACCATGTGAGGGTAATCCATGATGTTCCCATTGCCGCGCGAAATAGTAGGGAGCACCAAGGTTTTAATTCTTTTAAGCATGTACTTTAAGACTTCACTGTCTCTTTGTGACTTAGGAGTAAACATCCAACTAAATTCTATAGCTGGTCTTAGGTCAACACCATTAAAAAACACGGATATGTGTGGATTAGGAATAGCGCCAGCGTACTGCCCAACAATGCCTCCGACCGCTTCTCCCGAATATCCCGCAAGAGCAGAATATGCTGCACCAATCGCATCTTCTATGTAATCTTCACGAGAAGCTCTGCCCTCTCCTACCCCTTCTCTAAGTGCATTCTCAGCTATTGGAACTAAAGCACCTAATGTTTTTAACTGCGATGGAGCAACATCTATGGTATGCTGTTCGGTTATGATTCTAGGAATGGGTAAGTGCGCATACATTATCGATTCAAACTTACCTTTATCAAAATTGCTTGGGCGCTTATACTTGCTAAAATCAATAGTTAAAAATTCAGTTCTAAGATTGTCTGTAGGATATTGAAAACTTTCAGTAGACTGATTTCTAATCACTGACGATGGGTCGTTATTTTCGTTAAACCCCTGTGATCTTGCACTGAATAGTTTGCCTGGGCCTATGCGTCCAAGCTCTTTTCCTAGAGGAGAGATTTCATCTGACTTCAATGTAACTACATTCTTGATGCCATCTAATGATAATCCCTGACCTGCTAAAGCGTTGCTTAAGGCGCTCATGCCTTGGCTTGAGACTCCAGTTGAAGAAGGTATTAGACCCGCAACACTTTTGCCTACATCGCTCGTAAAATTTAATCTATCATAAATTGGCATCTATAGTCCTTTTTAAAAGTATTTATAAATAGTTTTTATGAGTTATAAAGGCTATTTCAAACCCAGGCATCCTAAGAAGTATAAAGGAAATCCTACTAACATTATTTATAGGTCATTGTACGAACTTAAGTTGATGTCCTATTTAGATAAAAATTCAAACGTCTTAGAGTGGGCGAGTGAAGAGTTCTTCATTCCCTATATGTCACCTATAGACGGAAAAGTTCATAGGTATTTTCCTGATTTTTGGATCAAAAAAATAAATAAAGAAGGTTTAACAGAAACAATAGTGATCGAAGTTAAACCGCAAAAGCAGACTATACCACCAGTTCCTCAAAAAACTATAACCAAACAGTATTTATATGAGGTTCAAACGTGGGGCGTTAACCAAGCAAAGTGGGAAGCTGCTAAAAAATATTGTTCTAGTAAAAACTGGAAGTTCTTAATAGCAACGGAAAAAGAGTTAGGAATAATGGTGTAATGGCTATAAGAAACGTATACAAAGAATTATTAGAACAAAGTCGTGTTCAGACACTAGACACAGCTGCAAAATCTCGAGATTGGTTTAGACAAAAATCACAGAACATTAATAAGACGTCTATTTCTCCAATAGTAACAATCGATGATAGAAAACACGTAACAGGAATAAGAAGCTTGCGGGAGATAGGTAGTTTATTTTTATTCAATTACAATCCTAAGACTAAAGAAACCTTACCATACTATGATACGTTCCCTATCGTGTTTCCTTTCAATATAACTAAAACTGGTTTCTTAGGATTGAACTTACATTATTTACCTCCTCCTTATAGAGCTGTGTTGATGGATAACTTGTACATATTAGCTAATTCAAATGATTTTTCTAAAGATTCAACTCGATTGGCTAAGATAACTTACAACTATTTGAATTCGCAAAAAAGCATGAAGTCTTTTGCTCCTTGTGTTAAATCTTATTTGCATACGAATATTAGATCTAAGATAGCGTTTATTCCTCCAAAGGAATGGGAATTGGCTTTATTTTTGCCACTACAAAGATTCCAAAAACAAACAGAAGCTCAAGTCTGGAAAGACAGCTTAAATCAAATTAAGAGAAGGAAATAGGATGTCGACTATTTTAGATTCAATAACTGGAAAATTAGGATCAATTATTGGTCTTAATGGAACAATGCCCCAAAGAAAGACTAGTGGTTTTTCTATAGAAGAATTCAAGTCAACTTTAAATCAATATGACGGTGTTCTTCCAACGAATCTTTTTCTAGTTACGTTGTATCCAAATCTGAATAGTTCGTTTGGATCTTATTTTTCGGCGGTTCAAGGACCAAGAACTCTTTCATTCTTTACTCTGAAAGCAGACTTACCTGGTATAGATATTGCTGTTGATGAAAATATTCCAAACGGCATAGGAGCAATAGAAAGATTTCCTCATGCTGCAGTCTATGGAGACATTGAACTTATATTCATAGGAGATGGTGCTGGTTCTGTAATGAATATTTTTCATCAATGGATGTCATCAGTAGTTGAGTTTCAAACTAATACTGATGGTGCTCCTCCAGGAACAGACTTCTTTAAAGTAGGTTATCGAAGCGATTACGTCTGTTCAATGGAGATCTCAGTTTACAACACGCTTTCTGATAAAATACTTTTTTATAAACTAACAGACGCCTTTCCATATAGATTGTCACAGGTGCCTTTGAACTGGGCTAGCCAAAATGATTTCATGACCATTGGTGTCAACTTCTTTTATAAATCATGGGTAGCACAGCAATTACCTGCAGGAGAAGGAGTCACTACTGGACTTTCATTTGTTCAGAAAGTAATAAAAGCTGGAACGATAGCGCAAACACTAGCAACGCTTAAGAAACCTCAAAGCGTAGGAGATGCTATAAACTTAGTAAACAACGCAAATATAATAAGCACTGGATTGGGTGTTTTTAGATAATATAGGAGTTATATAGAATGGCTTTACCAAAAATTCAAACGCCGATGTTTTTCATTAAGATTCCTTCTTTACAGAAAGAACTTAAGTTTCGTCCTTTTCTCGTAAAAGAAGAAAAGTTGCTATTGATGGCGCAGCAATCAAATGATGATGAAGAAATATTAGCGCTAACACAGATTATCAATAATTGTTGCCTCGATAATATCGACGTAGATAAGCTTACCACTTTTGATATTGAATATATTTTTTTAAAGCTTAGAGCTAGATCAGTTAACAACATTGTTAAATTACGATATAGAGATACTGAGGATGACAAGATATATGATTTTGAGCTAAACCTCGATGATATAGAAGTAATTTTTGATAAAGACCATGTTAATAAGATACAGATAACCGATGAAGTCGGCGTGATATTGAAGTATCCGACTTTGAAAGTTGGTGAAAAAGTAGCAAAGGCTGATAACGAAGGAGATATGTTAAATAACATTCTAATAAGCTGTATAGATGTTATTTACGATAAAGAAAAAGTTTATCCTGCAAAAGACAGCACCGAACAAGAACTTATTGAATTCATCGAAAACTTAGATACAAAAACATTTAAAAAGATAGAACAGTTTTTCACAACGATGCCCAAGCTATACCATGAAATTAAGTATGAGAATTCATTGGGGCATGAGCGTATAATTAAGTTGAGTACACTAAAAGATTTTTTTACGTAGGGCTGAGTCATAATAATCTCAAAAATTATTACATGACAGTTTTTGCGTTGGCTCAGCACCACAAATATTCAATAACTGAAATAGATGATCTGATACCATTTGAAAGGGACATATATGTTGAAATGCTTCTCCAGTATCTTAAAGAAGAGAAAGAAAGAAGAGAGAAACCATAAAGATGTCAAATCAACAAGACTCCATAGACTTAAACGGCGATGGGAATGTAAGTAAAGTGGAAGAAAAAATAACAGAAGACAAATTTAAGAACAGAAGAAGAATGGCCTGGGTTGCTATGATTTGCTTAGCAGTATACACAGCTGTTCTCTTTACTCCATTGATAGATTCTGCAAGAATAAAATCTTTAGAAAATATTCTTGATATGTTTTACATAGCTATGGCATCTATAGTAGGTGCGTACATGGGATTTGCAACCTGGGCTAGTAAGAAATAAAAGTTATGCTAAAGCTATCAGAAAAAGCAATCGAGTTACTGAGAACAAAATTAGATTTAAATTCTAAAGAACAAGATATTGTAAAAAATCAATTCTTTGAAAAAATAGAAGAGGATGTAAAACAAGAAAAAGTAATATTGAATGACATCCTATCTAATTTCATAGCAATCAATCAGTCGTTTGATAACGTTATCAAACTTCTGGTTGGCAATGCTCCTATGTTAGTTCCTCAGTATCAAGAAAAACAAGCCGTATCTATTGGCGCTTCTTTTGCTGGTAAAAGAGAAAAAGGCAAAAGCGGTCTTTTAGAACTATTAGGATTTGGTTTGTTTGCGTTTTCTCCTGCAATAATTGATTACTTAAAAGAAGTAGCTAGTGATCCAGAAAAGATTAAAGAATCATTAAGTAAAGCTTTCAATTGGTTAACAACCGATCTTCCTAACTTTTTCAAAAATGATCTAGGACCGTTCTTAAGTAATTTTCTCGATAAAGAAATTATCGGAAGTATTACAGGTATGGATCTGTTAAAATCAGCAGGAATAGCCACAGTTTTATATGCAGGTAAAGGCGTAATAATAAGTGCATTATCAAAAGCATTGCTCAATTCCGTTGGTTGGTTCTTAAAATCTTTCATTGGATTCTTAGTATCACCTGCAGCGTTAGCAGTTATGGCTGGAGCAGGAATCGGTCTTCTAGTTTATCAAGCGTTTAAGAGTTGGGAAGAAAATGGAGCTGCTGGTTCTGATAAGGCACAACAAGAAAGAATAGACGGAGAAAATCAAAGAGTTGAAACATTTATTAAATCTTTGAATGATTCCGGAGTTCTTGCACGAGGTAATATAAAGCCGCAAACTGTTCGTGATGCATTCTTGACAAAAGATAAAAGCAGCGGCAAGTACATTGGCTTAAATATTCAACCCGGCCAATTAAAAATTTTAGAAAGCAAAGTTAAAGAGATAGGTTCAAAGCCACCCTCTGGCGATGATAAAGAAAAGCAAGGTAAGATAACAGAAGTATTAACGCTGTTGAATAGAAGCGGCGCCCAAAGTGACGCTCCTATTGGGCCGGATGGGAAGGCCGCACAGAGCTTAGGTATTGATGCTAGAACAGGAGAAATGGTTTACGATGATGGGTTAACTGTAGCCGACCGCGCGAGAAAAGACCGTAAAGCAGATGCAGCAGCAAAGGGTAAGAGCGCACCACCGGGCACAGACATCATATCTGCACGGGTTCAGCAACCTGTGGCCGCGCCAGCAACGCCTGTTGGTACAACTGAAGCTCCTATGGCTACGGCTCAACCAACAACTTCTGCAGGAGGTGAATCTTCTGCTACGCAAGAAGCTGTAGCAGCGCCTACAATCGGTGCAGGAAGTCAACAGACTGCACCACCTGAAGCAGCAGCAGAACAAGCTCCACCAACATTTGATAGCCTCGTGAACAACTTTAGTAGTATGATGGGTGGAACTGCAACAGAACCTTCAGCACAGCAAAAAAGCGTTGAGACAGCGCAACCGCTGTTTGAAAATATCATGAACAAGTATTTAACTGCTTCGGGTGTTGAAATAGGACAAGCAAGCGCTGAAGCAGCAATGCCGAAAAAACAAAAGCCTATCATCGTTCCTCCAGCTCAACCAAGAAGTAATGAAAAAACATTAATAAAGCCTGGTGAATCATGGAATATAAATGATGTTCCAGATCCAACACCAAAGTTAGGTAGTTTAATATCTCAATTGTTTGTGCCTGAGACTAATTTTTCAGGAGCAATTTCAATATGATAAAAGAAATACTCGATAAAATTAGTGCTAGGGAAGAACAAGATGACAAAGAATCTGTGGTTGAAAAAGAAGCTCCAGCATCAAACGCAGAAAATATTAAACAAACAAAAACTGAAATACTAAAGAAAGTATTATCAGAAGTATCTTTGTTCGCAAAGAAAATAAAGAATCTAGAGTCTGACCTTTATAAAAAAGAACAAGTCACTGAAGCTGCCGCTGGTGAAGCAATTTTAGAAAAAGCGGACGAAGAAAAACAAGCAGTTGCAATAGATGAAGAAGGTAAAGAAGTAACTGAAAAGCCTGAAGAAAGTACTTTCTTTAAGATATTGAAGAATGCATTAGGCCTAGTCTTAATATTACTTCCAGTACTCTTTAAAGGATTTGAAGATATTAAAAAAGTGTTTGGTGATTTACCAAACATCATAAGTGATTCTTTTAAAAATATCATATCGTCTTTATTTGACAAACTACAAACTTCAATATCAACTTATGTTTTTGATCCTATAAAAAATTATTTTTCTAGTACAGTTACTGAACTGTGGCAGTCTTTAGTTGCAACTATTGAAGAGACAATTGGAAGCATTGTTTCTTCTTTACCAGCGTTCTTGCAAGAAAAATTACCAGAAGCGATTGAAAGCATGCTTCCAGGCGCTGCAAAGGGAGTGGCTAAAGGAGAAGAACCGGGTAAAGAACCAGAAGTCCAGATGACTGTAGGAAGCACTGGATCATTCGGAGTTACAGGAAAGCCTGCTTTTGGAGGAGAATACTCCCCGCCAGAATATGGTGCACCAGCAGCACCTCCTGAACCTCCAGCGGCGGCAGAAGTTGCAACTACTACAGAGCCTCCCGGAGCGGCTACGAGAGTAGAAGCTGGTGGAACGACTTCTCGCGCACAAGAACAAGTTATACGTATCCCGCCTGAGAAAATTAAAGAGGATGCAACTAAAGAAAAACCGTCAGCAAACTTTACAGGTAATGCTAAAAAATTAGCATCTGAGCTTAGAAGAATGGGTATCGTTAATGAAAACGCTATAGCAGCTATCATTGCTACTGCAGCAAAAGAATCGGGTTTAAACCCTGCATCTAAAGAAGCTGGTGCAAAGGCTTGGTACAATACAGCTAAGAAGAGAGGGCTTGGTTATCTTTATAAGATCTTTCCGCAGCTGAGAGCGGGTGGAAGAGTTGCTAATGAATTGGGTTATCCAAACGGTGTGCCTTTAGACACGTTTTTGCAATTAGCGTCTATGGGCGATAAAGCTTTCTTTGATGTGTTGTATCCGGGCGAGGATGCAGGAACTTACATAGGAAGAGGATTTATTCAGTTAACAGGCAAAGCTAACTATGAAAGAATTGGTAAGATGATTGGAATAGATCTAGTTCAAAATCCTGAACTAGTTGCAGAAAATTTTAGTGTAGCATCGTCTGCTCTTTTAGCATATATTGCTGACTCCGTCGGCCGTGGCAATTATGAAAAGGGAATAGAGACTCTAAATTCATTAGATGATTACGATATGGCTTTAAAATTAGTAGTAGCTAACGTAGCTTCAGGCGGGTTTGGCGGAGATCTAAACAAAGTACAACAAGCATTTGCTCAGGGTAGTCTTGCAGAAAATAAAAGAGTGCAATTAGAAAAAGCTAGTAAGTTTAGTCAGGAAGCTTTAACTGTTGCTTCTGCTTCAATGGAAGCCCCAGACATAACCCCGATTGCTCCTTCAGTTCAAACCGCTTCAACTATTCAAGAAGCGACTCAAGAAGTCAAACAAGTAACAGAAGCTACAGAAGAAAAAGAACAACAAGTGATTATTCAAACTGCTATGGCTTCTCAACCAATTCCTCAGATAGAGAATCAAAAAAAGGCTGCTGGGGCAAACGTTGGAACGTCTAGACCACCAGCAGCCCTCATTCAGAAAAGTTATTCAGACTACTTCGCTGTAGCTTAATCCTCTTCAGCTAACTTCTTAAAGAAGTCTAGACCTTCTTCATCATCTTCACTGAAGACTTCTTCAGTAGGCTTAGTCTGCTTTGCCTTGAACACTGGAGCATCCATCTGGAAGTTGGCAGTCTCAGCTGATTCGCTGATCTTAGCTCGTTCTTCAAACTGATTGACGTTCCATCCAAGAACACGATGCAGCCTAGCCTTAAGTTCGTCATAGGACTTAAAGTTAGATGGTTCAAGGAAAGCCTTCAGTGAGTGTTCGTGCTTCCAGACATTCTCAAGTTCTTCATCGTCGTCAAGCAGGGGAGACTTAGAATCAAACTCAGACTTGTCATAGTTCCTATAGCCTTCAACCTGACGAATCTTTAGCTTGAAGTTGGAACCTTCCCAGAAGTCAAAGGGATTGATTGGCTCTTCATCCTGGAACTGTGGAGTCATTAGGTCGTTGAGCTTATCAAAGATCTTCTTACCATACTGGAAAAGAAATACCTTGCCTTCGTTCTGAGGATTAGCCGGATCCTTGACCACATAGATGTTACTGATGTAGTGTAGACGGCGCTTCTGCTTCCGGACGATTTCCTTGTTCTCCTCAACACCTGAGTTCCAGAGCTGAGTGTTGTATTCGGAAACGGGATCCTTCTGGCCAAGAGTTGTCAGAGACTTTTCGATGTACCAGCCGCCGGGGCCTTGGAATCCATGATCCCAGATACGAACGAACGGAGTATCCTCGTTCTGAGGAGCGGGAAGAAACCTGATTACTGCATAACCATTTCCAGCCTTATCAGTTTCAGGCTTCCAGAAGCGAGTGTCATCCTTGGATTCATAAGCTCCCTTGTTGATTTCATTGGCTAGCTTCTGGAACTGATTCTGACGATTGTTTTTAAGTTGTGCAAAAGATGTTGTCATTTGTATTACCTCGTATTACAGTGTATTGCAACGTATGTGTATATTTACTTATATGTAGATATTCTCTGTTCACTAAATATCCATTCTAGAGTGAATATCACAGACTTATTTATTCTAACAAATATAGAATAATAATTACATAGTAAATCTGCTTTTAAGCAAATTAACATATGTCTTTTTATCAAACTTTAGAAAAGACTTATACTTAAGACACTTTCTATAGATGTCAGGCCAAACCACAGTGTCTTGTATTGACTTGTTCCAATGATTGAAAATACTTATGATGTTGTCGATGATGATGAGAGTTTCTAAACATATCTCTTTTCTTAGTAAGAGAAGAAGTGCTAAGGGATACTCTCCATTGTTTGATTTGAAATTCATATTCATATCGTCATCGAGTTTAGATATGTCATTTTGAAAAACATACGATAAAGATTCTTGTCGCTTAAGCCAGTTAATGTAGATCTCTTCTGACTCAGAAGACAACAGATCACCTATCCATGTTTTTCCATCGTTGAGCATGTTGGCAATCAAGTAACCTTCTACATCTTTCTTCTTAGAAAGCTTATAGAACATGTACTTGTCTTTTCGTACATCAAAGGATGTACTCTTAACATTCACTTTACCATTGTATTTAAAGTAATCATAGCTATCGCTCGTAAAATGATGCTTTAAAGCTAAGTACTTCTTGTAAGCGTCAAATGGTTCCATCATCATATTGGAAGTTTAGCACTCTTGGTCATGTAGTTTTTTTCTTCAGCTGCTAATTGTATTTTAGCTTTAATCTTACTTGAGCTTTTTACCAAAGAAGCTGCTGTTTCAATTTCAATATTATTTTTCTCACAATAGTAAACAACTGCGTCTATGTAATCGAGTTGAAAATCATTGACTAGCAAGTCAATGTCCTTGATGAAATCTTGTACAGATTTTACCGAATTAATTTTAATTTTTTTCATAGTTTGTAAAAAACATGTTTTCCTATTGATATTGTTTTTTCAACGCCTATTCTTGAAAAAGGATTAGGTATTCTCCTATGGTGAAAAAATGTAGCTCCTTTTGTATTATCGTTGATGAGTTCATAATTCATAATTACGTATTCTGCAATTTTCTTGCTTTCATAATATGTTTTCCAGTAGTAGATTTTTCTATGACCTGAACATACCCAAGTAAATTGACATTTCCATCGTGTCCTTTGATATACTACCTCGCAAATGGTGTCTGGGAAATATTCGTGGTTTAAGCGATTTAAAGTTACAAGAGCTACTGCAATTTTAGCTTCATTTACTTCATTTCCGGCTTCAAAATATACATTATCAGTTAAGCACTTTAACTGCTTTTGATCAAGCACTTTCATGTATGGTTGATAACCCACCATTTCTTGCTTTGAAATCAAGTAAGGTGATTTATAGTTCATTAGCGTCTGATTTTGAGCCCAAACAGGCATACATAAGAGAACGCTAATTATAATTGCTTTTAACATTTTGATCTCCTTATTTAAGGGAGAGGACATCGTCCTGTTATTATTTTTGTCTTCCCATGCTATAATTCTCAGCTATCCTTATTTCAGGATTCCTGAAAGTCCAACATTCTCCAGTTTTATCGATGAAGACAACCCATTCTAGATGATGTTCTTGCGAACGATCTATCAAAAAGTGTGCCCAGCCTTTTCCTTTTGGAGTAATTAACGGAAGGGGAGGATTCAATTGTATCATAATGTAATCTACTATTTATATATGGTGCTGGAGGAGGGAATCGAACCCCCGGCCTGATGCTTACAAGGCAACTGCTCTACCGACTGAGCTACACCAGCATTAACTGTATATTAAACAATTTGTTTATTTATGTACATAGCTTTTGATATAGTTTTTCGCTTATGCTAAATGCTTGTTTTTCCCATGGCAAGTCAATGTATTCATAATAACTCTGAGTATCTTCATAGACTTTCTTTTTCCATTTCACATTTCCATTATAACAATCTTTGAGTTCATTCAGTAAGTATTGCTTTACATGAACCAACTCATGTAAGAGAGTTTGTTTGAATACTTTCTTTGAAACTCTATCATTTAATATTATGGAAAACCGTTTTGGGTTATGCATCTGATCGGTCCATGAGCATAATCCATAAGCTTTTTCTCTATTAGTTTCTTCGTTATCAATTTTTATTGTTATATAAACTTTACTAAGTATTTTTTTTCTATTTCTAAACATATACTCAAGAGCTCGAGTTGATAACACTCGTATCTCATTTCTTAATTCCTCATTTGAACACTTATAAACTTTAATGTTCATGAGTATCTACCTTTGATAAGATTTAAATATTTTCCTTACTTTT